>Ga0209517_10001714_pt1 | contig 32385 bp, 26 predicted proteins | sample PeaSoiMetSII2010_FD_187695 | JGI IMG/M metagenome (GOLD analysis project Ga0209517, IMG submission 187695) | Peat soil microbial communities from Weissenstadt, Germany - SII-2010 (SPAdes) (version 2) | ecosystem: Environmental > Terrestrial > Soil > Wetlands > Peat | place: Germany... | reverse complement strand
GTATCCTGAATGCGCCGAATGATGTCGTGCCACGTTTCCGGTTTGGATTCCACCATCGCGGAGACGATGACGGCGCGGTCCGGCCATGCGCGCTTCACTTCCCCAATTTCGCGAAGGTTTACTTCCAGCGGCCGGTCGGAGATCAGTTCAACGTTATTAATGGCCAGCATTTTCTGGCCGCCATAATGCCACGCTCCGTAACGGTTGGAGACATTCAGCACCGGAGCGCCGACGGTCTTCCACACGACGCCTCCCCATCCTGCTTCAAACGCGCGATGCACCTGCAAGCCGGAATTGCTTGGCGGTGCTGAGGCTAGCCAAAAGGGATTCGGTGAACGGATGCCCGCAAAGTTGATACTCAGGTTAGCCACGTGCCACCAACCTTTCATGAATCGAACGCGCGGCCAGCTTTCCATCTTGCACGGCCATTACGGTGGAAGCTGCACCGCGCGCGCGGATGCAGTCCCCACCGGCATACAATCCCGGCAAGCTCGTTTCGAAATTTGCGTCCACTCGAATAAATCCCTTTTCGGTTTTGAGTTTCAGCAATGTGACAAGAGAGGGTTTCTCCTGCCCCGTGGCTTTCACGATCTGGTCCGCGGGCAAAAGGAACTCCGAACCGGCAACAGGCAGTGGCGAGGGGCGTCCGGAAGTATCCGCTGGCCCCAAAGTCATGCGCAGGCACTCCAGCGCTTTCACCGCTCCGTCTTCCACGTGCACATGCACCGGCTGCGTCAAGAACGAGAAGCGCACGCCTTCCTTCTTGATGAAATCGTATTCGTGCGCGTAAGCGGTCATTTCCTTTTCCGAGCGGCGATAGACCATGGTGACCTGGCTGGCGCCAAGACGCTTGGCAATCGTGGCGCAATCGATCGCCGTATTGCCCGCGCCGATGACCACGACGTTTCGGCCGATCACAAGATTCCGAGCATCCATCTTGCTCTGCTCGATATATTCCAATCCATCGACGATGTGTTCTTCGCCGAGAATGCCCAGGGTCGTCGTGACACCCAGGCCCACGCTAAGAAACACAGCGCCAAAGTTTGCATCCAGGTCAGCCAAGGTGAAATCCGTCCCAAGCTCCTTGCCTGTTTCCACCTTCACACCCAGCTTCTGGATCATGGCAACTTCCTCGAGCGCCACCCCAACCGGCTCGCGAAGGCCTATAATTCCGTACGTCGAGAGCCCGCCCGCCAAGTCGCGCTTTTCAAAAAGAGTCACACCGTGGCCACGCTTTGCGAGTTCGCCCGCGCAGGAAAGGCCCGCTGGGCCGGCGCCAATCACCGCCACTCTCTTGCCAACCGTCTTAGCTGGCGAACATAACTCCAGTCCCTTCCCATAAGCAAAATCCATCGCATAGCGCTGCAGCCGCCCGATGGCGATGGGCTTGTGCTCCGCCCCAAGCACGCACGCCCCCTCGCACAATTCCTGCACCGGGCAAACACGAGCGCAGGTGGCGCCGAGCAAATTGGACTCCAGGATTGTCCGTGCAGCCCCGCGCAAATTCTGCGTGGCAATTTTCTTGATGAACCGGGGAATATCAATGTGTGTGGGGCAGGCGTGCGTGCAGGGCGCGTCATAACACATCAAACATCGCGCGGCCTCCACGGCGGCTTCGTTACGCGTCAGCGGCGGCAGAAGTTCGTTAAGCGCATTCGTGAGGGCCGTTGTTTGCTGAATATCGGTCAACCCATCCTCCTGGTCCTTAACTTCCTGCTCCGATGCATCGCGCGGAATGAAGAAAGACTAAATCACTTGCTGCCCAGGGAGAACCTATTTCGTTGCGGAGGGTTGCTTCCGCATCAACACAAAATACAATGCGCCGGAAACGAGAAAACCCACAAACCATGCGTAATCATAGAGCCAATGCACGGCAGGCACCGCTAACCCGATCAGCGCGATCGCGACTCCCGCGGCCAGAGCCCCGATAGCATTGGGATTAAATCCGCGCCAGAACTCATACGCGCCGCCGCGGCGATATAAATCCTCCACGACAAGCCGCCTCCGCCGTACAAGGTAGTAATCGCAAATCATGATTCCGGCAATGGGTCCCAGAAACGCCGAACACCCCACCAGCCAGCCAAAAATATAGGAACTGAAATCGCTCAGCAATTTCCATGGCATCATCAATATGCCTACCACGCCAGTGATGATGCCGCCCGTCCGGAAGGAAATAAGGCTCGGCCGCAAATTGGAAAAATCGTTGGAAGGCGACACCACGTTGGCCGCAACGTTCGTATTCAACGTTGCCAGAAGCAATGCCAGAAGGGCGACCAATGCCACCAATGGCTGATTGAATCTGCCAAGCAGCACCACCGGGTCCCAGATAGGTTGGCCAAAAATCACCGCGGACGCGGATGTGACTGCGACACCGATGAAGGAGTACAACGTCATCGCCGTGGGCAACCCCAGCGCCTGTCCCACCATTTGCGCGCGTTGGGATTTCGCATAGCGTGTGAAGTCTGGAATATTCAGCGCCACTGTAGCCCAGAAGCCCACCATTCCGGTCAGCGCAGGAATAAAGAAGCGCACAAATTCCAAAGTTGTGTGGAATTTGCTCGGCGTGTGCAGGACAGGCCCGAATCCGCCAGCCTTGCGCGTGATCCAAAAAAGAAGAAGTAGGCCCACCACGAGCATGAACGGCGCGCCAATCCCTTCGAGAAACTTGATCGTTTCGATGCCGCGCCAGATAACGGCCATATTAATGGCCCAGAACACAAAGAAGCAGATCCAATTGCTGCCGGGAAAGCTGGCGGCTCCGGGCCACACGATCCGCAGCATTGAATAGATGGCCTGACCACCAATCCATGTCTGGATGCCGAACCAACCGCAAGCGACAAGCGCACGCAAAACCGCTGGTACATTCGCGCCGCGCACGCCAAACGAAGCACGAACGAACACAGGAAACGGAATGCCGTAGCGCGCGCCCGCATGTGCGTTCAGCAGCATGGGAATTAGCACGATCAAATTCCCGAGGAGGATGGTAGCTATCGCCTGAATCCAGCTCATACCACCGGCAATCAAGCCGGAAGCCAGCATGTACGTGGGAATACAAACGCTCATTCCCACCCAGAGCGATGCGTAATTGTAGGTGCCCCAGGAGCGCTTTTCCGCCGGAATTGGCGCCAAATCAGGATTGTAGAGAGACGCGGCGACCTGTGTGAGTTCCATTCGCTAACCCTGGAAATCAGATTGAGGCGTCAGACTATAGCATGCGTTCCGGAAATTTCGCTCCGGTGACGGCTGTTCTTCTTTGTTGTCTTATTCTTCGCCGATGTCTTCGTTCCACACGGCGGGATTCGCGCGGATATAGTCGGCCAGCAGCGTTACGCATTCCTGCGAGTCGAGATCAATTACACGCACCCCCAACGAACGCAACCAATCAATGCCACCCTGAAAGTTCCTGCTCTCCCCAACCACCAGCGTGCCAAACCCAAACTGACGCACGAGCCCGCTGCAATACCAGCAAGGCGCGAGCGTCGTCACCATGATCAGCTTGCGATAGCTTTTTTGCCTTCCTGCCTTGCGGAACGCGTCCGTTTCTCCGTGCACGGAGGGATCGTTTTGCTGCACGCGGCGGTTATGCCCCGCACCGAGCAGTTTCCCTGTATCACCGAAAACAGCCGCCCCAATGGGGATGCCGCCTTCTTGCAGGCCAAGCCGCGCCTCCGCCAGAGCAACGGCGAGCATGGAAGTGTAGTCGAACATGGAAGTCACGTTTTCTCCTGACTCGGGCGGACTAACAAATCCGCACTGCCAATCCCACAACCTCCGCTGCTGCCGCCGCGAAAGGCAAGCGCCAATTCTGGGCAGCAGCGGGAACTCGATTGATATCTCGGTATCTTTGAAACGAAACTTTAACGCGCCAATTTCTTATTAGTGATGAAAAAGTCCCTTGTACCAAATGAGTTGAGCCTATATCGTAACCGCACTTGCTTCCAGGTTGGGCGAAGAATACGAAAAACGGAGCTGAATTCAAAATATGGCGCAAGGGCTGACAGATACAGCAGGCTATGGATTGCGGCGCGATGTTCTCTCGCCCATGGAGACGCTGGCACAGTCAGTCTCCACGATTGCCCCGACTACCACTCCAGTAGCAACCATTCCCCTCGTCTGCGCGCTCGCTGGCAACGGCACGTGGCTCGCTTATGTCCTTGCGACCGTCGCCATGCTGCTGGTTGCGCTCTGTGTTGGGAAATTTGCTCGCTATTCTGCTTCCCCGGGCTCGCTGTACACCTATGCCTCCATGATCCTCCCTCCCTCTGTGAGTGCTATTGCAGCCTGGAGCCTCCTCCTTGCCTACATCGCCACGGGCTCCAGCGTAATCGGGGGCTTCTACCACTACGGAAACCTCCTGCTCCGTGATGCGATCGGCCACGGAACCTCGGCTGCCTTTCTCGCCCTTGCGGTTACGGCCATCTCCATCTGGATTGCCTGGCGCGACGTGAAAATTTCGGCGCGCTTGATGTTATGGATCGAGGCTGTCTCCGTCTCATTCATTCTGATCGTGATAGTGCTCGTTCTGGTGCGGCATGGATGGCGCCTGGACTGGCAACAATTCCACCTGCAAGGCATGACCGGCAGCGGTCTGCGCTTGGGCCTGGTGCTCGCGCTGTTCAGTTTTGCTGGCTTCGAAAGCGCCACCACACTCGGTGCGGAAGCGCGCAATCCCCTGCGCACGATTCCCCGCGCTGTCATCCAGAGCGCCCTGCTCGCCGGAGCCATCTTCACTGCATGCGCCTACGCTGAAGTGCTCGGATTGCGAAGTGTGGGTCAGGATCTGGGGACAAGTCCGGCCCCCATGCGCGTGCTAGCGCAAATTGGCGGCCTTCCCATACTTGGCCTCCTCATCGATATCGGGGCATTGGTCAGCATGTTCGCGGGAACGCTGGCTTGCATCACGGCGGCTGCCCGCGTACTTCTCCTGATGTCTCACAACGGACTTGCGCACGGTTCGCTCCAGAAAACGCACCCCCGAAATGAAACACCCAGCCTCGCGATTGTGGTGACCGGAACCGCCGCAGTCCTTCCAGTGGCCATTCTGGCAGCGCGAGGCTCCAGCGGTTTGGATGTCTACGGCTGGCTGGGCTCTCTCGCAACCTATGGTTTCATCGTGACTTACGCCCTCGTCAGTGCGGCCCTGCCAGGTTACTTGCGAAAACACCTCGCTTACCGACCCGGAGCACAAATTATTCCCTGGCTCGCGTGTTTAGCCATGCTGCTCGCCTTGGCCGGAAATCTGTACCCTGTTCCCGAAGGGCCGTACGGAAAACTTCCCTATATCTATCTGGCGTATCTCGCCGCGGGAATGTCGTGGTTCTTCTGGCGGGTGAGGAAGCGGAAACCGGCTTTGGCCGAAGACTGAAAATATTTTTCCGCATCAGCCCAAGCAGCCAAAAGCCAACTCTTTCTATCCAGTTTCCCACTTCGTACACTTTGTGAATTCTTGCGTTCCTGCCAATTCCAACGCGAGGTTCTATTAACTGAACCTGTGGAAATCCCCCGATGGTTGCTGCTTCTGTGGAAAAACTGTTGAGAAACGTGAAATTGAAAAAATGAATTGAGGAAAACTAAAATTTGCGCTTCGATTCCGCAACTAATTGGAATAATTTCCTCTCAACGATTCGTTTGGCAGTCGGGGCCGAACTGGAGAATTCCAATTTCATTAGTCACGCATTGCCTGCTCTACCTGAAGACGAAGGTAGTGGCGATGCATTTTTGAAAATCTTTGGAGGCATCATAGTAATGACCAAAACCACAGGCAGATTCCTTTCCCTCCTGTTTGCATCCTGCCTTTGCTGTTGCCTTTCGTTCCTTCTCGCACCTAATGCAGTCTCACAGCAAACTCTTGGTGGCATCACCGGGACGGTAACTGACTCGTCGGGCGGCGCAATCACCGACTCGGAGGTCACGCTTGTCGCCGAGGCCACAAAACTTACGCGCGCGCAGAAGACCAGCAGTGTCGGCAGCTATGATTTTGTGAACCTCCCTATCGGCACGTATTCCCTTACTTTCGCGCACGATGGTTTTCAAACTCTTAAGATTCCCTCGATTACCGTGCAGGCCGATCGCACCGCAACGGTAAACGCAACTCTGAAAGTGGGACTCATAGGCACGACCGTGACAGTCGAGGCGGCGCCGCTCCTGAACGCCGAAGACACCACCAACGGTTACATCCTCGAAAAGGATCAAATCCAGTCGGTTCCCCTGGCCACCGGAAGCTTCACTGGCCTCGCGATTCTCTCCCCCGGAGTGAACTCCGAACTGCCCAGCGGCACCGGCGCCAACAGTGGGCTTGGCAATCAGCCCATCTGGGCCAATGGCCAACGCGATACGAGCAACAGCTTCCTCCTCAACGGCGTTGACGCCAGCAACCTTTTCAACGGCAAGAGCACCAGCCAAGTTGCTTCCGCCCGCGTCGTAAATAATACCGGTGTCAGCGGCGCCGCCAGCAGCAGCGCCGCGATTATCCAGAGCACCGCATCTCCGTATCTCGCCATTGGTCAGGCGCTCCCAACGCCTGCTCCCGAGTCGATCCAGGAACTCCGCGTCAATACTTCGATGTACGACGCCCAGCAAGGTTCCACCAGCGGCGCGCATATTGATATGAGTACTGCCTCTGGCTCCAACGTTCTTCATGGAACCGGCTACATTCACCGCGGTACCAACGCGCTGAATGCCGCGCCTTACTTCTTCAATGCCGACCCCAACATTCCCGCGGACGAAAAAAATCCTGAATTGCACCGCGTCGATGCTGGCGGTACGCTCGGCGGCGCGCTTATCAAGGACAAGCTCTTCGGCTTCATCAGCTATCAGCAGATTCACAGTTCTGACCAGGAAATTGGCCTTTCGCGCATCACCGTCCCCGCGGGCCTCACGGATGACCGCAGCCCGCAGGCGCTGGCCAACCTTGTCAACACCACAAACGCGACTTCCTGGTGTCCAACTCCGCCGTGCCAGAACTTTCCTGCAACGGTCACCCCAAGTGCAATCAGTCCCGTCGCACTCGCCCTGCTCCAGTACAAACTGCCTAACGGGCAGTATCTGATCCCCTCGGCCGACGGGCAGACGCCTACCGTAAACTTCCCGGAAAATGCGATTGTGCCTGGCACTGCCCTATTCACCTCGAATCAGGCGGTTGCAGACCTCGATTGGAACGCCACGGCAAAAGATACGGTTGCGTTGAAGTATTACTACCAGCATGATCCCACGGTCGCTCCCTATGCCTACTCAAGCGTTGCCGGCTTCGATCAGCATCTGGATGCGGGCAGCCAGGTCTTTTCCATAAGCAACACGCAGAACCTCAGAACGAACTTGAGCATCAGCGAAACCTTTGGGTTTATCCGGGAGAAAGTCTACAGCACAATTTCGCAACCCTTCGGCCCCTCCTCGATTCCGCTCGGATCTTCGACCACGGGTATTGACACGTTCGGCTCGAATATTTTCCCAGGTATCACCATCGTGGACGCCTATGGAAATTATGCCGGTTACAATACAGGCTGTCCCAATTCCGCCACGAACTGCGTCCCTTACGCGAACCCTGTCGCCAATGCCGCTCTTACCATCGGTCAAGGTTCGGCTTCTCAAGGCGCCTTTACCGGCGTTTTCCAAAACCGCTTCATGCCTTCAGCCACTGCGATCTGGACGAAGGGCAAGCACACCATCACGTTCGGCGGTAGCTACGCCTACACGCAATTGAACACGCGCGATAATCGAACTGACACTGGCAACATTGGCGTCGTGGATTTCTCCCAGTTCCTTCTTGGTGAGGTCACTCCGTACACTTCCAATGGTTTCGTCACTACCGCTTTCCTCCAGGGAAATGCAAACCGCTATTACCGTGCCGGACAGACCGGGCTCTATATTCAGGACAAATATGCGCTGCGCTCCAACCTTAATGTGACCCTTGGTCTGCGCTACGACTGGAACGGCGGGCTCACCGAAAAGTACGGCCGCATCTACAATTTCGATCCATCAAAATATTCGTTCGACGGGAGCGAGGTGACTTCCACCGGCTTCATCGTTGCTGGGAACAGTAGTGAGGGCACGGCTGGTGTCAGCAACTCCACACTCACGGGCCGCCAGTGGGGGATTGCGCCGAGACTCGGCATTGCCTGGAGCCCGCAAATGTTCCACAGCAAGGTCGTGGTCCGCGCGGGTACCGGCCTCTACTACGACCGCGGTGAACTCTTCTCGTATCTTTCCCCTGGATTTGCAGCAGGCGTAATCACTGGTGGGCCGTTTGGCGTCAATCAGGCACCCCCTTTCGTGAACTCACAGTTGTGTCAATCGTTGACGTCGCTCTATCAGGGATACATTCCAACTTGCGATCCCACTCAGGTGGGAACTGGATCGAACATTACGGGGACGGGGGGATCGCTATCCTATCCTTGGGGCAACAGCCTTCAGCCTGCGCCCACCGGGAATCCCGCAAACATCATCAATTACCTGCCCAATGTCTCTCAAATCGAGGACCAAGCGCAGCTTTTCGCCTTGGCTGTCTATGATCGCAAGAACAAGCTCCCCTACACCATCAATAACACGCTGGATATTCAGTGGCAGCCGCGCAACGACCTCTTAATCCAGGTCGGATACGTCGGCAACCTCGGGCGCCACCTGGTTATACCTGTGCCTTTCAACCAGGCGCGAATTGCCACACCATCTCACCCGATCAACGGTCAAGCCTACTCGTATGGCTACCAAGTCGTGGACAGCAACTATGACCCCATCGCCTTGCCTCCGGTGAACGGGCAGTCCCAGGGCTCCTACCTCAGCACGTATGAAGGCGGGAACGTGGACTTGCGCGTCCCGTACGTTGGCTATTCCTCGGAGTCGCTGAGCTACGAAGCCTCCGGTATTTCCGCATACAATGCTCTTCAGACCCATGTCGAGAAACGCCTAAGTCATGGCCTGCAGGTGGGTTTTTCCTACACCTGGTCCCACGCCATCGACGAGCAGAGCGCCCTCGGTTTGTTCTACAACGGAAACAATCCGCAAAACCTTCACGACGCCTATGGAACCTCGGATTTCGACCGTACCCACGTTTTTAACTTTAACTACGTTTACCAACTGCCGAAATTCTCGGCCGATTCCGCTTCCTTCAGGGGGCGCTTCACCAATGGTTGGGCCATTGAAGGCGTCGCCATCTATCAAAGCGGCCAGCCCTTCAGCGTCATTGATTACACCGGTGCCGTCGGTAGTCTCTATTACGGCGTCAACGACGGCATTAACAATCCGATCGTGCCTCTCAATTCAAGTTGCACCGCGAAAAGTGCGGTGACGGGAAACAACGGCGCGACCCCAGGCCTTCCTGCACTCAACGTCAATTGTTTCACCATTCCTATATTGCAACCCGGCGCTCTGAATGGTGCCATTCCGATGAACGATCCCTACGAAACCAATTTCACCACCGGCCAGCGCAACATCTTCCGGCAATCCTGGCAAAGGCGCATGGATGTTTCCTTCGTCAAGGACACCAGCCTTACCGAACGGACCAACTTGAAGTTCAGCTTCGATATTTTCAACGTCACCAACACTCCCAGTTTTGATATTCCCATCGATGATGTCTCGCAAAACCAGTATTACACTTCCACTCCTATATCAGGGACGCCCGTGATGCCCACCGGATGCGGCACATCCGGCCAAACGAACGGCTTCTACAACTGTCCCTTCGGCTTGGGCAACGTCAACAAGACCATCGGCAGCGCTCGCCAGATTCAATTGGCTCTGCGCCTCACCTTCTAGCGTCGCGCGCGACTCGTCATTCTGACCGGAAGGACGGCGTTTTTTTGCCGTCGCAAAGCGGAGGTACGGCTTCCATCGCACATTATTCTGTCCGATGAACCCCTCTCCTGCTCTGGAGCTTAAGTTAAAAGATACTTGGTGAACTCGGACCGGGCGTTTCCTTCTTGGCGGCGTCTTCCACCTTTTGCAGAATCTTCTGCAGATCGTTGCGTGAAAGATAGCGCCCATTCAGAATCACGGCCGCGATCTTTTGCGTGTTGCGGATATCCTGGAGCGGATTGGCGTCCAGGAGAACCAGGTCGGCAAGCTTGTCTCGCTCGATAGTGCCCAGCTTGTCTTCCATTTGAAAAAAGCGCGCTGGGTTCAGCGTGGCGGTTTGCAGTGCTTCCAGCGGCGTGAAGCCCGCCGCCACAAAGCGCTGCAATTCCTCATGCAAACTGAAGCCTGGGAAAATGTACACTCCCGGCGGCGTATCGGTGCCGGCCAGGAACGGCACGCCTGCTTTGTGCAGCATCTGCACTACTTCGAGTTCTTTCTCCAGGAAGGCTTTGCGCGTCGCCAGGTCGTCTGAACCGAATTCGCTCTCAACTTGCTCCGTGAATTTCTTCCACGTTTGTTCTTTCCAGTAAACCGGAACGTATTTCGCGCGCTCATCCTTGGAAAAATCCGTAACGTCAATCAGATTGCCGCCGTGCTCCCAGACCAGCGTGGGGCATTGCCAGGTTTGATTCTTGGCCAGCAGTGCCGCAAGAGCAGCTGCCCGCGCTGGATCAAAGCTTGCCAGGAACTTCGCTTCGGTTTTTCCGCTTTTCAGGAAATCGCTTTCCAGCGGTGAACTGCCCTCAAATATCCCGATGAGATGCTCGAAGCTGTGCATCCCTGCATTGGACATTTCGCTGGCGCGCACGGAATCCGGCACATGTCCCTCGAACGGGATTTCCTGTATTTTCGCTTCATCGGCGATGGCAAAGACGGCGTCGCGGGGCAGCAGCGATTGCAACTTGATGAAATCGGCGCCGCGGCGCTTCAATTCGTCCACGGCGCGCCGGCCATCGTCCGGCGTGGTGATCGCCACGGAACTCGGAAAGCGCGGCTTGGGCCCGTCCAGCATCGGGCCAGAGGACATGATACGCGGCCCCAGCAGGCGTCCCGATTCCATTTCGTTGCGCCAGTTTTGGACCGTTTCCAGTTCGCTGCCCATATCGCGCACGCTGGTAACGCCATTCGCTGCGAACATTGGCAGCGAAATTTCCTCTGCGCGGGGAAACCAATCACCAAACACAAGATGAACGTGCATGTCCCACAAACCCGGAATCAGGTAGCCGCCTTTGGCATTCACGCTGGGCGCGTTGCGCGGATAGCGCGTGCTTTTGCGTGGTCCTGCAGCCACGATGTGATTGCCTTCGATGATGACGATCTGGTCCGGAAGTATCTCGCCGCTGCGCACGTCCACAATGTTGACGTCCGTAATGACCAGCGTTTCTTCCAGGTTCCAGTGCTGCTGCGCGGCTAGCGGCCGCGAGGGAATCGCGAAAAGGTACAGAGAAAGGAGGATGAGCGAACTACGCACAAACAAACAGGGACTGGGTGCCATGGGTGGATTGTAGCGAAGAACGCGTCAAGACACGAGAGTGCATGCGGCTAGGAGTGAGTTGAAGCCCGCGGCGCGGTTGCACACAATAAACTGTTATAAATCGATTTAAATATGCTAGTCTCCCATCGATTGCTCTCGGCGGACGCCAGGTCCGGCCGGATGTTCCCCCGCAGCAGGCTCTGGGCGCGGAGAGAAATTGCATTCTCATTCAAAAATAGGGGGCGGTCATGAAGTCTTGCAGACGATTTCTGGCGATCTGTGCTGGTCTAGCTTCTTTGATGTTGGTATTGGGCGTGGCTTCACCACTGTGTGGTCAGACTATCCTCGATAACGCCAATCTCACCAAACGATTGATTGCCGATTACGGTTATTGGAGTCGCACTCAGGTTCCCCCGTACAGCGCCGATCAGATTCCCTTTTCCAAATTGACGCACATCAACCATGCGGGCGTCGGTTTCGATGCCAACGGCAATCTCACCGTGCCGTCCGGATTTTTAGAACGAGAGTTGCTTACGAAAGGCCATAACCATGGCGTGCAAGTTCTGCTTTTGCTTGGAGGCGATTTCACGCAGTTGGAATCCTCTCCCGCGTTAACCGCGACGCTGGTCAAAAACCTGAAAGCCTTCCTGGTTGAATATGGTTACGATGGCGTGGACATCGACTGGGAATATCCCACTTCAAACCAGGACATCGCGGAGTTCCGTGCCCTGATGCTAAGCCTCCGCACGGCGTTGCCAAGCCCACAGTATTTGATTTCCGCCGACGTTCCACCGTGGGGCGGAGACGGCTACGACTTTCCCGAAACCGTGAATTGGGTGGACTACTTCAACGTCATGACCTATGACTGTGCCGGCCCCTGGACCGACTCCGCCCAGCTCAACTCTGCCATTTTCCCCGATCCCAACAATCCCGAACCCTGGGACTGCGAGCCGGGAGGAAGCGTCAAGGAAGCCATTGATATTTATGTTCAGCAATTGCAGATTCCAAAGGCTGAGCTGAACATCGGCACGCCCTTTTACGGCTACGTCTATCACCAGGCTAACGCGCTCTGGGGTTACTGCCCGAATGAGGACTGCTCGAACTCAGTGGACTACGAGAATTACGGCACCTTCTTCAAACAGAGAATCAATCAAATGGGCTGGCGCACATTCTATGATCCTTACTCGCTGGTGCCCTACATGTTGAAAGAAAACGGCGACCCCGGGTTCATCACCTACGATGACCCTTCCTCCACTTTCTATCGCGTGTCCTACACCGATTGGGGGAGGGGACTCGGCGGAATCTTCATATGGGAACTGGATGCTGACTACGACGGTCAAACCCAAGACTTGCTGGATGCCAGCTTTAACGCCAGTCTGCCGCAAACAAAGTGACACGCGCGCAGAACAATTGAATGCTTGCCTGAACCGGGGTCATAAACCGAACGGCGCAGTTACTTCTGCTGCAGCGTCTTCAAATAGTTGGTCAGATTCGCAACGCGCAGCTTGACCAGATCTGTATTCACACTCTTGAATAGTTTGCCCCAGATGGGCATGTCTTCTGATCCGTGTATCCCTGTAGTGGAACTACCATGATTCAACAGGTAGGCGAGCTTTGCATCTGGGAATTCACCACCGCTACGCTTGTTGAGGGTGGTCAGATCGGGCACCGGCGATTTCAGCGCAACGGCTGCGGGCCCATCGCCCTTGCCCGTTAGTCCGTGGCACGCCGCGCAATAGTCCTTGTACATGGCAGCGCCAGACTCCGGCTTACTGTAGGGTACGGGAGCTGTCCTAACCTCAGGTTTTTGCTGTGCGCGCAAGGAAAGAGCAAGGAGAAAAAACAGGGCAGAAACGAAACAGAGCAGGAGGGAGAATCTTTTCATGGCAGTGATCTCCTGATGAGAGTATCAGCGTCAGAGACACGGCGGGCTGTGACATGGGGCACGCTGGTCGGTGACGCCCGAGCGACGGCCAGGACAGCTCGGACAGGAAGAGACTGCTGCTAAAACCTCCCTGCGCGTCTACGGTGTCTTCAATTCGCGCAGCAGCGCTTTACCTTTGCGAAACCAGGGGCGCTCAACCCGCTGCATGTAGCGTGGCAGCGTGCGCTTCTTGGCCAGAAGCTTCTGCGTCCACTCACGGGCTTCCGCGGTGTTTCCCTGCAACTTAAGAAAATACGAATAGTTGTAAAGGGTTTCCGGCGTGGTGGAGAACTGCGTCACCTCGGCGAAGCAGACCGCGGCTCTCTCCAGATCGCCGGACCTGGCGTAGGCGTCGCCAAGCAGCCCGGCGGCGCGGTAGTAATCGAATTTGCGGTCACCGGAAACAACGTGCTCGAGGTCGGGGATGGCCGCGGCCAGGTCGTTCAGACCGAGCGCAGCCTGTGCGCGATGGTAGAAAGCGTAGGGCGAATCATTCCGGGCAGTGATGGCGCTGTTGAATGCGTCACGGGCCTTCGCAAATTTTTTCTCTTCCAGGTACAACTCGCCCAACTCCTCGTAATTCCCCGGCGAAGGATTATCTAGAATCTGTATTTCCAGCGTCTGAATACGCGAGCGACGGCCAAAACCCTTGAAAGTGTTGCGCAGCAATCCAACGTCGGGAATCATTTCGACGATAATGTACGCGGCGGCACCGATCGGTCCGGCAAAGATGATGATGAAGAACCAGTAGTTCTCCGGGCGGCGGCGCACAAAATGCACCATGGCAATAACCTGGAGTATGACGCTCCAGGGATAGAAGAGGTGGCTGAGACCAAACATAAGGGAACGTGTACTAGCCAGCATGGGGGAGAGCCACGCAGGCGTCAATTGGAACCTCGCATGAATCGGATTAGTAGTTAAGAGCTGTGAAGAGTCTCGGCAAGGATGAGCGGGCGCGAGTCTTATCGTAGGGTCCTCGCCGTCCATTTTGGCTGAAGATACTTGACAGTACGGTTACTATACACGTAGGCTCAGGGCGTGGAGCTCGAAGCTTCCCTCTCTTGGCTCGCACTGACCTTGACGCCCGGCATCGCCGCCCGGCTGTCCGCACGATTGTTGCGTGAATACGGTTCCCCGGAAGGTGTCTTCCGCGCTTCTCTCACTGGCATTGAATCTTGCAACGTACCGGCTCCAGCGGCCCAGGCCATCTTCAAGAAGCAGATGTTCTGGCGCGCCGAAAAAGAGGTGGACGCGCTCCGCAAGGTCGGCGGGAAGCTGGTGAACTGGAAGGACCCGCAGTACCCCCAGTCTCTTCTCCAGATATACGACCCACCCGTGATGTTGTACGTGCGCGGAGACGCGGAAATCCTGAATTCGCCCAGCCTGAGCATTGTGGGGACGCGACGCCCGACCGTGTATGGCACGCAATTGGCGGAACGCATGGGTCGCGATCTGGCCTCGCGTGGCCTGACCATTGTCAGCGGCTTGGCGCGAGGCATCGACGCCATCGCCCACCAGGGTGCGATCGCGGCGGGCGGCCGCGCCATCGGTGTGCTCGGGACGGGTATAGATGTCTGCTACCCGAAAGAAAACAAGAAACTGTATGAGAAGGTCCTTGAGCGGGGAGCGATCATCAGCGAGTTTCCCACAGGCAGCCATCCGGCTCCCGAGAATTTCCCAGTGAGGAACCGCATCATTGCGGGCATGCCGCTGGGCGTAATTATCGTGGAAGGGAAACAGTACAGCGGTTCACTGATTACCGCGAGGCTGGCGATGGAATTTGGGAGGGAAGTTTTTGGCGTACCGGGTAACGTGACCCAGGAAGTGAGCTTCGCGCCAAACCTGCTGATCAAGCAGGGTGCCAAGCTGGTCACCAATGCTGAGGATGTGATCGAAGAGCTGCCAACTCCCGTGAGAGCCGCTTTGGTGAAGGCAGAAGCGGTTGAGGCTGAGCAGAGGAATCTGCTCCTGGTAAGTGGCCTAACTCCTGTTCAAAGAAAGCTTTACGAGATGCTCAGCGCCGAAGAATCACGCCACATTGACGACATTGTGGATACAAGTGGGTTGAATTCCAGCGAAGTTCTGGCTACCCTCTTCGACTTGGAGATGAAAGGTATCATCCGGCAACTCCCCGGAAAGCAGTTCAGCAAGGTACTATGGTAAGAGGAAGGTAGAAGCGAACGCTATCAGTCACCGGCACCACGTTGGGGATGGGGCCCGCCCTCAAGAGACACTTCCAGTAAGTGCGCTTTCGTCAACTTGTAAACCGTCTCTTTTGAGATGGAAAGACCGGCGATGCATCCGAAAGGGTGCCGGGAGCATCTGGAAACAGACAAGAACCAGTGCGAGACGCAATTCATAAAGGTAGCGAGAAGGGCACACATCACTCAGCTAACCCTTTCTGCAGGTGGAAGCGGGGTTAAAACAGCAACATGGCAAGATCACTGGTAATCGTCGAGTCGCCAGCAAAGGCGAAGACTATCAACAAGTATCTGGGAAAGAACTTTGTGGTGAAAGCGTCCATCGGCCACGTCATGGACCTGCCAACGAAGACAATCGGAATTCGTCTGCCCATTGAGGACGAAAAGCCAAAAAAGAGGAAAAAGGGTAAGAAAGGTGGCAAGGCAGCAGCGCCCAAGCCTCCGCGCAAGCCCATCACCCTGGATGATCCCAAGATTTTCGAGCCCACCCTGCAGGTGATCCCGGGAAAGGGAAAGGTCGTCAACGACCTGCGGAAAGCCGCGCAGACTGCTGATGCCGTGTATCTTGCAGGCGACCCGGACCGGGAAGGTGAGGCCATCTCTGCTCACCTGGCCATGGTGCTCTCCAAGCCCGCAAAGTTCTTGATTGACGAGGCTGACGAGGAAAATGGCAAAAAGAATGCCAATGGTGCCAAGGGTGACAAGGCCGAAGAAGAGAAGGCCGCAGCCGCGCCAGCTAAGGGCAAGGGCAAAGGAAAATTCGCCGACAAAAAGAAAGAAAAGGATGTCATTGTCATCGAGCCCATTGACCCGAAAAAGATCTTCCGGGTAACCTTCAACGAAATCACCCCCAAGGCCATCCGCGCGGCCTTTGAAAAGCCGCGGCAGGTGGATGCACAACTCGTGGACGCGCAGCAGGCGCGGCGGGTACTGGACCGCATCGTGGGCTACAAGATTTCGCCACTTTTGTGGGACAAGGTGCGGAGGGGTTTAAGCGCGGGCCGCGTGCAGACGGTGGCGCTTCGGCTGATTGTGGAGCGCGAGCAGGAGATTCGGGCTTTCGTGCCCCAGGAATATTGGACGATCCACGCCATGCTGGACGCGGGCGAGCCGCCAATTTTAGAGGCGCGCCTCACAAAAAAGAAGGGTGAGGACGTCCAGGTCAACAATCAGGAGACGGCGGACGCGATTGTGGCTGCGGTCAGCAAGGCAAAGTGGCAGGTGGCGAGCGTCGCGCTTAAGGAAAAACGCAGGAACGCGCCACCTCCGTTCACCACATCGAAGCTGCAACAGGCCGCGTATAACCGCCTGCGGTACACGGCCAAGCGCACCATGGCACTGGCGCAACGTTTATATGAAGGCGTGGAATTGGGCGAGGAAGGTTCGGTCGCATTGATCACCTACATGCGCACCGATTCCGTGCAGGTGTCAAACGACGCGCTGGAACAAGTGCGCGCACTGATTCCGGAGCGTTTTGGAAGCGCTTACCTCCCCGAAAAACCGAATTTCTACAAATCGAAAAAGGACGCGCAGGGCGCACACGAAGCGATTCGTCCGACCGAAGTATCGCGGACCCCGGAAGACGTGCGCAAGTACCTTCCCGACGATCAGTTCAAGCTGTATCAGTTGATCTGGCAGCGATTCGTGGCTTCGCAGATGCTCCCGGCAGTGTTTGACCAGACAACTATTGACATCGAAGCGGGCGACTATATGTTTCGCGCCACCGGCTCCATTCTGAAATTCGACGGCTATTTGAAGGTGTACCAGATTCCCGTGGCGAATACCGACCGCGAAGACGACGAAAAGGATGACGAGGGCACGGGCATGGCGCTGCCTCGCGTGAGCGAGGGACAAGTGCTGAAGCTTGAATCGATCCGCCCGGACCAGCACTTCACGGAGCCGCCGCCGCGCTACACGGAAGCCACGCTCGTAAAGGAGCTCGAGGAAGACGGCATTGGACGGCCGTCCACGTACGCGTCCATCATCTCCACGATTGTGGAACGCGAATACGTGAAGAAGGACCAGGGGCGCTTCACGCCGACCATGCTCGGCGAGCGGGTATGCATGCTGCTCATCAAGAGCTTCGAGGACGTGTTCGACGTGAAGTTTACGGCGCGCCTCGAGGAAGAGCTGGACGAAATCGAAGAAGGTAAGATGCCGTGGCGGGAGTCCGTGAAGGAATTCTATGAGAAGTTTATCGTCGATCTGGATAGGGCCGGCGATGAGATGGTGTCGTACAAGGCAGGCATTCCCACCGGCAAGAAATGCGAAAAGTGCGGCCAGGGCGAGTTGCTCGAACGCATCAGCCGCCATGGCTTCTTCCTCGGCTGCTCGCGCTATCCCGAATGCGATTTCATCCAGGACCTTTCCGAAGAGATTCCGGAAGACGCGGAAAACAAAATCGAATACTGCGAGAATTGCGGCAAAGAAATGGCTCTGAAACGCGGGCGGTTTGGCGCGTTTTTGGCGTGCACAGGCTACCCGGATTGCAAAACGACGCGGCGGCTGGTGGCCGGTACGCGTATTGCCCACCAACCCGATGAGCCGCTGGACGAAAAGTGCCCCGATTGCGGGGCTGGCTTGGTGAAGAAGCATGGGCGGTTCGGCGAGTTCATCGGATGCTTCGGTTATCCGAAGTGCAAATACACGCGGCCCATCACGCTGGGCATCAAGTGCCCCAAGTGCAATGAGGGTGAATTTGTGAAGCGCGCGAGCATGGGCAAGGGCGGCCGCGGACGTATGCGCGTGTTCTATGGCTGTTCCCGGTACCCGGACTGCGATTACACATCGCCCAACATGCCGATTGCCGAGCCTTGCCCGAAGTGCGGCGCCCCGTTCATCGTCGAGAAGAAAAGCAAGATTGGACTCGTGCGCGCGTGCGTCAAGGAAGGTTGCGACTGGGAAAAGCTGGTCGAAGGGCCGATACCGGCTACCGAGCCTGAAGAAGCGCCGGTTCCAGTGAAAGTCTAGGCGCCCTCGGAGTTTGCGCACACCCGGCAAACGTGCAGGGAATACCCACTTGGCCTGTTACGCCGCTAGCACGCAAAGCTGTGCTGGAGCGTAACCCCCGTTTGAGTGCGATAATTTTGATAGGCCATTGACGGGCAGGGGTGTATCTGGCACAAAAGTTCTGGCGGAATGAAGAAGACCATCGCGAAATATCTGGAGTACCTCCGGTCGGTGCGGAACGCCTCGCCGCACACCTTGCTGAACTACGGCAACGACCTGGAACAGTTCGTGACTTTCCTCACCCCCCCGGAAATGGCCACACCCGGCGTAACTAAGATCGACCACCAGATGATCCGGGAGTTTTTGGGCCAGCTTCACGAACTGGGTTTGGAGAAAAGTTCCATCGCGCGCAAACTCGCCGCCCTGCGTTCGTTTTTCAAATACTGTGTTCGCGAAGGTTTCCTGAAGGATAATCCGGCCCGCCTCGTCCCCACTCCCAAGTTGCCCAAGCGAATCCCCGTCGTGCTTTCCGCCGAGGAGATGAGCGGCTTCCTGGACCAACTGGCAGGGCCGCTGTCTGTGGAAGCGGGTCGGAGAGGAAGAAAATCGCGGCGCAGGGCCGGAACGTCCGCTCCGGAACTGAGCATGATCAAACTGGAAGATTCGCTCCTGTTGAGAAGAGACCGCGCCCTGCTCGAGTTGTTGTACGCGGCCGGCCTGCGCGTCAGTGAACTGACGGGTCTGAACCTGGCCGATATTGAACAGCACCAGCGGATGTTGCGCGTGCGTGGCAAGGGCAACAAGGAACGCATCGTGCCCTACGGTGCCAAGGCGGCGGAAGCACTGAAGAGCTACTGGCCTGTGCGGAATAAACTCCTGTACGAAAACTCCTCCATCCGGCAAAAGACCCATCCCGAAGCCGTTTTTTTGAATTACACCGGCAGACGGCTGACGCAGCGAAGCGTGGGAAGAATCTTGAAGAAATATTCACGCCTGGTGAACATCAATTGGGATTTGCACCCCCATTCCCTGCGGCACGCCTTCGCCACGCACCTGCTGGCGGATGGCGCGGATCTGCGCGCCATTCAGGAATTGCTGGGCCATCAGTCGCTCTCCACAACGCAAAAATACACCCATGCCTCGATTCGGCAATTAATGGACATCTACGACAAGGCACATCCTCACGCATGAAAAGGTCGCGCCGACGCGAGAAACTCTCAAGCCCTTCCTGCATCTAATCCAAAAACACGGATACTGGTGTAAGGTGTTGCAGGGAAATGGCAACAATAAGGACGAGTCTTGAGCGAGAAACGGGCATTATGGCGATGGTTGGCAGCATCCTCTATGGCGGCGGGCTTGTGTTTCGCCGCAGTCATTCCCGCCCGCGCGCAGGACAATTACGAAATTCAAGTGTACGGCTCCGACACGGTGGATCCCGGCCACACGATGTTCGAACTGCACAGCAACTTCACAGTTCAAGGGTCCAAGACCCCGGAAGATGGCGTGTATCCAACGAATCATCAATGGCACGAAACGCTCGAGATCACGCACGGCTTCACGGACTGGTTTGAAACGGGGTTTTATCTCTTCACGGCATTGCAGAACGGCTACGGGTGGGATTTCGTCGGCACCCACATCCGGCCGCGCGTGCGCGCTCCCAAAAAATGGAACTGGCCGGTCGGCGTCAGCATTTCGCAGGAGATTGGCTACCAGCGCAGCCAGTTCTCCGCAGATACCTGGACGTACGAACTGCGTCCCATCGTGGATAAACAAGTAGGCCGCTGGTATTTTGCATTCAATCCCACGTTTGACAAATCCATTCACGGTGCCAGCGCCAGCCAGGGTTTCGTCTTTTCGCCGAACGTGAAATTAAGTTACGACATCACGAAAAAAGTTACCGCCGGATTTGAGTATTATGGGTCGCTGGGGCCAGTAACGGGCTTCGACCCCATTTCTCAGCAACAGCACCAGATTTTTCCGGCCATTGACCTGAATCTCTCCCCCAAGTGGGAAGTGAACTTTGGTGTGGGTGTCGGTGTCACGCGCTCAACCGACCATCTGATCGGCAAGATGATTCTGGGCTACCGCTTCGATTTTTGATCAACGCGACTCCGGATCTGCTTCCCCGCGGGAACCGCCTAATCGTAACCGAATATTCCATAGGTCAGGATTCTCCCGTCAAAATACGCGCGTTGACGCTGATGCGCGCCGACCCGTATAATAGTGGTTTGTCTATAGCCTTTGGAGGGCAGATGTACGCCGTCATACAGACCGGGGGTAAGCAGTATCGTGTCGCACCCGGCGACACCATTCGTATCGAGCGCGTCAGCGGTGAAGTGGGCGAGCAGGTGAAGTTCGGCACTGTTCTGGCCGTCCACACTGACGACAAGAAGGTCCTGGCGGGCTCCGACGCCTCAAAGGCCTCCGTAACTGGCAAAATCGTGTCGCAGGGCCGTGGCAAGAAGCTCACGGTGCTGAAGTACAAGAAGACCAACCAGTACAAGATTCAGCGTGGCCACCGGCAGAACTTCACGGCCGTTGAGGTCAGCGAGATCAAGTTGTAAATCGAACGGCATCGCATTGCGGGGCCGGTAAGTTTAATACGAAAGGGATTGCGTCATGGCACATAAGAAGGGCGGCGGTTCCTCTACAAACGGCCGCGATTCACACGGGCAGAGGCTGGGCGTAAAGCGTTTCGGCGGGCAACTGGTGAACGCGGGCACGATTCTGATTCGTCAGCGCGGCACCAAGCACCAGGCTGGCGAGAATGTGGCCAAGGGCAAGGACGACACACTGTTCGCGCTGGTGAAGGGCTACGTCAAGTTCGAAGACAAGGGCAACCGGGGCCGCTTTATCAGCGTAACGCCCGCGGAAGTCGCGAAGGCCGCAAATTAAGATCGGCGAGTTCCGGGCGGCCCCGACTCTTGTCGGGGCCGTTTTTGTTTTGGGGTCGCCGCAAGGCGTTGACCACAGAGAAGAAGGATTATGTTCGTAGATGAAGCAAAAATTTATGTGAAAGCCGGCGACGGCGGCAATGGTTGCATGGCGTTCCGCAGAGAGAAATACGTCCCGCGCGGGGGACCTTCCGGCGGCGACGGCGGCAACGGCGGCAGCATCTACGTTGAAGCGAATCCCAACGACAACACACTGCTCCGCTACCGGTACAACCGCGAATTCAAGGGCGAACGCGGACGCCACGGCGAAGGTTCCAACTGCACCGGCCAATCCGGCGGCGACACCATCCTGAAGGTGCCTGTGGGCACTCTGGTCTTTGACGAGGAAGGCGGAGAACTGCTGGCCGATTTGCGGAAGCCGGGCCAGAGGCTCCTTGTGGCCCAGGGGGGGAAGGGCGGGCGCGGCAACCAGCACTTCGCCAAGCCGTGGCATCAAGCGCCGCGCGAAAAAGAAGAAGGCCAGCCCGGTGAAGAGCGCCGGCTGCGTCTCGAACTGAAACTGCTGGCGGATGTTGGCCTAGTGGGATTCCCAAACGCGGGCAAGTCCACTTTGATTTCAGTGATCAGCGCGGCCCGTCCAAAGATTGCGAATTACCCATTTACGACGCTGGAGCCAAACCTCGGTGTCGTCAACGCGGATGGCGGCACCGGCGGCCATGGCAGCGAGCTTGGCCGGACATTTGTGGTCGCCGACCTGCCGGGGTTGATCGAAGGTGCCAGCGAGGGAGCCGGTTTGGGGATACGCTTCCTGCGCCATGTCGAGCGCACGCGTCTCCTGGCCCACTTGATTGATACCAGCGATACCGCGGAAATGGACCCCGTCAAGTCCTACGAAATCATCGAAGGCGAGCTGGCAGCCTTCAGCGACGCCATGCTCGAAAAGCCCATGATCGTCGTGGCCACCAAGCTGGACGCGACCACAGACCAGACAAAATTGCGCGAGCTGAAGGAATTTTGCGCCGAAAAGGACCTCCAGTTTCACGCCATTTCGGCACCTACAGGCGAAGGCGTAAAGGAACTCGTGCGCGCCATGGCCGATGCACTCGACCGCATTCCGAAACCCGAATTGGACAACGATGAGGCCATCGAATCACAAGAAGAGATCGTCGATGCCGCAGCCTTTGAAGGCCCGAAAGACCCGGAGCCCGACGAAGGTGGCCCACCTCTTGGGAAGATTTCGTGAGAGAATCGTGGTGCTTTGGGGAGTGTGGAATTATGCGGAGCCCCAGGCCTCAGAGGTTTGCGTTGGACTTAAACCGGGAAGCGTGAGGACGGCGGAGGGCACGGATTGACGACGGCGCAGGCGCATCGCACGGCAGCTAAACAGCAAGCACGCCGCATCGCTCTCTTTGGTGGCTCCTTTGACCCCATTCATGCCGGGCATCTCGCGGTGGCGCGCGCAGCCGACCGCCGGTTCAATTTTGATGCGATGCACTTTATCCCGGCCAGCCGTCCTCCGCACAAGTTGAAGCAGCACTTGGCACCATTTCCGCACCGCTTCGCCATGGTAGCGCTGGCCTGCACGGAGCATCCCCACTTCGTGCCTTCGCTGGCTGAAGCTGGCGAGGACTTCAGCGGCACGCAGTTGCACTACTCCGTGGATACCGTGCGCTACTTCCGGCATGCACACCGTGGGCAGGGGAACCGCATCTTCTTCATCATCGGGGCCGACGCTTTTCTGGACATCCCCCTGTGGAAGGAGTACGAGACCCTGCTTGGTCTGTGCGACTTCATAATCGCGAACCGCCCGGGCATCCGTCTGGAAGCTCTTAGGTTGGTAATTCCACCGGACTTACACGCGCGGCCGGGTGCCAGGCAGGAGATAGGGGACGAAGACGTAGCCCACGCCTCACCGGTAGTAGCCCATTTGGCGCGCACATCCGTCTATCTACTCGAGACTGTGTCCAGCGAAGTTAGTGCCACAGACATTCGGCGAAAGGTCAACCGGGGGCAGTCCATTCATGGGCTTGTCTCCGGGCGTGTGGAGGAATACATTTTAAAACAGGGCCTGTACCGGTGAAACTGGAATCGTTACCCAAGGGTCTGCGTCTGGCCGTCGAGGCAGCGCAGGATAAGAAAGCGGGCGGGATCACCGTGTTGGACCTTAACGGTGTGGGGGCGTTCACCCGCTACTTTATGATTTGTACGGGCTACAGCCGCCCGCAGTTGCAGGCCATCTGTAGCGCGATTGAAGAGGTGCTCTACAAGGATTTGAAGCGTTCACCGGAGCACCGCGAAGGCCAGCGCTCCTCCGAATGGGCGCTCCTGGATTTTGGAAGTTTCATCGTTCACGTCTTCGGAGAGCAGGCACGGCGTTACTACGATCTGGAAAGATTGTGGCGGTCGGCGCCGGTGCTGGTCATTCCAGACGAGCCGGAGAATGGGCGTAAGGAGCTTTCGAAGCGAGTGGGCTGAAACCAGGTCAGAATGTCGCCGGTCGGTTACGCTGGCGGCAGGAGAAGCCCATTGGTTATTGTCAGCGAGAGATTGCCCTGGATCCGCAAGGATCCGGCGTCGCAACGTCTCTTTGAACTTGCGGAACGTGTTGCCCCCGTTCCTACCACAGTCCTGATCACCGGTGAAAGCGGCACCGGCAAAGACTATTTCGCGCGCCTGATCCACGAACTTGGGCCCCGGCGCGATACTCCCTACCTGAAAATCGAGTGCGGAAGTTTGCCGTCTTCTCTCCTGGAGAGCGAGCTCTTCGGGCATGAGCGCGGCGCGTTTCCCGGCGCGGCCGAGCGAAAGCACGGGCGCTTCGAGTTGGACTCCAAGAGCACCATCGTGCTCGATGAAGTGGCCGCGCTCACTCCCGCTGCACAAGCGCGGCTCTTGCGTGTGATGGAAGAGCATGTGTTCGAACGCCTTGGCGGCAAGGACCACCTTCGTGTCGAGGCGCGCATCATCGCCCTCACCAGCGCGGATTTGAATACGGCGGTAACACAGGGGCGTTTTCGTGAAGATCTGTATTACCGGCTGGATTTGGTGAAGATCTGGATGCCTCCCCTGCGGGAGCGTCGCGCAGACATTCTGGCGTTGGCGGAGCATCTCCTGGCGGGGCTGGGAGGTACCCACGGTAAGCCCAGAGTGCGTCTGAGCGATCTGGTGAAGGCGGTTCTAGAAGCGTACCGCTGGCCCGGCAACGTGCGTGAATTGCGCGACACCCTAGAACGCGCCGTGATTTGCTGCCACGGAGATGTGCTGGAAGCGGATCATTTCCCTGCTCATCTGCGGGCCAATCTGGACGGACATCGGCTGGAAGCGGGCTCCCGTTCGCTTGAAGATGTCGAACGTGATGCCATCGAAGCGACATTGAAGGCCACCCGCAATCAGATCGGGCGCTCGGCTAAGATTTTGGGAATCAGCCGTAAGACTTTGCTTGAAAAACGGAAGAAGTATGGGTGGACCGAACTCCGCAAAGAACACAAAAGTGACAACCACGGGGCGTGACGCGGTAGACTCGCGGCATGAAGATTCGCCTTCTGTTTCTTGGAAAAATGCGCCGGGTAGAGCTGCGCGCTCTCCTCAGTGAGTATGTAAAACGAATTGCAAGGTCCTGTCCAATGGAAGTGACGGAAGTGCGCGACGCGGCGGCGGCCCTGAAGAAATTGGATGCCGACCGTGCTGCCACGGCTGTACTGCTGGACGCGGGTGGGAAACCGTATGATTCGGAAGCCTTTGCGAAATGGTTGCGAGAGCTACGCGATCGCGGAACGCGAGAGCTTATTTACGTCTGTGGCGATGCCGACGGATTCCCCAACGAACTCCGGGAACGGGTGAAGCAAAAGATCTCACTCAGCCCGATGACCTATTCGCATGAACTCGCGCGCGTGATGCTGGCGGAGCAAATCTATCGCGCCTTCGCCATTCTTTCTGGCAGCGCCTATCCTAAATAATAGGTGGGTTGCCCCGCCTCGGCCGCCGTCGTTCCCAACGCCGGAGAAACCTCTAGTGACTGAAAGATGCCTTTTTCTGCGTTCCATGGAAGAATGTCGGGCGGAAGGTCCCATGCCCCTACGAATCTCGCCTGACAAAGAACAACCCTCGGCGGCCATTGAAATCCCGCTGATGAAGCCCTTGCCGGACTACGATCTGCACGAAATGGAACAGCCCACTCCGCGAGACATTGACGCGCTGCTCGTATCTCAGGGTTTCCGCGATCTGGTGGACGATGCCCGTGGCGTATTAACCGAGTTGGTCGCGAACCCCCCGCCTCTTCCCAATTCCTCATTGCTTGTGGATCTGGACCTCACGCAAGTCCCTCATTTTGAGATCGTGCAGCTTACGGGTGCCATCTGCCCTGGTGATGACGAAGTGTATCGCCCCGGCCTCTGGATCATCTTGCGCGACACGATGGCGCACCCAAAAGAGAGTTTGGGAGAAATCGCGCTCGCACATGTCCACGTGATTATCGAAACACTGGTGAAACGACTGGGCTTGGAGTGATGCTCTACCGCTCAGCTTAGCGACCATCCGACTAAGGTCAACGTAAGAAACAACGTCAGCGCTCCCAAGCTTATGAGCGATAGCACCTTCCCGTGCCCAAGCAGAGAGTCGCGTGTCTCCGCCTTTACACACAGCACGATGGCGACCAACAGTACTCCACCCCAGGAAATCGCGCTCGGCAAGCCGGGATAGCGCGAAAACGCTGCCAACATCTTGTCAGACGGTTGATTGGCGGGGATCCACCACGGCAGAATTGGGGCAAAGCCTGCCGCGAGCACAAATGTCAGGATTTTGCGGCTCACCCATCCTTTAACCTTTGTCACTGGTTTGGCTTTGCGGATCTTTCGGTAGACCAGGAACTCCCACAGCAGAAGCGCGGTGGCGAGTGGCATCCATCCGTAAAGTGTGGTCTCCCGGTCAGCCCACAACCAACCGCGCAGGAAAAGTGACGACGGGTGCATTGCAGAGAACTTCGGCAACAAATACATCCCGGCAACGGAATTGCCGATCGTTGCCAGCAGCAGCACGGCCAGGCTGATCAATTGAATCCACTCGTGCAATGGCGCTCGCCCACAGCGCGTGCACACAGGGTGCTCGGAGTAGATCTTCAATCCGCAGTGCTCGCAGTACACGGCGACCTCACTTGGCTCCCCAATTAACGACTCCGCCCAAGTGGACAAAGCCTATGCCAAGGCGGCCGCGCAGCCTACTGGTCCGAAGTGCAGGGCAGGGCAAACCAAAGGACGTTGGACCATGGGAGGGGTACGATTTTCAAAGGACGATTTCCAATGCGTCGCTGTGGGCGGGTAACCGCGAGAAGTCGATTGATTTGGTGCGGAGAATCGCCAGTTGTAGAAAGTTTGTGCGAAGAACGATTTACTGCGTACTGCGCTTGGCCGGAGAAGTCGCCTCCGCATCAAAAACTACTTTGCCGCCCACGATCGTCTTCACCACATGCACATTGCGAATCTGCTCTGGCGTGATGGTGAATAAATCGTCACTCAACAGCACCAGGTCCGCCAGTTTGCCCGGCGTGATCGAGCCTTTTTCATTCTCCTGGAATTCCGCGTACGCTGATCCCAGGGTGTACGCCTCAATCGTTTCCGGCAAGGAAAGCTTCTGTTCGGGAAACCAGCCGCCGGGATTCTTGCCATCCAGAGTCGCCCGCGTCACCGCAGCGTACACCGTTTGCATCGGGTCCAGCGGGGCCACCTCCCAATCCGTGCCGAGCGCTAGCCGAACTCCATGATCCAGAAAGGTGCGGAATGAATAGGTGCGGCTGGCGCGATCATGGCCAATGCGCGCTTCCGCGAATCGTCCATCGTCAATCGCGTGATAGGGTTGTACCGACGCGATGACATGCAAATCCGCGAAGCGCTGGAAATCCTTCTCGGCCATGTGCTGCGCATGTTCAATGCGGAATCGATGATCCCCTTCGCCATGCGCCTTCACGATTTCCGAATAATAATCCAGGATGATCGAAATCGCATGATCGCCGATCGCGTGCGTGCAAAGCTGCAATCCGGCAGCGTCCCCCATCATCATGCGGTCGCGCATCCGCGAAGGAGGGTGCATCTCATCCGAAAGCAATCCGCGATTCTCGCCCTGGTTCACGAAAGGATCGTAAAAGTAAGCCGTGTTCGAGCCCAGCGAGCCATCCGCAAATCCCTTCAGCCCGCCAAGCCGCAGGAACGGCCCACCAAATGCCCGGTTCACGCCAACTTTCAACAGGTCTTCCACGCGAGGAATTGGCGTGACCGCGTAAATTCGTACCGTTAGTTCGCCGCGCTGCAGCAGTTCCGCGTATGCGGATACGTCCTCCGGATCAACGCCCATGTGCTGCACGCTGGTCACACCCAGCGAGGCGGCGTGTGCCATTGCGCGCTTTATGATCTTGATGCGTTGGTCGTGATTTAGTGGCGGGATAATCTTATAAACGAGGTCTGCCGCCGCATCCTTCAGCGCGCCGGTTGGATTGCCACTCTTGTCATGCACGATGGCGCCACCCGGCGGGCTGGGCGTCTTTGCTGTAATGCCCGCCAGCCGCAGTGTGACGGAATTCACTACCCCCATGTGCCCGTCATATCGCGTAACGAATACCGGCGTCTCTGGCGTCAGCGCATCAATCAATTCCTTGCTGGGAATGTCCGGCGGATTCCATTTCGTTTCGTCCCAATTTCCGCCGGTGATCCACTCGTCTTTCGGGTGCGTCTTGGCGCGCTCGCCGATCAACCGTGCGAACTCCTGCGGGCTCGCGGCATCCTTCAGGTCCACGTTATCGAGCTGCATCCCTCCCGAGACGAAATGCACATGCGCATCGTTGAACCCCGGCAACAGAAGCTTGCCGCCCGCATCCAGCACTCGCGTGTGCGGCCCGCGCCACGCTTCCACTTCTGCATTTTCCCCCACCGCCACGATACGGTCTCCCAGAACCGCCACGGCGCGCGCGTTTGGCAGGGCTTTGTCAACCGTCCAGATCTTGGCGTTCCAAATAATCAAGTCGGCTGCAGGCTTGCTTTGTGCGCGACACAGTCGAGCGCCTGGCGCGATAACCAGCAGAGACACCACGGCGATCCGGGAAAGTTTTTTCATGTGCGGAGATCCTAAGTGAGTCGAAGATCGCACGAATTGTACTCCGCGTACGCTTCTTACTACCAGCAGCGTGACTGGGTGCTCCCCTGCTTGACTGCGAGAGTACAACTCTACAGACTGGAATCACACGGAATTACCACAGCGTCTATCTCGCTCACACGATTGAGCGCAGGAAAGAACACGAATGGCGAATGAAAAGGGGTTGCTGATCGTCTATACCGGGCCGGGCAAGGGCAAAACTACTTGCGCGTTGGGCGCGGCCTTTCGCGCCGTGGGGCAAGGCTTGCGCGTGCTGATGGTGCAGTTCATCAAGGGTTCATGGCATTACGGTGAACTGGACGCCGCCAAGATGCTGGGCGACGACAAATTCGAAATTCGACCCATGGGGCGTGGCTTCGTTAAAATTGGCGGTGCGGAGACCGATCCTGAAGACATCCGCCTGGCAGAGGAATGCTGGGAAACGGGGCGCGCAGCAATCTACAGCGGCAAGTACGACCTGGTGATCCTCGATGAGATCAATTACACCATCAGCTACAAAATGTTGGACCCCGAGAAGGTGGTGGACGCGCTCAAAAAACGCCCCGAGCAAGTCCATGTCATCTGCACGGGACGCAATGCTCACCCCCGGCTGGTCGAAGAAGCGGACCTTGTCACCGAGATGAAAGAAGTGAAACACCCCTACACCAAGGGTATACTGGCACAACGAGGCATCGACTACTGAAGTCCTCAGTTTGCCGTCATCAGTTTTAAGCAATGCAAAGCGTGTCTGTGGGGCGAACGGAGAATTGGCGAAGTTACCCTGAAACTGATAACTTAAAACTCAGAACCGAGAACTCGACACTTTCCCATGTCATGGTTTAAGCGCGACAAAAAATCCATCGATCAGGCCACACCGCCGGAAGAGCGCCGCGTCCGCACCGAAGGCTTGTGGACCAAGTGCGAGTCCTGCCGAGCCATCGTCTTCCGCAAGGATCTGGAAGAGAACCTGCTCGTCTGCCCCAAGTGCCAATTCCACTTCCGCATGAATTCCACCCAGCGCCTGGCAATGCTGCTTGACGGCAACTGGACGGAGCACGACGCCGGGATGGTTTCCACCGATCCCCTGAAATTTGTGGACACCAAGCCCTACGCCAAACGCATCAAGGATTCGCAAAAAAAGCTGGGCATGAACGACGCCATCCGCACCGCCGAGGGCCAGTTGAACGGCAGACCGGTGGTGTGCTGCGCGATGGAGTTCGGATTTATTGGCGGTTCGATGGGCGCCGTGGTGGGAGAAAAGGTGACGCGCGCAATCGAGCTTTCCATTGAGACCCGGCAGCCGCTTATCATCGTCTCTTGCTCGGGCGGCGCCCGCATGATGGAAGGCACGATCAGCCTGATGCAGCTTGTGAAAGTCTCCGCTGCGCTCGCGCGCCTCGACGAGGAAAAGCTTCCGTACATCTCCATCCTCACCGACCCCACCACCGGTGGCGTCACGGCAAGCTTTGCCATGCTGGGTGACCTGAACATCGGTGAACCCGGCGCGCTCATCGGATTCGCCGGGCCCCGCGTCATCGAGCAGACCATCCGGCAAAAGCTGCCGGAGGGCTTCCAGCGCTCGGAATTCCTGCTCGAGCATGGATTCCTGGATGCCGTGGTTCACCGCAAGGACATGAAAGCCTTCATCGCCAACACGCTCGATCTCCTGATCTCCTGAAATGAATTACGAAGCCGCGGTCCGGTATCTTTTGTCCCTCGGCCGCGAATTGGCCGCTCCCACACAGTCTTCCGCCGCAAAATTCGACCTGCAAAACATCACCGTGCTGGCGGAGCGCCTTGGCCGGCCAGACCGCGCGTATCCCACGGTCCACGTCGCGGGCACAAACGGCAAAGGCTCCACGGCGGCGTTCCTCGAATCCATTTTGCGTGACGCCGGATTCCGCACCGGCCTGAACACTTCGCCGCATCTGGAGCGCATCAATGAGCGCATACGCATAAGCGGCAAAGAGGTCAGCGATGAACTGTTCGCGAAAACCTTCACGCGAATACAGGCCGTCATCGAGGAATTGTTGGCGGAAGGAAAGTTGCGCGCTCACCCCACGTATTTCGAAAGCGTGACCGCGCTGGCTTTCGAGATTTTCGCGTGCGAGCATGTGGATTTTGGCGTGATCGAAGTTGGGCTCGGCGGTCGGCTGGATGCGACGAACATCATTTCTCCCCTGATTTCCATCATTACGCGCATCGATTTCGATCATGAAAATTTTCTGGGGCATTCGTTGCCAGAGATCGCCGCGGAAAAGGCTGGCATTCTGAAGCCGCAAATGCCTGCGGTGATTGCGCCGCAACTCCCGGAAGCACGAGAAGTCTTGCTGGCACGGGCGCGGGAACTGCACTGCCCCGTTTTGGAAACGACTGAAGTATTTCGCGTAATTGAGAAGACCAGCGAAGAAGGCTGCGAGCGCGCCACGGTAGTGCAAAACGCAACGGGCCGTATATATGAACTGAGTCCCAGCCTCCCCGGCCGTTTCCAACTGCAGAATGCGCTGAACGCCCTTGCTGCAACTCGCTTGCTGCAAGAGCGCGGCTACCGCATCTGCGATGAAAACATCGTACGAGGCATTGCAGCGACGCAGTGGCCGGGGCGCATTGAACGAGTCGCGACCAGGCCCGACGTGTATTTCGATGGAGCGCATAACCCTGGCGCGGCCAAGGAGCTGGCAGCATTTCTGGAGCAGAATTTTCATGGCCGCAAGGTGTACATGGTGTTCGGGGCGATGCGCGACAAGGCCGTGGACGAAGTCACGGGCGCTCTTTTCCCGCATGCCTTCGAAGTGTTCTTCACGGAACCGCGCACCCCGCGCGCCACCAGCGCCGCGCAACTCGCCCGTATGGCTGGTCATCACGCGGAACGCTTCACCATCCATCCCGAAGCGGAGCAAGCTCTGGAAGCCGCGCTGGCAAAGGCCCAACCGGAAGATGCTGTATTCATCACGGGTTCGCTCTACCTGGTGGGGCAATTGCGCCATGTCTGGATGCAGCGCGGAAAAGTCGCATCGCATCTAGAAAGTTCGTAGAATAGAAACCTGTTACCATGCGAAGCCGGCCCGTTGGCCGGCATTCTCTTTTGCGAGCGATACTCAAATCAGGACGGTACTTCATACACATGAAAAACAGCGGAAGCGGCGAAGCAGAAAAGCACAACACGGTTCTCGTGGGCGTGATCATGGGCTCCTCGTCGGATTGGGAAACGATGGAGCACGCCGCGAAAACTCTTCAGGAACTGGGTGTACCGTTTGAGACGCGCGTGATCTCCGCGCATCGCACTCCCGACGTACTCTTCGAATACGCGGCGGCAGCGGAGCAGCGCGGCTTGCAGGTAATCATCGCGGCCGCAGGTGGCGCCGCGCACTTGGCGGGCGTTACCGCGGCCAAAACGTTGCTGCCCGTTCTGGGCGTGCCGATGGAATCGCAATCGTTGAAAGGTCTGGATTCTCTGCTTTCCATGGTGCAAATGCCGGGAGGCATTCCCGTGGGAACTTTGGCGATCGGAAAACCCGGTGCCATCAACGCGGCGTTGTTCGCGGCGGCAATTTTGGGTGTCAAATATCCGGAGTATCGCGAAGCTCTGCGGAAATTTCGGGCGGCACAAGCCGCGAAGGTATTAGCAAATCCCGATCCTTCAAAAGGAACCGCCATCCCCAAAAGTGCGGACGCAAAAAGACACGCCTAGGCTTGGCAACTGGCATTTTCACGCGCAAACTGGGAGCCATGAACTGCAGATGGCTTTCTCTCTTCCTCTTTATCTCGCTGGCATTCATTTCTTCAACAGCCTCGGCGCAGCAAGCCGCGCCAGGAAATTTCGCCGTTCAGGACGGCCAGTTCCTTCTCAACGGTAAACCCTTTCAGATCATCGCTGGTGAAATGCACTATCAGCGTGTGCCTCGCGCCTATTGGCGCGATCGCCTGCGCATGGCTAAAGCCATGGGCCTCAACACCATCACCACGTATGTCTTCTGGAATGCG
>Ga0209517_10001713_pt1 | contig 32394 bp, 29 predicted proteins | sample PeaSoiMetSII2010_FD_187695 | JGI IMG/M metagenome (GOLD analysis project Ga0209517, IMG submission 187695) | Peat soil microbial communities from Weissenstadt, Germany - SII-2010 (SPAdes) (version 2) | ecosystem: Environmental > Terrestrial > Soil > Wetlands > Peat | place: Germany... | reverse complement strand
AGAAACAACGCACGATCGACGAGCGGCTGCGCTACAATCTGGGCCGCTGGAACCAGGAACCAAGGGTGGAACTGAAACTCAAACCGTAGCTTGGCCTGGCGGCCAAGCTGGTCTCAGAGGTTCTGACGACGAACAATGAACTGAACCAGCCAGGCTGGAAGTTCGAGCCCAATGGCGGTGTGCTGCGAATCCGACGGAGCGGGGCGAAGACGGTTCGCATTACGGAGTCCGTCTCCCACGACGAAGTCCCGCACGTTCAGGTACAAGATCGCCTCCCGCAAGTTGGTCGAGGTCAATAGTGAGGAAAGCCAAGACCTGGCTGTTCTTTGACGTGGGCTACACTATCTAGTTTCGACATGGTGCGCTTGTCAAGAAAAAATCCGGCTCCACGCTGTTCTCCTCCATTTATCATCTAAGGTTTAGATGTAAAAAGAGGTCGAAGTCAAGGTACCTTTGTGTCACCGGCGAGCTAGCAATTAATGCTTCTATACTCAATACGTTAGAAACATTCTTATGGGCCTAGAGGGTGCCATCGGCTCATTCACGCCTCTCCTGGGGGGCTTCATCTCAAGCTCCGTAACCGCGCTCGTCTCACTTCCCGCCAAACGGCTGCGTGGGCGGCGGTGTCCGTCGTCTGAAGCATTCCGACAATTTCCTTAAGCCTTGCGGGCCGGATTTCATGGATATCGCTTTTGGGCTTTGCAGCGAAGGTCTTTCAGCTCATCAAAACACGGAGCGCATCGTCGAACGTGATCGAGCAGGTGGGAGAGTTGAGCGTCCGCGGGCTGTTGCGCGAGTTTCAGCAGGACTTGGCGCCCTGGACAGTCGATGTGCTGAGGATTGGGAAAGTCTTCATGCCCGACCCTGTCAAAGGCGTCGAGCAGTTCTTTTTCGAGGTCCATGCTGCCGCCCCAGCTGAACGCGGAGTCCAAGCCCGACTGCCGTGTTGCCCCCAGCAGAATCCCACGATCCGTGATCGGTGTCGATGAAAATCTTTGTGCGCATTCACCTCTCGACGCAGCCGTGGGATATTGTGTGTGATGTGAGACGCTCCCCAATAGCGTGTCCCGCCGTGTCTCGCTCGCTCGGCGCATGCCATTGAAAATTTCAGTCCAGAGGTGAGACACATTCCTATTTCGCCGCCATGTATAGATAGGAGGGGATGTGGGGTTCGGCTTCCACAGTCCTGCCATGACATGGGGGAACTGAATCAACAGTCCAGTCGTCGTACCTTCCGCTGGCCTGGGGCGGCGCGAGAGCTGGTAAGGGCATATCTGAAATCCGCACCGTGTGAAGCGTCGGGGGAGGGTGGCCTCGATGCACAAATGAGGTTGAAAGCGCTGATCACAAGGATTGCCGCAGTGTCGGGAAATCCGCGGGGCGCCTGTTGGCGATTCGCGCGCCAATCGGGTGTGACTTCTAAGCGGCGCTACCGGCAGTGGACAAAGGGCGAGCAACAGAAGCTGCTCGACTTGATCGCATCGCATCCCCTCGAGGAAGTCACCGTGCTGCTCCGCCGCTCTCCAACCTCCGTTCGCTCCATGCTGCACCGGCTCGGAGCCAGTGCACGCATGGGGCAGGATTGGTTCACGAAACATATCTTGGCGGCTGCGTTGCACGTTCGGCCTGAAGAGGTGCAGAAGTGGATCGACCGCGGGCTGCTGAAGTGCCGAACTGTGAACGCAAGCGGACTTAAGAGACAGATTATTGACGCGGAAGACTTTTGCGATTTCTGCAAGCGACACCGAGGAGAGATCGTGGGACACAGGTTGAATGCTGACCGGCTGAGTTTTGTCCAGACATTTGTTTTTCCGCCCAGCCACATGGAGCTGTTGCCGGTCCGGGAAGCGAAGAGGGAACAGGCGGCGTACGACGAGCAGATGAAGAAACAAGCAGGTTGGGAAGCGGATGCGGAGGACGAACTATCCGCTACCGCTTAAGAGCACTTCGGAGGTGTCTAGGACGAGGGGTGTCAGGCGGCGCCGCTGAAGATGGCATCTACGGGGATGCCCCACTTCTTAAGGAGCCATTCGGGGACGTAGATTCGGTTCCGGTTTTGCTGGCACCAGATGTGGAGTTCACGCGACGAAGCATACATCTCTGCCGTGAGTTTCAGTCGCATGACTTGCAGCTCGAATTCAGTGGCCAACGCGGGAGCACATGGAATGGGTCGCCCCCAATTGGGGTTGCCGCGTTTGCGCGTGTGGACAACGGGTGTCGCCATAGGTCCCGATCATACTCGGCCCGGGGGAATCCGCAGGAAAATCTTCGCACGGGAGAGCGTGGTTTGCGGAACCCGGAGGTACGGTGATACTTTCGGGGGATATGGCGGTTTCCGTGGAGATGCACCATACGGGAGATCCTGGCCTACAGGCAGAGGTTCGAGCGATCATCGAACATATCTTGGCCGATCGGCCCGGGGACTGGCTCGTGTCGATTGTCGGTTCTCAAGCGAACGATCGCTGGGAGATGAAGATTGCCGGGCCGAACGCCTTCGAGCGCTCCTACACGTTGGAGGGTTCTGCCGGAGAGCATGAGTCGCATGTCATCGGGAAACTGGTTGCAAGGATGGTGCCGCGGAGGAACTTGTAACCGTGTCCCGCTGCCACGCGCCGCCACTTCTACCGTTCGGAATTGCAACAGACAGGAGGATAGCGGCGTCTTTTCGCCGGTCACGGCGAACGGGTTTCGCAGCGGATTCTCTCGATCTCCCGCCAGAAGCTGTTCCGAACCGCCGCGACCGAGACTCCGAACAGGTGAGCAATCTCCTTCCACTCGTACTCAGCCGCCCTCAGCGTCAGAACGGCGGCATTTCTCTCGCTGAGTTGTCGAACAATCCTTTCGAAATCCAGGCGGGCATCAACGTGGCGGACCCAAGCATTGTCTGCCACGTGGTTTGAGAGCTCACCGGACCCTCCCACCAATTCGAGGCGACTCGACTTGGCCGCATAGCGGCGAAGGGCCCGGCAGAAGGCTACCAAGAGAAGTCCGTGTTTCCGGGTGGACAGCGGCGCCCCGATCCGATCCAGATAACGGGAAACCTGCGCAACCGTGTTCTCCATTAGTTCGGCAGCTGGACCGCGATCAGCGAGGAGAACATGTGTCCGCCTACAGGCTTGTTCCCAAATCTCATGGCCAGCTAATCGCACGTCGGGCCGAATCGGCCTTCCCGCGCGATCCACGTCCCGGTCCCACCAAGCAAGTATTCCCCCTGCACGCGCCATACTGCACCGCACCCTTCGAGTAAAGACTAAAGATCGAAGTTGGGAATCCCATCCGGGCCAGGCGGAGGTGTTGAACTCATGAGATGAGCAAGGTGGGGAAGGTCCTCACGCGCCAGAGGCATTTGTCCAGGTCGCCGATCGTGCGCCCCTGCAAAGGGGGGCGGACCCGAAGTAGGACACTGTGAAAAAGACGGAGTCGTGATGGTCGGAAAACCGGACAAAATGGCTGCCCGGAGCGCCAGCCAGTTGCACTCTCGCGCCATTACGAGTCTCCGGGACCACTTCGAGCTTAGGCGGCAATTCGCGCGACCGTGGCAGAGCACACTCGCCCCAGGATTACGGTCACGGCGCAAGTGCTGTTTCGTGGTCGGCCAAGTCCTGTCTTTGTAAAGGGCTGCGGACGACGTGCGCTCCAGTGCCTGACCTCTTCTCGGTTGGGCTGGTTGAACTACTGGCTTTTGACCTACCCCACTTCTGTTGTGCACAGCGGCTTCTCGCGGAAAGGATGATCACTATCGTGGCGTATTTCCGCGCAGAAGTGGTGCATTTTATTTTTGGTGGTCGGAATTCTGGACAGAGTGAACTAGAAACAGAGGGCAGATAGCCTTCAAATGCTCGCCGGCCCCCCGACCAGGCTATCTGCGCAACTCGAATATATGGCTTCCGCGGCCTTCAATTGCTCCGCCTGGGATCATGGGTTACCACGTCTTCGGAGACGGCAAGGATGCAGGTCTGTCCCTCGAATAGGATCCGGTCGGCGGAATACGCCGTAAGCTTGATTTCGCCGGATTTTGTCCGAAGCCGGGTGATTACGTTCCGAATCGGACCTCCCCGCCGGAGCTGGGTCATCAATAATCTTCGGTCGGCAGGATCGTCCCAAATCCTTAGCTCGGACACGGTATGTCCAAGGATTTCCTGGCGCGAGTAACCGTATCGGTCCTCAAAGGCGGCATTGACTTCCAGGAAGCGGCCTTCCTCCAGCGTCGTAATCGAAAAGGCAATCGGACTCGAATGAAATATCTTCTGAAATTTCTCCTCTGAGACCCGGCGGCCGGCTTCCGACTGGTCGAGCGCCTGCTCGGCTTTTTGGAGGTCGGCTAATCGCTTTTCCAGCTCCGAACCGTAGATCTCGGCGGTGGAATAAAGACGGGCGTTTTGAATGGCGACTGCCGCAGGAATGGCAAGCAGCTCGGCGCGCCGGAGGTGGTCCTCGGTGAAGTGGTTCGGTTCGACATGTCCCAGGGAGAGAAATCCCAGGAACTCCTCGGAGGCGACGAGGGGAACGCTCAGCCAGGAACGGAACTGCTTGTGTCCCTTGAAGGTTTGCCATCCTTCTTGCTGCCTGGTGTCGGGGATCAGGGTGCGCTTCCGCTCGGACCAGATACGCTGAAAGAACGGAGACTCATCGGCAACGAATGTCAGAGGCGTGCGGGGAGACTTTTTCGTGAGTTCGGGGAACGATTTTTCACCCAGGGCCAACCAATGTGGACCGCCTTCTGGAACCAGCACACGGGCGCAGGTGTAGGGAACCAACTCGGCCAGAGAGCGAAGCAATGCGTCCAGAACGCAATCCATGTGAAGGTCTTCGGTAAGTGCAAGAGTGGCCTTGCGCAGGGCCTCCGCTTCCGCCCATGCCGAGTTCGCCTTGGCGAGATTGGCCGCAACCTGGTCTTCCGCCTTCTTGAGCGCGGTGATATCGAGCGCGGTTCCCCCCAGTCGGGTGATTTTGCCATTGGTGTCTCTTCGTGGAAAACCGCGCATCCAAACCCAGCGGATCTCACCGTCCGGCTTCACAATGCGAAACCTTTCGTCAAAGCTCCCGGCCCGGGCTGCTTCATCAAGCTTAGCGAGCACATGAGCTCGATCGTCGGCGTGGATGACCTCTTGGTAGGAGGAAGGGTTCTCAAGCAGGGACTGGCAGGAGCGGCCGGTGATGGTTTCGTATGCCGGATTGACGAAGGTGGCTTTCTTTGTCTCGGCCTCGATCACCCAGAAGATTTCCTGGATGTTGTCGGCCATCTGGTGAAATTCCTGCTCCCGGTCTTCAAAGACAGTCCTTGCCTGGCGTTCGGTCCTGTGTATCTGGCGGAAAACGTCGGCCAACAGGAGGGCAAAAACAAGCATGGCGCTGATCAATGCAATCAGCAGCGCCAGGGCTACTCGCGGCGACTGAAGGTTGGCAACCAGGACTGCGATCACCAGAACGGCCGAGGCTACAACGAGACTGATGGAGGCAATCTTCCACTCTCGTCTCTGGGCCCTCGCGCGACCCGGTTCAGAGCGGGGATGGTCGGATTGATCCACGGGAAGTGCCCCACGTATTTGCCGTATTCTATGCCCGTTACAGTCACAAATCGATTCAGAATCGCCATGCGGACGGTTCCCCCTTTATGCAGGCTAGAGACGTTCGCGAGCCCCGCAAGGATTGCTTTTGGCCAGATGGCAAATGGTCACATCCGCGCTTTGACCGTGCTTTGGGTGTGGCGCCCTTAGAGGTTACGCAGAACGGAGATCAAGTGGAGCGCAGCGAAAGGGCTCGACCTTTCTCCCATTCCTGCAACATTCGGTCTCCGACTTCCGCGAAGTCTGGATGTTCTTTGATGTAGGAGCGTACTTCAGTGGTGGTCTGTGACATTGCCTCATCGATGCGCTCCAAAATCTGTCGGACTTTGGCCGGTGCCCCTCCCATGCGTGTTTCACCGAGCCTGCGCAGTTCCTTGGCATTCGGCCATTTTGTAGTGCCCTTGAGCGTGAGAGCCATGCTGTCCTTGGGCAGGTACACGGCGGTTGTCACGAGGTCGTAAATGGGAGCAAGGCGTGCTTCACCGAGAACATCGTCGTAGACGATTCCAAAGTTCTTCAAGTGCGCGTCACCGTTGCGAAGGGCACAATTGAGTGCAATCAAGGTGTAGAGCTTTTCGAGATCTTCGTTTACGTCGGGAGAATTCGCGAACTCCTGGAACCGCTTCATGATCGAAGTCTCGTAGCTGCCCCGATATTTTTCATCGGTCCTTCGGGCGTTAAGCACGCAGAAATCTTCAAAGCCGCGATAGGTGCCATCAGGCCGAAGATCGAAGCGATCGATGACCAGCGCCATGCCGTCCTCCGCAAGGCGATAGGGAGGCACTTCAAGGCCACAGTTCTGTGCGACCGTAAGACAGAAATGCTCGTTTGCGGCGAGCTGCGGATATTCGTTCGGTTCCCACAGCTTTACGATGTGCGTTGCGCCCCGGTAACTCTGAGAGAGGCGAGGCCTGGCGTCTTTGAGTGCGGCGGATGCCCGCTCGTCTCGGACGAGTATTTTTGGCTGCACGCCGCTGATGCCGGAAAACGACGCAAACTTGTCGATGAGATAACGGAATAGATCTCCATCACGCCGACGCGCGAGGATTTCGTCCACAGACTGAAAAGGAACGTCCTCGTGCAGTTGCTCTCGGTCTCCCGTATAGCGAATGCGTCCCACCTGTGAGCGCCCGACAATAGAGAGGAGGTCAAAATCATCGAACGTGCCGGTGGCTTTTGCAAAAGCGAGGCGCAGGCGCTCGCGCAAGACGCCCTCCGGCAGGTTCATCTCGAATATTGGCAGCAGTCCAAAGGTGACATCCCAGGAGGGCAGGCGCACCGGCATAGTGACAGAAACGGCTCGTTGCGGGATTGCGCCGGGAAGATAGACAAATGTGCTGCCGCGCTCTCGATACCTGTCGAGCAGGCCTGACTCAGCCGCGTCGGTCCAGACCTTTAGCATTGCGATCCTCTTCTATGAGTTCATCGAGAGTCGGCCTGCCTGAGCCCGTTTCCTGGAGCTTTAGCTCCATGCCCAGTGCCGAGAGAATCTTGGTAATCTTGGAAAATCCCATCTCGCCGGTGCGCCCGTTCTCCAGCGCGTCGAGCGTAGCTCTGCTGAGAGAGGCCTTTTGCGCGAGCTCGGCCTGGCTGAGGGCAAGCTCCTTGCGTTTCGCCGCTATCCGGTCACCTATAGAAGATAGAGTCAGCATATGCCTAATATATTAGGCATTACCTTAATTTGCAAGTGTTGTGCCTAATATATTAGGCATGTCGAGCCATTGCCCAATGTCTGTTTTGCCGTCGGAGCATTGAAAAGCCCTCAGCCGAGGTTCAAGCGTCCAGCTAACCAATGGGTGGATGTCTGGCCGTGAAAGCGCGTAGTATGAACCCGGTCTGTTATCACTCTTTGAGGGGGATACATGGTTAATTTGTCGAGCCTACTCACGAACTTGCGGAAGGAACGAGTACGGTCGGCACGAGAAGTTCAGCGCCTGGATAAAGCTATCGCGGTGCTCAGAAAGCTGGTCGGACGGAAACGTGCCGGGAAGATGCGGGGGCCAAAGCCGAGGCGCACCCTGTCGGCGGCGGCGCGACGAAGGATCGCCGCAGCGCAGCGGGCGCGATGGGCGAAATGGAAAGCCGGGCAGTCGAAGAAAGCCACATAGGATCGCAACCGAGTGATCTGACGGTCGGCCAGTGTTGACCTTTGGCGAACAGCCGCGCGAAGCGCGGCTGTTCTTAGCCAATTCTTTCGAGGTCGCCTGGCTTGTGATACGACTCCATCGTTTTCAGGGCGGAATGACCAGACATGAATCGCCTTGATTCCGAAGCTTCCGTGCATTCTTAAATCTCAGATGCGACGACTACTGAAGAAGTCACTTGAGGAAGGGCTGTCATATTTAGGACGTGAATGCGAAGCACGAAAGCAGAGCGCTGCGTCAGGTCAACGCTAAGACGCCCTCGGTGTGTTCTTGGGGTAGGGAACTGAGTTTACTTGGCGGGACAGAGCTTTATGAGGCTATTCAGGGTCTATTGCGCTTATCCGGCTCCCCGTCGGAGCGTTTGTCTGAGGGTTGGACCCCAGCAGCACTCGGAAAAATCCTATAATCACCGATGCTGAGAGCCTTGCTTCTCCGGAGGACGTCATGGAAAGGCGCGAGTTCTTGAAAGTCGGTACGGCAGCCGGATTAATCGGTTCGACAAGAATGCTAGAGCCGCTCGCGAAGGCGGAACAACCAACTATTAACACAGCGCCCATTCCGCGCCGAGCGTTAGGCAAGACGGGCGAAAAGCTCTCCATTGTCGGTTTCGCCGGCATCGTGGTGATGGAGAACGGCCCATCGTTTGCGAGCAACATCGTGGCGGAAGCCGTGGACCGCGGGATCAACTACTTCGATGTAGCCCCCACCTACGGCAACGCACAGGAACGACTGGGCCCGGCGCTGCAACCGTATCGCGACAGGGTCTTCCTGGCTTGCAAAGAAGAGGACTGGAGCCAGGAAGGCTCGGCCAAATTGCTGGAGGAGTCTCTGCGGCTGCTGCATACCGACCACGTTGACCTATACCAATTCCACGCGCTTTCGAAAATGTCAGATCTCGAGCAAATCTTCGGTCCCAGGGGCGCTATGGAGACTTTCGAGGCGGCAAGAAAGGCGGGCAAACTGCGGTTCATTGGGTTTTCGGCCCATTCGGTCGAAGTGGCACTGGCCGCGATGGATCGCTATCCCTTCGACACCATTCTGTTCCCCATCAACTTCGTTCTCTACTCACAAGCCAAGTTTGGACCGCAGGTGATCGAGAAAGCCAGGCAGAAGGGAATGGGGATCATGGCGCTGAAAGGCATGGCCAAGACCACGTGGCCGCCTTCTGAAAAGAGCGATCACCCCCATCCCAAGTGCTGGTACGAGCCTGCGGCCTTTCCGGAAGAGGCCGCAATGGGTCTGCGCTGGGCGCTCTCGCAGCCGATTACCGCGGCAATTCCTCCGGGCGATGAGCGCTACTTCCGGCTGGGAATGGATGTTGCTCAGAATTTTCAACCGATTACCGAAGCCGAGCAACAGCGACTCATCGCGGGAGCCACAGGCGTGAATCCTATCTTCCATCTGGGCGTCGTCTAAGTCCCCGTATCTTTGTCGAGTGAGTATTTGGACACAAACTGACGGGCCTGACAGCGAAGCCAGTTCCGGGAATTCTCCAGTTGTTCGATCCGTCTCTGCGCTTGATTCCTTCTTCAACTACTGGATCGCATTAGCCAAGTTCGATATTGATTCCCCTCGAGCAGGACCTGTAGCAGCCCAGTGTTTCGGTGGGCCGTTCTCCGTTCCTGCTCACCGTCAACCCGCTTCCGACTTCATTCAGTTATCAAGAGGAATGCCATGAGACTCCGTAGCAATGAATTGTGCCCCATTCACAAGGCTCTCTCCTGTTGTGGCCGGGACCTTCTGCCCGCAAGGCCTCGATTGATACGGCTCGGCGTGCAGCGTGTCGAAGATCCACATCACCCGAGGGGATATCGGGAACTGAGATCACCGGCGGAGATGAGGACACTATTGAACCGGAAGATTGTTGAGCAGGACAGAAAATGCGCCATCTGTCACGAAGAGTTCACCGACTACAACGACATCGTGCCGGATCATAAGAACCCCAAGGGAATGGGAGGAGCGTGGAGGGACGACCATCCGGACAATATCCAGGCAACGCATTGGTGGTGCAATGAAGAAAAAGGATCAACCAGAATGGATGAATGACGGCCGATTATTCGTGAAGGATTTTCTTCTCAAGCACAATCGCCGGAGTTGTCAATGACTTGCCGAGGTTGTGGTTTTTCGGGTGTGTCGCAAAAGGTGTCGTAACCTTTTTAGTTACGCCCGCATTTCAGCAGTTTCGCTTGCCGTGCCGTAATCAAGTGCAGCCCGAACGACTTCGAGTTCCGGATGCTGATAACGCATCGCGGTCTTTACGTCTCGATGGCCCATTGTCCTCATGACAGCAGCCAGGTTCCCGGTTCGCGTCAGAACCCGAGTGCCGTAGTCATGCCGGGCACAATAAAGGACCAGTTCTTTAGGAAGACCAGCCCGGCGGCGAGCCTCCCTAAACAGGCGATCGATGGAGCACAGGTGACCCGAAGCAGAACGCTTGGACGGAAACACCCAGCCTTCCGTCCTTGTGCCGCACCGTTCATGCAAAAGCTCGAAGACACGACGGCTCATCGGAACCGGTCGTCGGCCTTCCGGTGTCTTGCTGTCCGGCACAAAGATCACACGATTTTCCCAGTCGAGATTCTCGATGCGCATGCGGTAGAGTTCCCTTTGGTTTCTCATCCCCGTATCTCGCATCAAGACCACGATGTCGCGGAAGAGTTCAAAGGTTCGCCTCCTCCAGGTGCAAGCCTTAGCTCCTTCGAGCAACTTCCTTTCCGCGGTATTATCAAGCCGAAGATGCCGCCCATGCTCCTTCATCATTTTGATTTTTGGAGCGTGACCGATCATCTTCCACTCCTCCGCTTTGTGGAGCATTCGTCGCAGTGTCCGCAAAGCACAGTTGGCATTTGCGGCCGAGCCGGGAAATTTCAATTGCTCAACGCAATCGCCTGTGATCTGGTTCACTCGCACCTCCGCAACAGGTGTCGCTTTCAGCAGCCGCCAGCCGTTGCGGTAGAACTTCCTGGTCATGTCTTCCAGCCTGCCGCTGTCCACCCAAGCAAGAAAGCGCTCACCGACCTCACCGAGAGCAGTGGGCTTGCCTGGAAGCGGATCGGTGTTTTCCATCACCGAAGCTAGTTTCAGGCTTGCTGCTTGCAGAGCCTTGAGTGACCTCGTTTCCTGGGTTGACCCTCGATAGCGATGGCCTCGTACCGTAAAGTCATACCAGTAGAACTTCGACTTCGCTTTCCTAAACAGCTTCACGAGTTTCCTCCTTGCTGCCCGCACGGAAGCAACTCGGGTGTTCTGCACCGCGCAAGGTGAGAACGGCTAATGATAGCTCACTGGTTCTTGAACGGATACGGTTGACCGCTAGTGCCCCGCAAAGGACTCGAACGAGGCAGCGGGTTGTACTGCGAGGAGCCGAATCAGGTTGTGATCAGAAGCTCAACAAATTCCTCCACGCGAGGTTCATGTTTGGTTCATTTCATACGCGGACGGCTTGACGCGCAGACGGAAAGCTGTCGTAAATAAGCGGAGGAGGACGCTTGGAAGCAAAGGTCATAGAAACGGATGTGCTGGTGGTCGGTGGCGGGGGAGCTGGGTTTCGGGCCGCCATCGCCGCCCGGGAGAATAATATCCGGGTCCTCCTCTTGAGCAAGGGGCCGCTGGCCCGCTGTGGGGCAACCCCCATGGCTGGTGCGGACTACACGCTAGACGGAAGCAGTCTTCATCGATTGGGCTTCCGTGGAGATCCCAAAGATAACCGGGAAAAGTTCTTTAACGATATCGTCACGCAGGGTTACTTTTTGAACAATCAGAAGTTGGTTGATCAGTATGTCCGTAACGCTCCAGACCGCCTGAGAGAACTGCTGGAGTGGGGTCTGAAGGTCGATTACTCGGAAGAACGCGCGATTGACACGTCCGGTATCAACCTCATGAATGTGTTGCTCAGGCGCATGAGAAAGGCAGGTGCGCAAGTACTTGAAGACACCATGTTGCTTGACCTGCTGGTACAAGACGGACAAGTAGTCGGGGCACTTGGCCTGGATATCAATACCGGTGAGTTCATCCATTTCAATTGCAAGGCCGTGATTATGGCAACAGGCGGCTGGCACAAAGCCTTCTGGCCGAACACGGGCATGCGTGACCTTTCCGGGGAAGGCATCGCGATGGCCCACCGGGCCGGAGCCGAGATCGGAAACATGGAGTTCATTACGTTCTGCTGCAACGTGCTCTTGTCCCCGCCGGTCTGGCGCGGAAGCATTGCCATCTACATCATGGATTTGATTTGCGGAGGGGAACTCACGAATAGAGAAGGGGAAGTGTTTCTGCGGAAGTATGATCCATACACTGTCGAAACCGGGACGAAGACCGAGTGGAATAAGAGCTTTGTCTCGTTTGCCAGCAGGAAAGAAGTAATAGAGGGAAGAGGGTCCCCGCTCGGAGGAGTCTACTACGGAACTGGCAAAGTATCCTGGGAAGACTTCGAACGCTCCGCCATGATGATGTTCCCTAACTGGAAATACAAGTTGATGGACTTGTCGGAACTCTGCAAGATGCTGCGCAGCCGGGGAAAAGTTGAAGTCGGGCCGGCGGTCGAGTACTTTGACGGCGGCATTGTGGTCAACGAGCAGTTCGAAACGAGCGTACGGGGTCTTTACGCTGCGGGGGAGTGTATCCTGGGTCCATTCGGCTCCAACCGCATTTGTTCGGCCATTACGGAAATACTCGTCCAGGGCACCGATGCCGGCAGGAACGCGGCCGAGTACGCTGCAAAGGCGAAGACACCGTTCCCGGATGCAGCAGCTTTTGCGACCCTGCGTGAAGTCGCCGAATTCCCTCTTTTGGGGAAAGACGGCGTGAGGCCAGCTCCACTGAGAAGGCATATTCAGGAAATGGCGCATGAGTACTTAGGACCAATCCGAAATCAGCAAGGCCTCTCATCATTCATCACAGTTTTGGACGATGCCGCCGCAACCAAGCTGTCCAGTCTTACCGTGTCGTCGCCAGTCCGCAGCTACAACAAAGAATGGATCGACGCGCTAGAGCTGCGGAACACGGTTCACTTGTTACGAGCCGCGGCCAAAAGCGCGCTCTGCCGCACAGAGAGCCGCGGCGTCCATTTTCGGAAGGACCATCCGTACACGGACAACGACCACTGGGTTAGGGAAAGCGTCGTGCGGCTTGTCGACGGTAATCTGTGCGTGACCAGTCGGCCCATAACTGTCACCACCATGACACCGCCTAAAGGGCTGTTGCCGTTTCTGGACATGATGAAGATGATGATGGAAAGCCGCTCGGATGTTGGTGGCGCTCATTAGATGCCCGGCTATTCCGTTGCCTTGCTTGAAGTAGTTGAGAGGCAAAATTGATGGACTCAGAGACTATCACCGTGACGGTCTTCCGCTTTGAGCCCACTTCGGATGAAGAGCCCCATTATCAAAGCTACAAGGTGCCCTTCGAGACAGGGATGAGCGCACTGAACGCTCTCGATTACATCTACCAAAACTTAGATGGCACTGTGGCTTACCACGATCATGCAGGTTGCGGCCTGGGGATTTGCGCGAGGTGCACCGTCCTGATCAATGGTAGACGCGGGTTCTTATGCCAGGAAATTATTACAGGAGACATCCTGCTGGAGCCAGTCTCAAAGAAGACCGTGATAAGGGATCTTGTGACTCGAATAGGGCCAAGAGATGCCCCCCAGTTCACAGAAAGGAGCTGACTCTCGACCTCCGCTCATGATGGCGGCAGGGTGTTCGCCTGCCAAGAAAAAGGAAAAATTCGCCATGATTGGCCTTGCAGACGTGCAGAAGTGATAGAGCGCTTGCTAAGAGGGTCGCGACTGTCACGATAAATAGCTCCTTAGTGCTGTAGGCAGCGCATCGCACATCTGACAAACCCGCGGCAAGACTCGAATAGCTGTCAGCTTGATTTGGGGAGAAAGAAACCCGTCGCGAACCGGCTCGTCGCGGAGCAGATCGGTCGTTAGATACTTTTTGTTATCGTCGGGAAAAACAGTTACAACGATCGCATCGCCGCCGAGGTCATTCTGAATTTGAGTAGCTGCTGAGAAATTGCAGCCAGATGAGATCCCAACGCCGAGGCCAATCTCCCTCGCCAGCGTTTTTGCCATCACGATCGAATCGCCGTCGGAGATGGAAATGACTGAATCGAGCTGGCATAGGTCCAGAATCGGTGGAATAAACTCATCGGAGATGCCTTGGATGCGGTGGTGTCCGATCTTGCATCCGGTGGACAGGGTTGGGGATTCGGCCGGTTCGACGGGATGAATACGAATATCTTTCCGGGCAGTCCTGAGAAATCGGCCTACCCCCATCACTGTTCCGCCGGTCCCGACTCCCGCGACGAATGCACCGGGCACAAGGTCCGAATTACCTAATTGAAGCCAAATTTCGCGACCCCTGGTGAGTTCGTGTGCCTCTACATTGGCGCAGTTGGAGAACTGGCGCGGTAGAAAGACGTTTGATTCGTCACTGGCCATCTCTTCCGTTTTGCGAATAGCACCAATGAACCCTCCCTCCTCGCGACTTACGGAGACAACACGGGCGCCGTAGCTCTGAATTAGCTGCTTGCGTTCGGTGCTCATCCAGTCGGGCATAAAAATCGTGACTGGGTGCCCAAGGGCAGTTCCAATCGCAGCGAAGGAAATCCCGGTGTTCCCGCTTGTCACCTCGACAATCTTGTCGCCAGGCGTGAGCCGACCACTTACGTAGGCGGTACGGAGAATATGAAGCGCCATCCGATCCTTTATGCTGCCGGTCAGGTTCAGATGCTCGCATTTTGCATAGACGGCTCTGAGGCGACCGCGAAAGAAGAAGTCGATCGCCAGCATCGGTGTGTTACCGATCACACGTGCCAATGCGGCAAATCTCGAAAGAAGTTCAGTTTCGGAGGGCATTCGATCCCTATCATCCAATCCATCCGGTGCGGTGCCTTTAATAGCCTCGTATAACTGTTATGTCCCTAGCTTAGCTAAGGCCGAAACAGACTAAAGCCCTCTCAACAAACCGCTCTGTCCTTCCGGATCCCGTACTCGGAAGTGTAGACCAGATCAACATCTCTGCATGTTTTCTGATCTTCCGAAAAAACCGTGCAACTGCTGAAGGGACGGGAGTATATGTGGAAGCTGATAGCACGGTTGCCAAATTCACGAGGGTTGAACACCTTGCGCACGGGAGAATTGGGATTCACGGCCACAGGATCGGTCGGATCCATTTCGATGACATCAGCCTTTTCAATGCGGCACCTTCCGGCATCGAGGTCTTGATCTAGAATATGATAATTCTGCACGATGAGCTTACCCATCGGCACGGCCATCCAGCAGTTCTGGTCGTTATGATTGTGGATCGCACTGATCTGTCCAGTTTCCCAACAGATGGCAAGCAGCTCGTAAAGCGAGCAGGCGTTCATTTTTTGTTCAATTTGCGCGACGACCTGGAAAAGCGAACAGCGTTGATTCCACCCATGGAATGCCTTTTGCTCGGTCATCGCAACGGTGTGGATCGCCTCCCCAGTCTCCATCAACAGCTGTCGCTCGCGCAGAACGTCAGCGAAACGACCAGGTTGCCGACGGGCCAACGAACTTAAGCACGGACTGCCCCAACCGACGCTCCTTCTCGCGTTCCGCCAGATTTCGAGCGCGCATTTTGATCTCTCTTATGCCGCGAACACGATCTGTCGCCGGAATCACAAGCAGCATAAAATCGGGTCCGTGTAGGGCGACGACATCCTCGTTTTGCTTTCTCTCGATTTGGTAGCCTAGGTGAAGGCAGAAGTCGATCAGACTGTTTGCAGCATCCGCATCGGCCGCCACTGTCAACCCGACCACGTCTTCCAGGCGTGGTTCATCTACCGGATTGAGGACTTCGGAATAGCGCTGGAGAATTTCCTTACGCGAGATGCCCCGGTTTGTTCCCTTCGGTTGCGGGTTCCAGTGGCCCAAAAACTCAGGGTGGTATTCCATCACCCAGCAACTCAATCCACTTTCATAGGGAAGGCTCCTTGACGTCGCCATAAAGAACCAGGGAATCTGCTTGCCCTGGTACAGCCGAGTCACTGACTTCAAACTTGGTTCGAGACTCGGGCCAAGCTTTTCCTGTAAGACTTTTATGCTTCCCGGTTGGTCCACTCCAAAAGCAATCGCAGAATCTCCGACGCAATCCTTGGGAGAATTTCCGATGTCAAAGAACTCAAAATAGGTATTGATCCCATAGAAGTAGAGACCAGTGTAGGTCATATCCGCGTTTGTCGTCGTTCGCTTTTCATTAACCGCGAAATGCTGACGCAGAAACGCATCGTCTTCGACTGCCTTGTAAGTGGGGGAATCCAGGACCACATAAAAGTGATTCAGGAAGACTTGAGGCAATGAATCCGGTTGAGGAGCTGTCATAGAAGCTTGCGAGACAGGAGCCGAGGGGTCAAGGGATTTCCTTCTCACCGTTGTCCTCCGCACAAGAACAAGGAACCGAAAATGTCGAAAGCATGAGTCACGCCGGGTCCCTGAGTTCTACCGCCAGAGCCTGTGTGTGGTTCTCGCGGCGAAGCCATAGCCCTCCAACCAACGCGATACCTGCGACCGCACAGATGAGACCATAGCCAGTTGTATAGCTTCCAGTTTTGTCAACAGCCAGCCCTACGAGAAGCTGGACGACAAACCCCAGACCATACAGGAACGAGCACAAGCCATACACGTATCCGGACTGCGCATTCCCAAACATAAGCGGCGGCAAGGCGTAAAAGGCGGGCATGCCTATCGCCATGGAAATACCAAATAGGCTTGAGGAAACTGCAGGTGGAACGATGCGGGTAATTAGCAACAGTACACTTAGGATGAAAAGAAATGACGCTACGACCACGTAACTCGCGGCGTTGTTTTTTCGAAGAAAAGAGGAAAGGAAGGGTTTCAAGCTGAGAGCCACCCAGGCGTATATTCCGACGATTGCGGATGCTGCCGCGAGACCATACCCGCATCGCACGAGATAATCTGACGTGAAGGTCAGATAAGCCTCCGTAGAAACGTTGTAACCTGCAAAGACGACCGCTAACATCCAGGCAGCCATCCTGTGGCTAGGCGGCAACGAAGCCACCGCCGCACCACTCTTGTTCGAACCTGGGGACGCGGAAGGAACCGACAGCATCATGAAGAGGCCGAAGGTCGCGAGTGCAACCAGCAGCAACATTGCCCGTTGCCAGCCGGAGTGTTGCCCAATTCTGCCCAGCACAAACAGGCTGGCGTACACTCCTGCAGTCATGCTCATGCTGTAAAAGCCCATGATAAGGCCGAACTCTTTTCGGCCCTCAAACCATACCGCGAGCAACTTTGGTCCGGCCACGAGGTGACCGGTCAGCCCAGCTGAAGAGATTACTCGTCCCAGGCACAGCATCCAGAAACCCGATGCGCCAGCCATCAAGGCCGTACCTGCAACAATCAGAGCCCAAAGTGAAAGGAACAGGCGACGAAGGCGGACTCGGTCAGCCAACCAACCAGCTGGTAAGGATGCGCAGGCAGAAACCAAATACCAAAGCCCCGTCAAGGCACCTGCCTGTGTCCGCGAAATGCCGAGGTCTCTCACCCAAAGAGTCAAGAGGGGGAAGGGAGCAGAAAAGATCATAATCCCGGCTGCCGTTGTGAGCAGCACCAGGCCCAGGACAAACCAGCGGAAATTCTCTTTGGGTGGCGGCAAGTGCAGTCCTTGGCTCTGATTCAATCAGTTAGTGTGTTGTGGTGCACATCGGATGATTGGGGCACCGCTTTTCCTTTCAGCCGTTTCCTTATCCTGTTTTCTCCTGCGCTGGTGTAGCGTAAAGGCCACGGCCGATCGCAACGACTTGACCCTGCTCATCCTTGACTTCTACGTCTGCCACACTGACCCGCCGGCCAACTTTAACCGTCCGCGCAATTGCCGTGAGACGACCGCGCTTTGTTGGTCGCAGATAATCTATCCGAAGATCCAGCGTTGGCACGTCTCCCCCGGTCTTTGAGTAGACTGCGTAATCACCTGCAATATCAATGAGCGCGCTTACAATTCCTCCGTGCAACCAGTCCGAGCCATCCTCGCGTAGGAACTCTTCGCGAAATGGCATACGAATCTCGACTAAACCCTCTTCGTATCGAGTCAGTTCCAAACCCAGAAAACGTTGATATGGCGACTCCGAAAGATCAGGCTGGTTCATGTTGAACTTTCTCCTCGAATTCCGCCGCGAGTTTCTCCAGTTGGGCCCGGTCTATTTTTCCTGTGCCGCCCAGTGGCATTGAGTCGAGGAAGTAGATGCGGCGTGGGTAGGCATACGGTGCGCCATATTTCAAGAAGAACTGCTTGAGTTCCTCTGCGGAAGTGCTTCCGGTCCCCGATTGCACGATGAATGCAACTGGAACAGCCCCCTTGATCGGGTGACGTATCGGCACAACATAGGCCTCCCGGACATTCGGATGCCGCAGAAGAATATCGACAATCTCCTTGGGATAGACATTTTCGCCGGATACATTGATCATGTCATCTTTGCGTCCCACGAAGTAGAAGAAACCGTCCTCGTCACGACGCATGAGGTCCCCCGTATAGAGCCACCCGTCGCGGAACTTCTTTTTGGTGACCTCGGGAAGCTTCCAGTAACCCTTGGCCAGCCCAGGATTGCGGGTAATAAGTTCACCCACCTCGTTAGGGCCTAATTCGGTGATACCATCCTCGCTGACGATTTTGACATCAGAGCCGGGAATCTGCCTTCCGCAACTCCCGCGTTTGATCAGCCCGTAGCGGCAATTGCTAATCGGGTCGGGCCCACCTTCCGTCAAGCCATAGCTTTCTGCAATGATCGCCTCGGGGAAGGTTCTTTGAAATTCAGACACCAACTCTTCCGAAACCTCCGCGGAGCCGCACACTGCGTAGCGCAGCGATTTCACGTCGTTCCTGCTCAGTTCTTCCTTTTGCGAGAGGATCCTGGAAAACATAGCCGGTACTCCGGTCATGTACGTCACTTTGTAGCGCGCGATCGACCTTATGACCTGTACCGGATCGAAGCCTGGCAAAATGACCATCGATCCTCCGCAGAGCAACATGGGTTTGACCGCTCCGAGCATTGCGTTCTTGTGATAAAGCGGGACCGCCACTAAAGCTCGCTCCCTGTCATCGAACGCCTCGAGTTTGCACAGCAAATCTACATTCCAGATCTGCCCGCCATGCGTCAGAAGAACACCCTTTGGCTTGCCCGTCGAACCGGACGTGTATGGCTGAAGACATACCTCATCGAATGCTGTCTTTCTGCGCGCAAACAAAGGAGAAGCAGCCTGGAGCATCTGATCATAATTCAGAGACGTGCCTGTCGCCTCCCCATCTACAATGAAGTGCCGCACCCCTGGAAACTGGGGGACCAGAGAGCGCGCACGCGCAGCCATCTCCCAATTGGCGATAAGGACCACCGCTTCGGAGTCGACGACAACATACGTGAGCGCCTCATCTCCCATCCGAATATTCAGAGGTACCGGGACTGCACCCAGGCGCATCGCTCCCATGAGCGACTCGATGAAGCGGTAATCATTGCTGAACATAAGGGCAACGCGGTCGCCTGGCCCGATCCCAAGGTTCACCAGCGCATTGGCCATCCGGTTGCATCGCTCATCCAAGTCCTTAAAGGTGAGAACAACGTCGTCTTGCAAAATGACCGGCGACAGGGGCTGAATTTGAAGTGGGACATCAAAGAGGTAGCCAAGATTCTCTGGTAGCATTCAAAGGGCCTCGATCTGTCACAGTCAAAACGGATTTCCCAAAGACTTTGCGATCGATCAACTCCTGCAGTGCCTGCGGAGTCTCTGAAAGCGGTCTCGTCGAATGTATGACCGGCTTAAGCTTTCCTTCGACAACCATGTTCATCAGTGTGGTCTGATCCTCGTAGGTCCACCCGTCAGACCCGATGATTTGCAGCTCAAAACTCCATATGTAGCGCAGGTCCTCCGCAGGTGCATAGCCAGCGGTCGCACCGCAGACCAGAAGACGGCCCTGATGTCTCAACACTTTGAGCGAAGGCACCCAGGTGTCTCCACCGATGTAGTTCACAACTACGTCCACGCCACCACCGCCCATGTAGCTTGGTTTGCCGAACCGCTCGCGCACTGCCTTCAGAATGTCTTCCCTGGATGTGTCGATTACATGGGTGGCTCCGATTTCCTTGAGTCGGCTGAGCTTCCACTCCGCGCTTCCGCAAGCGATTACCTCGGCCCCGGCGGCGGCGGCCAGCTGAACACAACAGGTCCCCACACCGCCTGTTGCGCCAAGAATCAGTACTTTCTCGCCCGCTCGTATCGCTCCACGCGTCTGCATCATGCGCAGTGCTGTGCCGTATGCAATCGGGAGGGCGGCTGCATCGACAAACGAGAGTCCTTCCGGCATTCGCAAAAGGTTGGTTACCGGCATGGTCACCAGTTCGCGGCACGCTCCAGGGAGAGTCTCACCCGTCATTCCCCGGCCCTCGATGTATGGGTACGGACAAACGCGATCACCGACCTTCCAGGTGCCGCCATCCACGGAAGACCCCAAAGCAACGATTTCTCCCGAGAAGTCGCCTCCAGGGCTCATCGGAAAAGGCGTCTTGAGCGAGGTCGTACCCCTCAGAATCATCGGGTCAAACCCATTCAGCGAAACAGCCCTGACCCGAATAAGCACTTCATCCGCAGCAGGAGTCGGTGCGGGGACTTCCTCGTACTTGAGGTTTTCAACACCGCCGTGGCTGTGAAAGACGATCGCTTTCATTCGACGTTCTTGTCCCGTTGCAGAGAAACGAAAATCACCTCGCCCCACACACGCGTTACGAATCGCTCGAACGACGGTCACCCGCCCCTGACGATATAACACAACGTCATGCAACGGTGTTCATTTAGAGTTCACTTTTTCAGTTAAACGAAATCGCGATTGCTGCCAAAACAGCGACAAGGAATATCGGCAAGTGTCATGTGCCATAATAATGACAACTCAAGAGCCAGCGTCCATGGCTTCAGCGCAGAAATCGGCCTTTTCCCCCACCGCGCTTGCGCAGGTCTACGAGTTTGGCCCCTTCCGAATTGATGTCCGGGAACGTTTGCTCTTTTGTAATCAGAGACTTGTGTCTCTACCTCTGAAGGTCTTCGAGACGCTGTTGTTCCTGGTGCAACAGAATGGTCACATCGTTGGCAAGTCAGAACTTACCAGGAGACTCTGGCCCGATACCCACGTCGGCTCGCGGAGTCTCGCCCAAAACATCTTCTTGCTTCGTAAGGTCTTGGGCACCCCGTACTTGCAGTTCATCGAGACCGTCCCTAGGCGGGGTTACCGGTTTGCCGCGCCGGTTCAATTTACTCAGGAAGGGAGCAAAACCGATAACGTACAAGTCGGGCATCCCACGCGCGCCGGTGCTCTCATTATTCGGCAATTGGCGGTTCTTCCGTTCAGGTTTCTTGGCGAGGAAAGGATACCCGAAGCAGAATACTTAGGCATCGGGCTTGCAGACGCTCTGATCTCGAAGCTGAGCAATGTAGAAGAGTTGCTCGTTTGTCCGACAAGCTCGGTCTTGAAGTACATGAAGGTTAGCCAGGGCTTGGTCGAAATCGGGCGAGAATTGGAAGTCGATCTGATCCTTGAGGGCAAGTTTCAGGCCTATGGTTCCAGAGTTCGCGTCACCTTGCAACTCGCGAGCGCCTACAACGGGGCTGCGCTCTGGGCCGATCGATTTGACTGCAACCTGGCCGATGTATTTGCGCTTCAGGAGGCCATTTCTGAGGGAGTGATCCAATCATTAAACCTGAAGTTGAGCGGGGCGGAGAGGGCCCGGCTGGCCGCTCGTCATACGAACAATGCCGAGGCGTACAAGTACTATCTGAAGGGCCGTTTCCATTGGAACAAACGAACCGTACAGAGTCTTCTGAAAGCGATCGAAAGCTTTGAGTGCGCTCTGAAAAAAGATCCAATCTATGCACTAGCCTATTCCGGGCTCGCAGACTGCTACAACATTTTATCTTTTTACGGTGCGTTTGCTCCCAAAGACGTCTTCCCAAAAGCCAAAGCGGCAGCGAACAAGGCGCTTGAGATTGACCCCGACATTGTGGAAGCCGCCACTTCTATGGCCTTTGCCAGTCTGGCATTTGAGTGGAACTGGGCGGAAGCGGAGAGGTGGTTCAATCGTGCCTGGGAGCTCAACCCAAGTTACCCCACCGCCCACCAGTGGTTTGCGGAATACCAGCTTGCTATGGGGCGTCTGAATCAAGCGGTAGTGGCCATCACCCGCGCGCAAGATCTCGATCCACTGTCGGTCAGCATCAACCGACAAGTAGGGTGGATGCTTTGCTACGCACGCAAATACGACTCGGCCATTGAACAGATCCAAAGCACACTCGAAATGGACCCCGACAATGCGTACCTGTACCACGACCTTGGATTGGCCTACATCCACTCCAACAAACCGATGGAGGCCATCACCGCACTTCAAAGAGCCAACAGTTTGTCTCCTGATGATCCAGAAATGCCTGCGTTCTTGGCGTATGCTTACGGCGTGGCAGGTCACCAGAAAGAAACCCAGGAGATTCTCGACCAATTGAGGGAGATGTCGGCGCGGAAGTATGTGTCACCGTTCTTATTTGCGATTGTTCACGTGGCGCGAGGGGAGAAGGACCTTGCGTTCCGGTTTTTGAATCGAGCTTTCGAGGAACGCTCCAATTGGTTGATTTACTTGAACGTGGACCCGGCTCTCGACGTTTTGCGCCCGGATCCCAGGTTCCAAGATTTGCAAATCAGGATGAAATTGCCTTCCATCAATTGCTGAGCACGTTAGCTGAAGACTTGCCGATCAAAACCTCACGCCTGTCTCGAAAATGAACAACAAATGAACGTACTTCACACCCGTCTCTATTGTATCTTCATCCCGTCACTGGGGAACTCCTCTGTGGTCGACGCAGAGTCCCTCAGAAGGTTGCACCAACACAAGCGTTGTAAGCGAGACTGACGCAAGCCAAATTTTGGTAGCGGTTCGTGGCACTCATCGTACCGAAGTTCGCAGTGAAGAAGAGAAATGGCGCTGGGGTTAGGTTCTGGCGCGGTGCAGTGAAACGCACGTTTTGCAACTGAGGTCGAACGCGAATCTGTCGGGGCCATCGGAAGGAGGAGAATCGTGAACCCAAGGTTGCTAATGATTCTTTTTGTGCTGTTGAAGCCAACTTTCGGCACAGCTCAGCCCGCTGCCAATTCAACTCCCGCACTCACCACCGTTGCGATCATACACGCAACCTTGGTTGATGTACGCACGGGAAAAGAAACTCCCAACAGCGTCATTGTGATTCGAGGGGACAAGATCGAACGAGTAGGAACTTCCTCTGAAGTCTCAGTGTCTTCGTCCTCTCAAGCCCTGGTTGTGGATGCCGCGCAAAAGTGGGTCATCCCTGGTTTGATGGATATGCACGCTCATGCGGGAAACTCTCCGGAGGTGCCAGTCAACCTGTATTTGGCTCAAGGAGTGACCACAATCCGATCCCCGGGCGGCAATATTTCATTGTTACGCCTTCTTCGCGAGCAGATCGAGTCAGGAAAAACGGTTGGCCCACGGCTCTTCTTTTCCGGCCCCCTCCTGGACGGCAATCCCCCGGTTTGGCCGGATGGCAGCTTCATAGTGGACAGCCCGGAGCGCGCGCAAAGCACCGTCGATTTCCTCGCCGATCAGGGAGTAGATTTCATTAAGGTGTACAACAATCTGTCTGAACCTGTGCTCGCGAAAATCATCGAAACCGCGACGCGACGCGGCTTGATTGTTGCCGGGCACATCCCGCGTTCCATGACGATGACCAGGGCAGTCGAGCTTGGTATGAAGAGCCTGGAGCATATTCGCATCACCGGCCGGGAAATGCTGCCACTCGACGTAGCGAATCAGATCGATTTTCTTCCGCTCGGCCAACGAGAGCCTTTGCTGTGGGAAAGGTTTGATCTCACCGCTCCGAAGTTTACGGAGCTCATCCACCTTCTCGCCGAGAGGGCGGTTTACCTGGACCCGACGTTGACGGTCGATGAGGGTGACTTTGTCTTAGGACCGGTCGCGCAACACAACAATCCGAACAACTCGGTCCTTCCGCTGGAGTGGATTAAGTTTGAAGAATCCCACCAGAGCCCACTTTTCGAGGTTCCGGACAAGCTCAAGGCGATAGCCCGGGAGGGATTCAAGAAGAGAGAAGAATTTGTAGGAATGTGTAATCGTGCGGGCGTAAAGATCATTGCAGGGACGGACGGACCGGGATTGGGTACCCTCGTTCCGGGCTATGGCCTCCATCATGAGCTGCAGCTATTAGTGGAATCGGGGCTAAGCCCCTTGCAAGCGCTCAGGGCCGCAACGCTGACCGCGGCGGAAGCACTTGGCAAAGACAAAGAGGTCGGATCCATTGAGTCCGGCAAATTGGCTGACATGCTGATCGTTGATGCGGACCCATTGGTAGACATTGGAAATGCAAGCAAAATCGAGCTCATCATTAAGGGCGGCAAGCAGTACAGGCCTGCAGATCTGCTCAAGAACAATCCCTGATCTGGCACCGGTATTTCCTTCGTCAGAAACCCTGCATTCCGTTGCAGGAAATGAACCAAAAATGAACCTGCGTAGGAGGGCTCAGGATTATCGTGGCGTCGTGCGGCCACGTCGGCTACAAGCCAGACTAAAGCTCCAAGGGGGCCAATATGAAAAACGGTTTGCTGCGTGCGGTGCAGGGCTTTCGGAGTTAACGTGGCGCCACAAGATCGGAGCCACAAGCCACCTTTACGTGGAAGCGAGGCGCTTAATGCATCGGTTTAACCGCATCTTTTTCTCTTTCTCGCTGGCTATTACTGTGTGCACTGCGATTCTCGCGTGGCCACAGACGTCGACCACATCGCTACGCGGAACCATACTGGATAAGACCGGAGCGACTCTTCCACAAGCCACGGTTACCCTCTCCAGCCCCGAGCAGGGGTTTTCCCGGACGACAAAAACCAGTCAGGCAGGAGGCTATGAATTCGTTCAAGTTCCTCCAGGCACCTATCAGCTAACGGTTCAGATGGCAGGCTTTAGAAAAGCAGAGCAGAGAAACGTGCAGTTGCTCGTTGGTACACCCGCGACGATCAACATAACGATGGAGGTCGGTTCGATCAGCGAGACCGTAGAAGTAACCGGCAAAGCTCCGCTGGTGAATACGCAGGATGCCACTCTGGGACACGCGTTCGACGCCAACCAGATCGCAAGTCTTCCATTTGAAGGTCGCGACCCCACAGGAATCCTGAGTCTGCAGGCGGGCGTCGTGTTCACCGGCAATGGTACGCATATCAAATCTGGTTCCGATAGCCGTAGCGGTTCGGTCAATGGCGCTCGCAGCGACCAAACCAACGTGACCCTTGATGGCGTAGATAACAACGATCAGCTTCTCGGCACCGCGTTCCAGGGTGCCGTGCGTGCGCCACTAGATTCGCTGCAAGAATTCAAAGTAACGACCAGCAACTCTGATGCAGATAGCGGCCGCTCATCTGGTGGACAGGTATCGCTGGTGACAAAAAGCGGCACAAACCATATTCACGGCGGAGTGTACGAGTATTACCGTCCCACGTTCACCACGGCAAACGACTGGTTTAACAAAGCGGTCCAGCTCAATTCCGGGGAACCCAACACGCCCCCCTTCCTATTGCGTAACACCTTTGGAGCATTTCTGGGGGGGCCGATCAAGAAGGACCGACTATTTTATTTCTTGGCCTACGAAGGCCAGCGCAAGCGTGAAAACATACCGGTTACGCGAGTAGTGCCCAGCGCCAATCTTCGGAACGGGATCATGCAGTATCCGTGCGTCGGTAGCGCAGGATGCCCACCGAGCGGAATTCAGACCTTGACCGCGGCGGACTTGGCCAGCATGGATCCCAACTGCTCGGGCTTAGGAACTTGCCCTTTGGGACGGGGACCAAATCCTGCTGTGGAAGAAATCTTCCAGCAATACCCGCTGCCCAACACCGACACCGTGGGCGACGGACTTGACTTCCGCGGATTCTCCTTCTCTTCCCCTCTGCCCGCAAAACTGGATGCGTATGTCGCCAAAGTCGACTACAATCTAACTGCAGACGGGAACCACCGGATTTTCGTGCGCAGCATCTTGAACAATGATAATCAGTCAGGTCGCACCAGTTCCAGTCCCACTGCCGCTGCCAGTCCCACCTCGATTACAGGCGATGGAGGAGAGCAGTTCCCCGGACAGCCTCAGCAGAGCGTGCTCCGCGATAACAATAAAGGCCTCAGCGTAGGATATGCGGCGACTCTCAGCAACACTTTGATTAATAACTTTCACTTTGGCTTCGCAAGAGAGGGGTTAGATCAGGCAGGCCTACAAACTCGGGCCTATGTAGACTTCCGTGGACTGGATAACATCACCGCACAGACTCCCACGATTAACACCAATGTTCCTGTATTCAACTGGGTTGACGACATCGCCAAGATCAAGGGCCGCCACACGCTGCAATTTGGCACAAACATACGCCGGGTGGACAATGAGCGCGTGTCCAATGCGCAGTCTTTTTTCTTTGCCCAAACAGATGTCTACTGGTTGCCAACCGCTTGCATCGCGAACTGTGGAACCAGTTTGGATCCCGCAGTTGTTGGTTTTCCGCCGGTGGAAAGTTCGTTCGGCGCCAGCTACGATTACGCTGTCGCTGCGCTTGCTGGTCTGGTCACGCAGGTCTTCTCGAATTATCAGCTGACGAAAAATCTGTCAGTGCTCCCCCAGGGGACGCTTTCACCTCGCCATTTTCGCGACTGGGAATACGAATGGTACGCGCAGGATGCATGGCGAGTTAAACCCAATCTCACGCTCACCTATGGTCTGCGGTACAGCCTGCTGGAGCCACCCTACGAAACTACCGGAACCCAGGGGTCTCCGACGATAAGTCTCAACAGCTATTTCAAGAATCGCGCGGCTGCGATGTTGCAGGGCCAGGTCTATGATCCGGTAATTTCGTTTGGATTGTCGGGCCAAGCCAACGGAAAAGCACCGTACTGGGCTTGGGATTACAAAGATCTTGCGCCACGCCTTGCGCTCGCTTTCGCTCCAAGTGGCAATAGTGGATGGGGAAGGAAACTGTGGGGTGGAGCGGGACAAACCTCGATTCGCCTTGGATATGGAATTTATTACGATCACTTCGGTGAAGGCATTACCAATACATTCGATCGCAACGGTTCGTTCGGATTAACGACCGCCATTAGCAATTCAGCTGGTGTTCAGACCGTGGACGGATCAGCTCGCTTCTCTGGTCTGTATACTCTTCCCACTACAAGCCAGTCGCCGACGTTCTCGTGCTCTGCGAATTGTCCGATTGTTGAACCGCCTCCCGAGGGTCCATTCCCGGTTACGCCGCCCTTAGGACCTTTCAATGGCGGGTTTGCTGCCTACTGGGGGCTAGACGATAAATTGAAAACGCCGTATTCACATGTTGTGGATTTTTCCATCACGCGGCAGTTGCCGAGAGGCCTTGTGTTTGAAGCTTCATATGTTGGCCGCTTTGCGCACCGTCTGCTGCAGGAGGAAGACCTTGCGCAACCGACGGACTTGGTCGATCCAAAGACGGGGATGGATTACTTCCAGGCTGTGCAAGCTTTAGCCAAGCAATACTACGCGGGGACTCCGATTCAGAACATCACCCCGCAAACCATCGGAGCCAAGGCTTATCAATACTGGCAGGATGTGTTTCCTGGAGCAGCAGGTCCCGCATCCACGCAATTGGGCGTCTACAATCCTGGAGTTCCTTGTCTCGGCACGGCTCCTGCTAATGTGACTGCAACCCAGGCGATGTACGACTTGTTCTGCTACAACAAAGGGATCGAAACCAGCGCGCTTGAGTTCGCCGATGTGCCTGGGCTGATCACAGGCGGTTGCTTTCCAGCTTGTGCGACCATCAACGGCAAACAGACGCAGGGCTATGTATTTTATTCTCCGCAGTTTTCGTCCTTGTATGCCTGGAGAAGTATCGGCAACAGCGCCTACAACGCCGGGCAGTTCAGTCTTCGGCGGCACTCGGGTGGCTTGGAGTTTGATATCAACTACACCTATTCCAAATCGATCGACGAAGGCTCGAATGCCGAGCGCATCAGTAGTTATGAAGGGTTTGGATTGGGCAGCCAGATCATCAACGCGTGGATTCCCAGTCAGAACCGCGCGGTGTCGGATTTTGACACGACGCATATCATTAACGCGAACTGGGTTTATGACTTGCCAATCGGCCATGGAAAGCAAATTGGCGGCGGCATGGGAACGGTGGCGAACGCCATTTTCGGAGGATGGAGCATCTCCGGTCTGTGGCGCTGGTCCACCGGATACCCATTCACGACCTTCAGCCCGAAATGGGCCACAAACTTCGAAAATAGTACTCCCGGTGTGCTGATCGGCCCTATGCCCGAAACCGGAAGCTTCATCGTGCCCGAGTTAAACGGGCGTTCGGGGCCGAATGTGTTTAAAGATCCCGGTATCACAGATCCTACCAATCCGAATGCTGCTATCAACGTTATCCGACAAGCATACCCAGGCGAAAAGGGCGATCGTAATATCTTCCGCGGTCCCGGCACGTTCAATATCGATACTGGGCTAAGCAAGATATGGCAAATCACCGAAAATCAAAACCTAAAGCTGACCTGGGAAGTGTTCAACGTAACGAATACTCCCCGTTTCGATGTCGCGAGCATGTCGCTCGCCGGCAACACCGTTCTGTCTAGCGTTACTAGCTTCGGTAATTTCACATCGACACTTTCGAATTCCCGGGTCATGGAGTTTGCGCTCCGGTATACCTTCTAGTCCGTTCAAGGGCGTATCTCAGCAGGGGTCCTTGCCGAAGTCGAAGGGACGGGTCAGCGGAAATGAAACGAACCTTAGACTTGGTTGTCGGAATAGCAGCAATACGACTTCTGTTTGTATTCGCGGCAGCTATGGCAGGTGTCTCTGCGAGTGCACAATCGCTTGCATTCACAAACGTTCGCATTGTAGACGGCAACGGAAGAGCGCCCGTCGAACATGGCACGATCGTTATCGAGGGGCGGAAAATCGTAGCCGTCGGCCCGACCTCAAACATCTCCATCCCGCATGGAGCCCGCACCATCGACGAGGGCGGCAGGACAGCCCTGCCCGGATTAGCGGACATGCACGTTCATCTTACGGGTGGCTGGGATGGAGTTTCGGCGGATATGTTGGGCTATCACCGTTACATGAACGCTCTTCTATATGCGGGCGTCACGACAGTCCTCGACACCGGAAACGTCGAATCGTATGTTCTCCAATTAAGGGCGGAAACTGCTGCGGGGCGGCTACTCGGGCCGCGCATCTACTGCGTCGGTCCGCTCGTAGATGGCCCTGATCCGTTCTGGCCGGAGCTTTCGCGCGCCATCGTATCGCAAGATCAGATCCCTGGAGTTGTCCAACAACTGGCTGCAGAAAAAGTCGACTTGATCAAGCTCTATGCCGGACTCTCGGATCTGGAGGTTCAAGCCATCTCCAATGAGGCGAAGAAGTACAAATTGCGCACTATTCTCGACGCGCACAGCCGTAACGGATCCACCGACCTCATGCAAGAGGGAATCGCCGGTTATGCACATCTTCCCACCCATAAGCTGTCCGATGAGGCGATCGACACCGCGCGGGCGAACCATGTGTTCTTTATCAGCACACTTTCTGTCATTGAGGCCTTTTCGCGACGCCGATTTAAGGATTTGTCTTTTCTGGACCACTCGCTCATCGTGGACACAACGCCGTCCTTCGCGCTTAATGGGCTGCGTAAACTCGGAAATGAGGAAGTGAACAAGCACTCGCTTGCTGCGTTACTCGACGGTGAGAGCAATGTCAAGCGTCTGATGAACGCAGGTATCTTGATCGCGGCCGGGACCGATGCCCCCTACCCCGGCGACTTCCAGGGTGAGGGGATTCACCGGGAGCTTGAGCTGTTCGTCGAGTCCGGCTTGACCCCTTTGCAAGCAATTACGATTGCTACAAAGAATGCAGCCGCGATTGTGAATGCCGAGACGGAATGGGGGACTCTGGAACCTGGAAAAATTGCGGACATTCTCATTGTGGACGGGAAGCCCGATCAGAATATTAGCGATACCAGAAACATCGTTGCAGTCATAAAGGAAGGAACAGTTTTGGATCGCAATAAGCTGAAGCTCGATCCCGATACAGATCCTGGTTACCGGCCGGTTGGCGGCATGGATGCGCCGGGCACGGAGTAAGTAGTTGCTGCGAAGTATGGGAGTGCATGATCGACTGTGCCTTCGAGGAGGGATCAGATGAAGAAGAGCTTCACGCTGCTCGTTCTTCTTTCGCCCTTGGTCTGCTTGGTTGCCCAACAGACGCCTAGCACGAAACCGAGGTCCCTCGTTTTGACTCACGTCACGGTGATAGACACGACGGGCGGGCCCGCAAAGGTCGATATGACGGTCGTGATAACAGGTGATCGCATAGCCGAGATTGGCAAGAGTCGAGCGACACGGACTCCTAAGAATGCCGAAATAGTGAATGGAAATAGCAAATTTCTGATTCCCGGGCTCTGGGATATGCATGTTCACTGGTACGACAAGGATTACTTACCTCTATTCATCGCCAATGGCGTGACGGGCACTCGGCAGATGTATGGCGTGCCCATGTTCCAGCAGTGGCGGAAGGAGATCGAAGCAGGACAACTGCTGGGTCCGCACATGCTGATTCCCAGTCCGATCGTGGATGGGCCGAAACCCGTTTGGCCCGGTTCGATCGCAGTGGCCAATGCATCCGAGGGTCGGCAAGCCGTGATTCAGGTCAAGCAGGGTGGGGCAGACTTCGTGAAAGTCTACTCACTTCTTTCTCGTGATGCCTACTTCGCCATAGCGGATGAATCCAAGAAGCAAGGCATACCCTTCGAGGGGCATGTTCCGGATTCGGTTACCCTCGAGGAGGCATCGAATGCTGGGCAGATGACCGTTGAGCACCTCACGGGCGTGCTTGCCGCCTGTTCGAGTCACGAAGCGGAGTTGCTCAAGTCAGCGCAAGAAACCGTAGCGGCAATTGACACGGGACAATTGCCAAGTGTTCGTTTCTGGGGACCAGAGTTTCGCGCGCGGCAGAAGCTGGCTCTGGAAACTTATAGTCCGCAGAAAGCCGAAACCGTCTTTGGGGAACTGAAAAAGAACCACACTTGGCAATGCCCTACGCTCACCGTTTTACGCAGCATGGCATATTCTGATGATCCCTCCTTCACCAACGATCCAAGGCTGAAATACATACCTCGCGACATCGTATCCAGTTGGAACCCGAAGGCAGATCCCTTCTTGAAGGACAAGACCGCCGAGGACTGGGCCCTGAGTAAGAAGGTTTTCAGTAAAGATCTCGATATCGTCGGTGCCATGGAGCGCGCAGGCGTCGAGATCCTAGCAGGCACAGATACTCTAAATCCTTATTGCCTCCCCGGTTTTAGCCTACACGATGAATTGGGCTTACTGGTTCAGTCAGGGCTTACACCGATGCAGGCTTTGCAGGCCGCAACACGCAACCCGGCGCGTTTTCTCGGTCGAGAGAAGGATTTAGGTACAATTGCTACCGGCAAAATCGCCGATCTCGTTCTGCTCGATGCGAACCCACTGGATGATATAGGCAATACGAGAAAAATCTCGGCGGTCGTCTTCGGCGGCAAGTTCTATTCAAGGACTTCACTGGACGAAATGCTGGCAAAGATCGAAACACTCGCCAGAAGACAGTCTATCGGCGAGGTTCTCTTGAAAACCATCCAAGAACAGAACGTGGAGGCCGCGATCAAGCAATACCACGATTTGAAGACAACTCAACCCACCGCATACGATTTTGGTGAGAGTGCGCTGAGCGATCTGGGCGAGCGATTAGAAGAAATGAAGAGATTCAAGGAAGCGCTTCGCATTTTCGAGTTGAACAGCGAAGAAAACCCTTCCTCTTACACCTACGACAGCTTAGGCGAAGCTTGTATGACGGCTGGCGACAGGAACTGTGCCATGACGAGCTTTAAGAAGGCGTTAGAACTCAGCCCGAGCGATACAAATGCGACCGAAAGGCTAAAGAAATTAGATGCTGCGCCGGAGTAGTGAGCGCGTTTTTCAGTTTTCTCCTACGATCCAGAACGGAGCGTGCCTATACAGCCGGACTTCGAGCAAAAAGGATACCTTTCTCCCTATTCCTCTCTGATCTCTGGACGAGACGTGAACACGATGACGCCCGCCGTCTAGGATTAGAGTTCGTTACAATGTCACCGTTGCGGCGGACAAGGACATGTATCCACTCTCCGACCTTGAATTTATGTGACGCCAACTCTGCCCGGCGCAAGCGCGGACGGGAAGGTACTCATCGATGATCCATGGCAGACAGAGACATCCACGTTCGCATCAGTCATTGCAGCCGTGATCGGTCGGGTAGAGGCTGCGCATGGTGGGTCCTCTGGGGCGACATAAAACCCGAGGAGAATCACGCAGAAAGTTTACAATCCCGCGAATATGAGAGTGCAAGTTGAGTGCTACTCTGGCGCAAAGCAGATGAGAGACCGATCCGCTTCAGAGTCGATGAGCATGAATGCGTAGTCGAGTGTGCCACGTCAGCGGAAATGGGACAGTTTGAGACCGGAAGTTAAGCTACACATCTGAGATTCAGTTCACCCAAAACAGGGAGTAGACTGGCGGCGACAGCGGGGCCCCAGCCAGCCCGCTTTTGGCTGGCTGGGGTGCTGGAGCCGGCAGTC
>Ga0209517_10001711_pt1 | contig 32420 bp, 24 predicted proteins | sample PeaSoiMetSII2010_FD_187695 | JGI IMG/M metagenome (GOLD analysis project Ga0209517, IMG submission 187695) | Peat soil microbial communities from Weissenstadt, Germany - SII-2010 (SPAdes) (version 2) | ecosystem: Environmental > Terrestrial > Soil > Wetlands > Peat | place: Germany... | reverse complement strand
CGCCGCGGCAGCCGAGGATCGATACGCTTTCCGATCCCTTGTCGATCCGGATCACACCGCTTTCTTGAATCCCGACGACATGCCAGCCGCGATCTCCGCGTTTTGCGCAAACACTTGCCAGCCCGTACCCGGCAGTCCTCCGGCATTCACCCGCGCGATTCTGGAGAGCCTCGCCTTCAAATACCGAGCCACGCTCGAATCGCTCGAACAGATTACCGGCAAGCGTTTCAAGGAAATTCGAATCGTCGGCGGTGGATCGCGGAATCGCCTGCTGAATCAGTTCACCGCGGATGCCACCGGCCGCACTGTCATCGCCGGACCAATAGAGGCGACCGCGCTTGGCAATATCGCCATGCAGATGCTCGCTACCCGAGCCGTCTCGACACTGGCGGAAGCTCGCGCCGTCATCGACCGGTCTTTTCCTACCGAATGCTTCGAGCCCGCGGCAACGGATCGCTGGGATGCCCAATACCAGCGTTTTCGGGAATTAGAAATCTAACTGGTCGATATTCTTCCGGTTGATGATCAGCGGCGCGCCCAAGACAATCCAGCTTCCGCGCATCTCCAAATTCCCGAGCCGTCCTGCTTGAATCGAGGTTGCGCCGGCCGGAATTTTGTTTTGCGCCAGCAGCGAGCCTGCATAAACCGTGAGATAGCCGAGGTCGCGCGTGCTCCACAGGACCACGGTCTGCACGACGCCGTCGTGCACATACGGCTTGCAGATACTTGGCAAAGATAGCCCGATCACATCCACGTCCTTGCGTCCGGCTTGGCGAACCGCTTCACCGGCGCCCGGAACGGCAGGAGCCGAAATCGCCATCACCAATTTCATTTGCGGATAAACTTTCAGCAGCGTCTGCGTCTCGGCGAAGGCTTTGTCTCGATCGTCGTCGCTAGGGCGGATCGCCACCAGCGTCAGCGCCGGGTATTTTTCCGCGAGGCGTTTGCGGATAAACGCGATCCATTCATTCTGATTGCCGGCGCTCAAAGCTCCGGTGACGATGGCGAATTCGCCTTTTTCGTGCAGCAAACGCGCGGCCTCGTCCGTCAGCGTATTGGCGATTCCTTCGGGCGTCGCCTGATTCACAAAATAATCACGCGCGTCGGGTTCGGCATCGGCGTCCCAGGTGAGCACGCGAATTCCACGCGCGCGCGCCTTGCGCAGAACCGTGGAAATGCCCGCGCGATTCTCCACCGCGACGGCAATCACATCGACCTTCCGCGTGATCCAATTCTCTACCAACTCGTTTTGCTTCGCCGCTTCCAGACTAGTGGGGCCATCCCAGATCAGATCGACTCCCAGCTCGCGCGCAGCTTCTTCAGCGCCTCCACGCACGCTGACGAAATAAGGATCGCCCTTGGCTTTCGGCATCATCGCGATTACGGTGCGATGACCTCGCGAAACCGATCGTCCCATCCAAGCATTCGTGCCAAGCACGATCATGAGCGCTGCGAGCATCGCACTCCCGATCGCGACAACCCGGACACCGGTCACAGAGCCACTCTCGCGCCGCCGGAAACGATCGATGCTGATGGTAAGGATCAGTAGCGAGCCCGTCAAAACACCGGTTAACTCCGACGGCAGGGCGGCGAGCTGCAATCCATTCTGCAATACCGAAATCGCGAACAGGCCGAACAACGTTCCCCAGATGGTCCCGACTCCGCCGAATACCGAGGTTCCTCCGAGCACGACCGCCGTAATCGCATCCAGTTCATAGCCCGTGCCGACGTCAGATTTCGCTTGTCCTAAATGCGCGACGTAAATAATTGCAGCGAGGCTCGACACCACGCCCGACAGCAGATACACGAGCGCAACGCGCCGGGGCACAGGAATTCCGGCATAGCGCGCGCCAGCCGCCGTGAAGCCGATCGCGTACAGCGCCCGCCCGATGACGGACCGATGCAGCAGGATCGCGTAACCGGTCAGAACCGGCGCGAAAATCGTCAACTGTACGGGAATCACGCCCCACAAATAACCTTGGCCGGCAAACAAGAACGATTTTGGAAAGCCGGTAAAGTTCACCGCGCCGTGCGTGATTCCCTCCGCGATTCCGCGAAACATCGAAAATGTTCCCAGCGTCACGATCAGCGGCGGCAGATTCAGACGTGAAATCGCCAAGGCGTTCAGCGCCCCTCCGGCCAATCCGGCCAACAACGCCGCCCCGGCCGCGCTTGCGATCGAAAAGTGCCAGTCCCGAAACGCGGCGCCGAAAATCACGGCTGCCAGTCCCATCATCGAGCCGACCGACAGATCGATGCCGCCGGTAATGATCACCGGGGTCATCGCCAGCGCGAGCAACCCTAGTTCGACGCTCGACCGGATCACCTCGAAGAAATTTCCCTCCGTAAAAAAGTTGGGCGCAATCGCCGAAAACACCGCTATTTCCGCAAGGAGCATGAGCATGAGCGCCCATTCTCCATTCGGGAACAGCCGCTCCCGCCAATGCTCATGCGCGAATGGGGACAAGACCTTTTCCATGTCGTTCGTGGGGCGCCCGCAAAGCGTCCATCACTACTGCTGCAAGAATGATCGCGCCCTGGACCGCGCGTTCCCAATAAGGACTGACGCCCAAGAAGGTGAGCGCAGGGCCGATCGCGCCCAGAAGAACGACGCCCAACACGGTGCCGAGAACAGTCCCGCGACCCCCTGTAATCGCCGCACCTCCGACCACCACGGCTGCGATGACCTTCATCTCCAGTCCGATTCCGGCATTGCTCGGGATCTGGTTAAACCGGACCGCATTGAACGCTGCTGCAAATCCGGTGAGCGCGCCAGTGACGGCAAACACGAAAAACGTGACCCGTTGAGTCCCAATACCCGCGAGCCGCGCGGCTTCGGCGTTCGATCCAGTCGCGTAAATTGCCCGACCCGCTGCCAGATTGTGCAAGCCCCAGGCTGTCGCAACTGATAAACCCACAGCGATAACAAAAGCCGCCACCGGATACGCCGCCTGCGAAAATCCAAACCACTGGAAGCCACCGGGAAGGTCCTGAACCCACGCGCCCTGTGTCGACCAGCGCAGCGCGTCGCGCAGCGCAACCATGCTCGCCAGCGTAACCACAATCGATGGAATTCGGACGTAAGCGGTAAGAATGCCGTTGAGCGAACCAAGTGCGGCGCCAGCGATGCAGGCAAACAGCGCGGCCACCGGCGTGGGAAACCCATCCTTTGCGAACAACCCCGCCGCGACTCCGCAGATCGCGAAGATCGATCCCACGGAAATATCGATCTGGCCCGCCAGGATCACCATCGTCATCCCCAGCGCGACAATCAGCACCGGGACATTCGCCAGAAACAAGTCGGTCAGGTTCTCGCGCGTGAAATATCCGGGCGCGACAAAGGCCAGGAGTATTCCCAGCGCCACGATGGCGATCAGGACCGAGACTTCGCGGCTATGCTCCTTCATTGCGCGACTTTATGCCCCAGCGCGAGCGACAGAATCGTTTCCTGCGTGGCTTCCGTCCGCGTCAACATACCCGCGATGGAGCCCGCGCGCATCACCGCGATTCGGTCGCTCATCCCTAAAATTTCCGGCAACTCCGATGAAATCATGACGATCGCCAGTCCGCGTTCCGCTAAATTCATCATCAGGCCGTGAATCTCCGATTTGGAGCCGACGTCCACTCCTTGCGTCGGCTCATCTAGGACCAGGATTTTCGGCTCGATCGCCATCCACCGCGCCAGTGCCACTTTCTGTTGATTCCCGCCCGAAAGCGACGCAGTTGGGGAGTAAATCGAAGGAGCTTTGATGCGCAGTTGGCGAAGATAGTGCAGCGCAAGAGCGCGCTCTTCATCGCGATCGATCCATCCATGCCGCGACACGCAATACAGATTGGCGAGACTCACATTAGCGGCGATCGCCATCTCGGGAATCACGCCGTGCCGGCGCCGGTCCTCCGGGACGTACCCTATTCCCGACCGAATCGCCTCTGCGGGCGACCAGATTCGAACCGGCGCACCATCCACGAAAATAATTCCCGAATCCGCCGGCGTCAGCCCAAACAGCGTTTCAGCCAGCTCGGTTCGTCCCGAGCCGACCAATCCAGCCACTCCCAGAATTTCTCCGCGCCGCACTGATAACGAGATATCGCGCAGCCTTGTAGAACGATTGCAAACTTTGCACAATTCTAGTGCGGTTTCGCCGATGGCTACCTCGCGCTTCGGAAAAACGGCGGAAATTTCGCGGCCCACCATCATGGCGATGATTGCCGCCTGATCCACTTGGTCTTTCCGACGAATCGCGACGGTTTCTCCATCGCGTAACACAGTAATGCGATCCGCAATGGCGAAAACTTCGTCGAGCCGATGCGAAATATAGATAATCCCCGCGCCTTCGCGGCGCAGCAGCTCGATGATCCGAAACAGGCTTTCCACTTCGCGATCGGTCAACGAAGCGGTGGGCTCATCCATGATCAAAATCTTCGCGTCGGCTCCGATCGCCTTTGCGATCTCGACAATCTGCTGCTCCGGCATGCTCAACGACGAAACCGGCCGCGCCGGGTCGATCGACGCTCCGGCTCGCTCCAGTAGCTCGACCGCACGGCGATTCCGCCTCGACCAATTCACCCTGCGCCAGACATTTCGGTCTTCGAGCGCAAACGCGATGTTCTCGGCGACGCTCAGGTGCGGAAATAAGGCGGGCTGCTGATAGATGGCGGCGATTCCCAGAGAGCGCGCGACTCGGGGATTGTTGAACAGCACCGGGCTTCTCCGAATCTCCAGCGTTCCGGAATCAGCCTCGATCGCGCCGGTGATGATTTTGGTCAGCGTCGACTTTCCCGCGCCGTTCTCGCCTACCAAAGCGTGCACTTCGCCCGAGAGCAGTTGAAAGGAAACGTCCTTCAACGCGCGCACACCCGCAAAGGACTTCGAGATCGACCGCACTTCGAGCAGTGGGACGCTCATCTTAACGTCTCCGCCAGACTAACAAAGAATTCCGTGTAGCGTTTCCCTCGGGCAACACGTCTCTAGAAGTAGGTATACGTGGTGCTGATCATCTGTCCAGAATGCGGCGTCGAGATGGAACCCATTGAAACCACGGTGGAACAACTGCCACTGCGGGATCTGCGCTTGTGTCCCAAGTGCTACCTGGTGGTCTGGAACAGCGACGACGGGCTGCGCTTTGAACAAGGTATACCGGTTCCCCGCGGATCGCGGCCTCCCTCCGAAACGTTAGTCAATTAACACCGCATAATGATAGGGTGCGATTCGCCGCGCTAATTGTGTGCTCTGCGACGCTGCTGCGCGCGCAATCGATCGCGCAACTCCGGCAAGGATTCGAAAATCCGCCCGATGATGCACGGATCATGATGCGCTGGTGGTGGTTTGGTCCCGCGGTGGCCAAACCGGAACTCGAGCGCGAGCTCAGGTCTATGAAAGCAGGCGGGATCGGAGGCGTCGAGATACAACCTGTGTATCCGCTCGCGTTAGATGGGAACTTGCCGTATCTGTCCGATGAATTCATCGACGCGCTACGCTTCGCTGCGAATAAGGCTCGGGAGCTTGGGTTTCGAGTGGATATAACCCTCGGAAGCGGATGGCCATACGGTGGTCCGCATGTGCCAGTAGGAGAAGCAGCGTCAAGATTGCGCGTTGAACGAGTGCGGGCGTCATCCGGGACAGTTTCGCTTCCGAGCATGGAACAGGGCGAAGAACTGATCGCCGAGTTCCTGGACGGGAAGCAGCGTACCATCGATCGCGGTCGCGTGGAAGTTGGCACCGGTTCGCACGAGGTGCTGTTCTTCATCTCGAGCCGAACCGGCCAGCAGGTAAAGCGGGCAGCGGTGAATGCCGAAGGCTTCGTTCTGGATCATTATGACCGTGCTGCAGTCGAGCATCATCTGCGTCTAGTTGCCGACAGGCTCATGCAGGCGTTCGGTACGCATCCGCCTTACGCTGTCTTCAGCGACAGCCTGGAAGTATACGACTCAAATTGGACGCCCGACTTTCTCGAAGAATTTCAAAAGCGCCGCGGCTATGACTTGATTCCCCTGCTTCCAGCTCTGGTCGGCGATTTCGGCCCGAAAACCTTGGATGTTCGCCGCGATTGGGGCAGGACGCTGACTGAACTTGCCGAAGAGCGCTATCTGACTCCGGTTCGCGAGTGGGCGAAAGCGCATGGGACTCGCTTCCGCTCGCAAACCTACGGGCTCCCGCCGGTGATCCTCTCAAGCAATGCTCTGGTCGATCTGCCGGAAGGCGAGGGATGGCACTGGAGGGGCTTTTCGACCGCACGTTGGGCTTCGTCCGCGAGCCATCTCTATAGCCGTCCGGTTACGTCTTCCGAAACATGGACTTGGCTGCATTCGCCGGCCTTCCGTGCGACTCCGCTCGATATGAAAGCCGAAGCGGATCTGCATTTCCTTCAGGGCGTGAACCAGATCATCGGCCACGGCTGGCCTTACTCGCCGCCCTCCGAGGCCGAGCCGGGCTGGCGATTCTATGCAGCTGGCGCTTTCAACGATCACAATCCTTGGTACTTCGCGATGCCGGAGATCGCGAAGTATCTTCAGCGGGTCAGCTTTCTCTTACGTCAGGGCAAGCCGGCGACCGACGTCGCGTTGTATCTTCCTACCGAGGATGCATGGTCGCAGTTCACAGTGGGAAGTCCGCCATCTGTCAGCCAAGAGATGGAAGCGTTGCTAGGGCCGGATTTGACCCCGAAAATCCTGGACGCCGGGTTCAACTTCGATTTTATTGACGATCGCGCCATCGCCAAGGTTGGGATTCCGTATCCGGTGCTGGTGTTGCCCGCCTTAAAGCGGATGCCGCCGGAAACCGCGGGTCGAATCGACAACTTCAAGAAACAGGGAGGGATCGTGGTCGAAGCGGGGCGCATCGGCGAGCTGGCTCATTTGTACACGCCCGATTTCGCGACCGGCAATCCGGCGATCGGGTTTATCCATCGGAAGCTTGCGGATGCGGATGTTTATTTCGTCGTGAATACCGGCAATCGGGCGGTGGATGCGGTCGCCCAGGCGCGGTCCCACCGGCAGAGCGGGGAATTCTGGGATCCGGTGACAGGGAAGATCTCCGCGGCTGGCGGCAGCATTCGTTTGAATCTGGAGCCTTATGAGTCGCGCTTCCTCGTGTTTTCGGATGCTCCGGCACCAAAAGAAAACCTTCGCCCGACCGTTCACGGGGACACGGTGGAGGTCGGCTTGAACCTAAGCACCGATTGGAAGCTGACCTTCCCCGCACTCCGGCGTGACGTCACAGTCCCCCGCCTGCTTTGGTGGACCGAGGATGCGGCCACCAGGTTTGTCTCGGGGAGAGGTGAATACGAAAAGTCCTTTACGGTTCCGGAGGCGTACCTCTCGCGAAGCCATCAAGTCGTCATCTCTCTTGGAGAGGGCGATCCTGTGGAGCCATCGGGCCGTGCCGGGCCGGGCATGCATGCGCTGCTCGAGAGCCCGGTGCACGAGGCAGCGGCGGTTTTTATGAATGGCCAGCGGGCAGGTGCGGTCTGGTGTCCGCCTTATCAAGTGGACGTTACCGGGCTGGTGCACGCCGGGGCTAACACGATTCGAATCGAGGTCGGCAATCTCGCGATCAACGAACTGGCGGGCCAGACGATGCCGGATTATAAGCTGCTGAGCCTTAGATACGGAGTCCGCTTTCAGGCGCAGGATATGGAAAATCTTCAGCCCTTGCCTTCTGGACTCACCGGCCCGATCACTCTGATTGCCCGCTGAATCACTGCTTTGCGGGTCCGTAGAGAATGCGGCCAGGACGCTCGCTGGTCAGCTTGCCGTCATCGATCACGATTTTGCCGTTCACCAGCACGTACTTGAATCCGACAGCGTATTGGTGCGGCTTCTCGAAAGTCGCTGTATCGGCGACCGTGGCCGGATCGAAAACCGACAAGTCGGCCTTCATACCCGGACGGATCAGGCCCCGATCGTAGAGTTTCAGGCGTTGCGCGGGCAGGCCGGACATTTTGTGCACTGCATCCTCAAGGGTAAGGGTATGACGTTCACGAACATAGCGGCCCAGGACTCTGGCGAAAGTCCCATAGCTTCGAGGATGCGGAGCCCCGACGCCGAATTGCGGGATTTCTCCATCGGAACCGATCATCGTGAATGGATACTTCATGATGCGTTCCACGTCTGCTTCGTCGATGGCATGAAAGACCGCCTGGCAGCCTCCCGAGTGCTGAATTTCGAGTAGAGTCTCGGCGGCATTTTCGATGGTCACCTGCCGGCCGCGAGCCTTCGTGATATCCGCCAGGCTCTTTCCGGCCAGCGACTTGTCGAATGCGCAATTCGCCATCACGACGTTGGCCGGATCCCCGCCGCCTCGGTCGAACTTAATATTTTCTACGACGATCACCTTAATTTTGGCTCGCTGTGCAGGAGCATCCAGGCGCTCAATCAGCGCTTTCTGGCCGCCTTCCTGGGCCCACTGGGGGATCAGACTCGCGGTGCCGGTGCTGGACGCCGTGTAGGGATACTGATCGATGGTCACGTCGACGCCGCGGGCGCGGGCTTCGTCCACTAGGCGCAGCGTTTCGACGCTCTTTCCCCAATTTCCTTTGCCGATGATCTTGTGATGCGTCACCTGAGTCGGAAGCCCGCCTTCCTCGCCGATCCGGATCGTCTCGCGAACGCTGTCGAGGACGTGCGCGGCTTCCTCGCGCATATGCGAATGATGCATCCCTCCCATCGCTCCGGCGACTTTTTCAATCTCGATCACCTCTTCCGTCGGGGTAAAGTTGCCCGGAACATAAAACAGGCCGGTTGTAACGCCGAAAGCGCCATCCAGCATGGCTTGCCGCGTGATTTGGCGCATCTTTTCGATTTCCTCGGGTGTAGCGGGTCGATTCACCAGGCCCATCACCTGTTCACGGATGCTCCCCTGGCCCGCGAAAGTACCGAAGTTGGGTGCTGGATGGGCCGCGGCGACGCGAGCCAGAAAAGGCGCGATGGGAAGCGGAGAGCTGCCGTCCGGGCCTTCCATCAGGGTGGTGACGCCCTGCCGGATGTAGTTTTCGGCGGCGGGTGTGATGAAGATGCCTCGGCGGGCGTGCGTATGGATGTCGATTCCGCCGGGAGCGACAACCATGCCTTTGACGTCGAGCCGACGGGCCGACATTGACGCGTCGAATTTCCCAAGAGCGGCGATCGAATCGCCCTTGATGGCGACGTCCCCGTAAAACCAGGGGTCGCCTGAGCCGTCGATAATTCGGCCGCCGGCGATCACCAGGTCATATTGTTGGGCAAAGAGCGGAAGAGCGAGCAGGGTCAGAGCAGCGAAACGCATGCTGCCATTTTGACACGCTTACTGTGACACTACGGCACTATTGGTTCAAGATTCTGGCGTACGGCGGCGTTGCTCGCTGGGCTTGGGAGACGACGAAATCATCTCAAAGAACAACGAAACGATCAACAATCCGGCGATTGCGGCTCCGATAATCATATACGACCCCATTTCGTCCTGCCTTTATTCATGCACGCGGCGTTCCAACCAAATTTCTCTCCGCTCCGGTTATCGGCAGGTTCAGCGTCTTCTTTACTCTTATTTTTTGGCGTGTTGAACATCAGTGCTTCCAAAGCTGACTACGTTTCATTCGATGCGCTCAGATGCGACGTTGTTCCAACCGTTACGGTAAATTTATTGTGAATGTCTATCACCTTAGATGACGCTCGCGAAGCTCGGCGGAACTTAGCTGGCGTGGCTTTGCGCACACCGCTGGTTCGTCTGAACGCCGATCATGAAGTCTTTTTAAAGTTGGAGAACCTCCAGCCGATCGGATCGTTTAAGATCCGAGGCGCAGCCAACGCCATGGCGCGGATGCCTCGGGAGCGGCTTGAGCGTGGAGTGCTGACCGCATCGGCGGGCAATATGGCGCAGGGAGTGGCGTACTGTGCCCGGCGAATGGGGATTCCCGCAACCGTCGTGACTCCCGACACCGCTCCTGAAACCAAGCTTCGGGCGGTGGAGCGGCTAGGCGGGAAAATCATCAAAGTCCCGTTCGACACCTGGTGGCGGACCTTCGAAGAACGGGCGTTTCCAGGGGTCGACGCGACTTTTATCCACGCTTTCGACGACGAGAACGTCATGGCCGGGAACGGGACCATCGGCCTGGAACTGATCGAGGACCTGCCGGACCTGGATTCGGTCGTCATTCCGTGGGGCGGCGGCGGGCTCACTTGCGGGATCGCGGGGGTAGTGAAGGCGCTCCGGCCGGCGGCGCGGGTTTACGCGGTGGAGTGCGAAACGGCCACCCCGCTGACGGCATCGCTGGCTGCCGGGAAGCCGGTTGTCGTCGATTACCGGCCATCGTTCGTGGACGGAATCGCCAGCAAAACGGTTTTTCCGCGGATGCTCGAACTGGCGAAGACGCTGGTGGACGGAACGATTATCGTGACGCTCGAAGAGGCCAGGGACGCGATGCGCCTGGTCGCGGAACGGAATCGCGTGATCGCCGAGGGTGCGGGAGCCTGCGCGGTCGCCGCTGCAATCGGGGGAAAGGCGGGGAACGGAAAAGTGGTCGCCGTGATCTCCGGCGGGAACATCGATCTCAAGAAGTTTTGCGAGCTGGTGGTCGGCTAGAATGGTATCCGAATGTCAAAAAAATACTCAGCACCGCCGCCCATGACCATCGACGTGAATAAGAAATATTCCGCCACGTTTAACACGTCACGCGGCGAAATCGTCTGCGAGCTGTTCGCCAAGGACGCTCCCAAAACGGTGAACAACTTCGTGTTCCTGGCTCGCGACAAATTCTACGACGGAACGGTGTTTCATCGCGTCATCCCCGATTTCATGGTGCAAGGCGGCGATCCCACCGGGACCGGGCGCGGCGACCCGGGCTATCGCTTCGAAGACGAAGTGAAAGGCAATCCCAACAAACATCAGGTGGGCAGCCTGTCCATGGCGAACGCCGGCCCGAACACCAACGGCAGCCAGTTTTTCATTACCCACGTGGTCACCAACTGGCTCGATGGCAAGCATACTGTGTATGGAAAGGTGACGAAGGGCCAGGACGTCGTCAACGCGATTCAGCAGGGCGACACGCTGAACGGCGTGACGATTACCGAGTCCTGATGAACTCCAGGGTATCGTCCAAAGCCATCGAGAAACGATCGAACATTAGATCGATTTCCTGTTCGTTGATGATTAATGGAGGGCAGAGAGCGATCGTGTCGACGATCGGGCGGCTGATCAGCCCGTGATGGTGACAGCGCTTGGAGAGAAATGCTCCCACGCCGGCGGACGGCTCGAAGGGAGCCTTGGTAGATTTGTCGGCGACCAGTTCCACCGCGCCCACCAGCCCAATGCCGCGAGTCTCGCCCACCAGCGGATGGTCCGCAAAACTGTGAAGCCGCTCCTGCATGCGAGGCGCGACGCGGCGGACGTGGCTTTGGATGTCGATTTCGTCGTAAATTTTTAAGGTCTCAAGCGCGACTGCGGAAGTCACGGGATGGCCGCTGTACGTGAATCCGTGGGCGAACACGCCGATCTTTTCCGACTCCTTCACCAGCGCCGAGTAAATCTCGTCTGAGATCATCACCGCCCCGATCGGCATGTAACCCGATGACAACGCCTTGGCGCAGGTGATCATGTCCGGCCTCATGCCATAGGTGGTGGCTCCCCATGCATTTCCGGTCCGGTGGAAACCGCAAATCACCTCATCCGAGATCAGCAATACATCGTACTTCTTGAGCACAGCCTGGATTTTCTCCCAGTATGTGGCAGGCGGCAGAAGCACACCACCCGCGCCCATCAGGGGTTCGCCGATCATCGCGGCAACCGTCTCTGGACCTTCGCTTAGGATGCGCTGTTCCAGATTCTGGGCCAATCGTGTTGCAAAAGCCTCCTCCGATTCGCCGGGCTGACCGAACCGGTACCAGTGCGGACAATCGACGTGAAAAATGTTGGCGATGGGAAGATCGAAGTCGCGATGGTTGTTGGGCAGACCGGTCAGGCTCGCGCTGGCGACCGTGACTCCGTGATATGACTTTATGCGGCTCAGGATTTTTTTCTTCTTCGGACGGCCCAGCGCATTGTTGTAATACCAGACCAGCTTGACCACGGTATCGTTCGCTTCCGATCCCGAATTCACGAAGAAGACTTTCGACATCGGCACGGGAGCGATGCTCAGAAGTTTTTCCGCGAGCTCGATCCCAACCGGGTGCGCTTTGTGGGAGAAGGTGTGATAGGAAGGCAGCTTCAGCATCTGGCGGTAAGCGGCTTCCACCAGACGCCGTTCGGAAAAGCCGAGGCTGACGCACCACAGTCCCGCGAGCCCTTCGATATAGCGCTTGCCGTCTTCATCCGTGACGAAAACGCCGTCGCCTTCCGAGATCACCAGCGGACCCTGGCTCTCGTGCAGCTTCAGATTCGTGTAGGGATGAAGCGATGAAGCAATATCGCGACTCGCGGATTTTTTCGCGATCAGAACATCTGGCATACCCGTACGCTACTACTCGCGAATCGGCGCTGTCAATGCGGGCGCGGCGGTAGTACGTGCAATCGCACTCATTCTATTAAGCAGTGCGCCGTAGAGCGACCTACGTTCGTTTTCTTGTTGACCAAGTCCCGGTACTCATGGTACTTTCGTAATCGTTTTCAAGCAAGGTGCAAGTCCCACTGCGCCGGGTTTGAACTGGGTGAGATCCGAAACGAATCGATAAAAAACAGAAGCACTACAAGTGTGCCCAGCTCGAAGTATGCCCGGACAAAATGCGTTGGAGAGCTTGAAAGGAGAAGAATGACCGGTAACTAAAAGGAGACCTAATGTCCTTTCGTAGACCCCTGTTCGCATTCGCCTGCGCTGCCTGCTGTTTGATCGGCGCGGGAACACTGATGGCTCAAACCGATCCTGGCCCTCGCGGCGGTCCCCCAGACGCGGGCGGAAAATACCCCACTCTGAACGCAAATGAGACCGCTTTCTTCACGCAAGCCCAGGCTCGATTCAAGGAAGTCGATTCCGTTTCGGGTACGATCGCCGGCGAGACCGGAGTCGGTTTAGGACCGACGTTCAACGGTAATAGCTGCGCCATGTGCCATGCCCAGCCAGCAATGGGTGGCAGCAGTCCCGGGCTCACCAGCAAGCAAAACCCTGTGCCGAATCCGCAAGTCGCGCTCGCCACGCTCCATGGAGCGAATAATACTGTGCCATCCTTCATCACAGCCAGCGGTCCGGTGCGCGAGGCGCGGTTCATTTCAAACGGCACGGGTCCAGATGGAGGAGTACATGGCCTGTTCACGATTGCGGGCCGTTCGGATGCGAAAGGCTGCGGTCTGGCGCAACCCAACTTCGCGGCACAAGTTGCCAATCACAACGTGATTTTCCGTATTCCCACGCCGGTGTTCGGCCTGGGACTGGTGGAAAACACGCCTGACGCGACTTTGCAGGCGAATCTGGCCGCCAACGCATCGCAGAAGACTCAGATGGGGATCAGTGGAGCGTTGAACACAAGCGGAAACGACGGAACCGTGACGCGCTTCGGCTGGAAAGCGCAGAACAAGTCCCTGATGATCTTCGCGGGAGAAGCCTACAACGTAGAGCAAGGGGTTTCGAACGAAGTATTTCCGAACGAACGATCCGCCGTGGCCGGATGCGTCTTCAACGCGTCGCCGGAGGATTCCACCAACATCACGAATCCCAACAGTCCCGGCAGTCAGACCGGGACTGCGTCGACCATGTCCTCGGACACCGTGAATTTCGCTGCGTTCGCGCGCCTGCTGGCTCCGCCAGGACCGACTACCGCATCGGCTTCGGAGCTGCATGGGCAGATGGTGTTCGGGAACGTGGGATGCGCGCTATGCCATACGCCCACGCTCACCAGCGGTCCGTCGCCATTCACGGACATGGGCAATCAGCCGTATCATCCGTATTCCGACTTCGCGATTCATCACATGGGGCAAGGTTTAGCGGATGGAGTCACGCAAGGCGCGGCCGGGCCGGACCAGTTCCGCACGGCTCCGCTATGGGGCGTCGGACAGAGGCTGTTCTTCCTCCATGACGGCCGTACGTCGGACTTGCTGGAAGCGATTGAAGCTCACGCGGGATTCTCCTCGAACGGTGGGCCGACGGCGAATACCTCGTTTTGCGGAGCGACACCCAACACGGCAACCACTTCGCAAAGCCCGAATTGCGGTTCGAGCTCGGAAGCGGCTCGCGTCATTGCCGCGTTTAACGCACTCAGCAAATCCGACCAGCAGGATTTGTTGAACTTCCTGCGCTCACTGTGATACTGAGCCGCGGATGCGTCGGGATCGAACGATCTTGCGTATTCGCGGCTACCAGCCCAGCGCCAGTTTGGTGAAGGTCCGTACGCACACGCCGGACGGACCTTTCGCCATGTACGGCTTGGCTTCGTCGAGCCAGGCTGTGCCGGCGATGTCGAGATGCACCCACGGCGTGTCCTCGGCGAACTCTTTCAGGAACCAGGCCGCGCTGATCGCGCCGCCGTATCGGCCCCCGATGTTGGCGAGGTCGGCGAAAGCGCTTTTCAGCAGGTCCTTGTAATCGGCGTCGAGCGGCATGTGCCACATCTTTTCGCCCTCGGCGCGCGCGGCGGCCATCAGGCGGCCGAGCATCTCTTCATTGTTGGTAAATGCGCCGATGTTGATGTGGCCCAGCGCGATTACAATCGCTCCGGTCAAGGTCGCGGCGTCGACCAGATGCGTGCAGCCCTGGCGGCGCGCGTACGTGATCGCGTCGATCAGGATCAGGCGGCCTTCGGCGTCGGTGTTCAGCACCTCGACGGTTTTTCCGCCTAGGGCGGTGACGATGTCGCCGGGACGCTGCGCGCGGCTGCCGACCATATTTTCGACAGCGGGCACATACGCGGTAACGGGAATCGACGGCTTCAGTTGCGCGATGGCTCGCATGGCGCCGAGCACCGCCGCTCCTCCCGCCATGTCGTACTTCATTTTTTCCATGCCTTCGGCAGGCTTAATCGAAACGCCGCCCGTGTCGAACGTCACGCCTTTTCCAACCAAGCCAAGATGGTCATTGGATTTGGGCGCGACTTCCGGCCGGTAGCGAACGATGATCAGCGCGGGCGGCTCCGCGCTGCCCTGGGCGACGCCCAACAGCGATCCCATTCCGATCTGGCGCATGCGGTCCTGATCGAGGACTTCGCATTCCAGTCCGAATTCGGCGGCCATCGTTCGGGCGCGGTCTGCGATCACCATGGGCGTCAGCAGGTTTGCGGGTTCATTCACCAGGTCCCGCGTGAAGTTTTGGCACTCGCCTAGGATGCGTCCACGCTCGAAGGAGCGATCGAGTTCGGCGCCGTTGGGCGCGGCGACAATCGAAAACACTTCGAGCGATTTGCCCTGGTTCGCCGTCTTGTGCACGTCGGGCTCGTAATTGCCGAGCAAAGCTCCTTCGACCGCAGCTTCCGGATCGGCTCCGTTCAGCCACCACGCCAGCCGCTTCACGCCTTTCTGTTTCAAAACCCGAACCACCGCTCCGACGGCTTTGCGCAAATCGAACGCGTCTCGCTTTCCTCCGCCGACTGCGGCCAGGCGCTTGGCGCGGATGCCTTGGGGCTGATGCAGAACCGCGAGTTCCTCCGCTTTGCCTGTAAATTCGCCGGATTCGCGCAGCTCATCGAGCCAGGCCGAAGCGAACTTCAGTTCCGCCGGCGGAGGTTCGTCCTCGAACAGAACGATTGCCAGGGCATCGGCTTCTACTTTATCCAGGGTTTGATACAGAAGTTTGGTTTCCATAAATTCATTCCTTCGATTTGCGCCGCATTCCGGCGCGTGCTTCGGCGTCCATTTCGCGCTCGCGCTCTGATTCGCGCTTGTCGTGAAGCTTCTTGCCGCGGCCCAGCGCCAGCTCCAGTTTGATGATTCCGTTTTTCAGATACAGCTTGGTCGGAACCAGAGTGTAGCCTTTTTCGCGGGTCTTAGCCAGCAGTTTTTCGATCTCGGAGCGATGCAGCAGCAGCTTGCGACGCCGCGTGGGTTCATGATTCATGATATTCCCATGCGAGTACTGGCCGATGTGCGCATTCACCAGCCACGCTTCGTTTCCCGAAACCTCGCCGAACGCTTCCTTGAGCTGAATCTTGCCATCTTTGGCGGACTTGACCTCGGTGCCGGTCAGCGCGATGCCCGCCTCCAGACGGTCCGACAGGGTATAATAATGACCCGCGGATCGGTTGTCACTTAGGATTTTGATTTTTGAGTCCACGCCCCGAACCGTAATGGCGTCAAACCTTTCGAAGGTCGAATCGTCATTTTAGCACAACAATGCGGTGAGTGGTCCGTAACACGATGAGGCATAGATACTTACGCGTCCTCCTGGCCCTGTGCGCGCTGGTGCTGCTGTTGGCTGGGACGCTGGAGGCGAAAAGCAAAGCCGACAAGCTTTTCCAGCAGGGCCAAGCCGCCGAGCAAAAACAGGATTGGGACACGGCGCTCGATTTCTACCTGAAGGCGCTCGATCTGAAGCCCGGCGATGCACAATATATGATCGCCATGCGGCGCTGCCGGTTCCAGTCCGCGCAGAAGCACCTCAACGCAGGACAGAAGCTGCGGACCGATGGGAAGTTGCAAGAGGCCCTGGGCGAATTTCAGAGAGCGATGATTGCGGATCCGGCGTCCCCCATGTCGGTTCAGGAAATCAAGCGCACGCAGGAGATGATCGACGATCAGAATAAGCCGGGAGCCAACCCCGAGGATCGCAATCTGACGCCGGCCGACCGCGTGCGGCGGGACACCGAACGGCGCATCGAACGGATCGAATCGCCGCCCGAGCTGAAGCCGGTTCTGCGCACGGTGGGCCCGCTGAAAATGAACAATCAGCCTCCCAAGGTGTTGTTTGAAACGGTGGGAAAGCTCGCCGGCGTGAATGTCCTGTTCGATTCGCAGTACACCGCGCCTTCGCGCGGGTTCAATGTGGAGCTGTCCGCGTCGACGCCGGAGCAGGCTTTCGATTATCTCGCCACGCTGACGCATACGTTCTGGAAGCCGATTTCGACCAACGCGATTTTCGTCGCCGAGGACAATCCCACCAAGCATCGCGACTACGACGATGAAGTGGTGAAAACTTTTTACGTCACGAACGCGACCTCCGTGCAGGAGTTCCAGGAAATCGCGACGGCGATCCGCACAGTGGCCGATATTCGCCGGGTGACCACGTTCAATCCGCAGAAAGCTTTGATCATCCGCGGTTCCATGGACGCGGTCGCGCTGGCCGAAAAGTTGATACATGACTTGGACAAGGCCAAGTCTGAAGTCATCATCGACGTCGTGATCATGCAGACTAACAGCGAACGGACCAAGAATCTGGCCGCGACCATCGCTTCCGCGGGCACGGCCGGATTGAGCATGCCGATCGCTTTCGCGCCGCAGAACGGCCTCACATCGGTCCTCGGATCGAGCGGCGCCAGCGGAGCGACCGGTGTAACAGGAACCACTGGAGCGGTCGCCAGCGCCGGCGCGATCACCCTGGGGCAGATCGCCCATACCTCGATCAACGATTTCCAAACCTCCCTGCCCGGCGGGTTGCTAAACCTGTTGATGACGGATTCGAAGACGAAGATCACCAACTCGCCGCAGTTGCGCGCCTCCGATGGCATGAAAGCGGAGTTGAAGATCGGCGAGCGGTATCCCTACGCGACTGGAAGTTTTCAGCCCGGCGTAGGCACCGTCGGCGTGAGCCCGCTGGTTTCGACGCAATTCAACTACGCCGATGTCGGCGTGAATATCGTTATCACGCCGCAAGTGCATTCCTCGAAAGAAGTGACGCTGCATATCGAAGTGGAAGTTTCCAACATCGCCAGCACCATCAACCTGGGAGGCATTTCGCAGCCGATCATCGCGCAGAACAAAAGTTCGGCCGACGTGCGGTTGCGGGACGGAGAAGTCAACATTTTGGGCGGGCTCAGCCAGTTGCAGGATCAGAAGTCGCTGGCCGGGCTGCCGGGGTTGACCGATATTCCGGTTTTGGGCGGAGTTTTGTTCGGCAATACGACGACCGACAAGCAGAACAACCAGTTATTGATCGCGCTGATCCCGCATATCATCCGCACGCCGGACTATTCGGCCGACAATCTGCGTGGCATCTATGCCGGCACCGATCAGACCGTAAAGATCAATCTCGCGCCGAGACCGGAGCCAGCGGCTCCCGCTGCACCCGCGACCCCGCTGGCGCCGGAGCCGCCAAAGCAGACCGCTCCTCCGGGCGTCCCTCAGGTTGTCGTTCCTCAGGTTGAACCTGCGAAGCCCTCTGTTCCGCCGGCTGGAGCGACTCCGCGGGCAACGGGCGGCATGGCGCGCCTGGGCTTTTCACCCGCCACCCTGCAAAGCACAGTGGGTAGTCCGGTAACCGTTACGGTGCAAGTGGAGAATGGAAGCGATTTGTTCTCCGGCGCGCCGATCAAGATAAAGTACGATCCGGCGCAGCTACGTTTGAACGATATGTCGCCTGGCGATCTCCTCACCCGCGACGGTGTGAAGGTGAACGCGGTCAAAGATATTCGGAACGATGCGGGAGAAGCTACCATGACCGTGGCGCGCCCTGTTGGTTCGCCTGGCATTTCCGGCTCGGGCGCCATCGTGACGCTGAACTTCGTTGCAGTAGGTAAAGGGCAGGGAACGGTGACGCTGGTCGACTCGGCGCTGAGAAACTCGCAAGGGCAGCCGATCGAGGTGACCCTCGGATCGTTGCCGGTGACGATACAGTAGAAGTATGAGGAAGAAAGGCGAGCGAGGACTTACATTAGTCGAATTGATCGTGGCGTTCACGATTCTTTCGCTGCTCACGACCCTGGCGCTGCCCCTTACGCGATACAAAGTGCAGAGGGACAAGGAGCGCGAGCTCAATTACGCCTTACGCGAAATTCGCCGCGCCATCGATAACTACAAGGACACTTCCATCCAGGGCAAGATCGACGTCAAGATCGGCACCGACGGGTATCCCGAGACGCTGGAGCAACTGGTGGAGGGTGTGAAGCTGCTGCAATCGGCCGAAGGCAAGAAGATTAAGTTTCTGCGCCGGATTCCCAAGGATCCGATGACCAACAGCTACGACTGGGGTAAGCGCAGCACGCAGGATGATCCCAAGGGCCAGAGCTGGGGCGGACAAAACATTTTTGACATTTATACCAAGAGCACGGAGCGGGCACGCGATGGAACGCCGTATTCTGAGTGGTAAAAAATCCGGCTACACGCTGATCGAATTGATGATCGTCATGGCGATCATCTCGATTCTGGTTTCGATCGCCGTGCCGTTGTATCAGAAAGCTTTGATTCGCAGTAAGGAAAGCATTCTGAAGAACAATCTGTTCACCCTCCGCACGGTAATCGACGAGTACACCTTCGACAAGAAGAAAGCTCCGCAGACGTTGCAGGATCTGGTGAGCGAGGGGTACCTTCGGGCCGTGCCGGTCGATCCCATCATGGGAAACGATCAGTGGCGGACCGTGATGGAAGACGCGATTACTTCGGTGGACCAGACCCAGCCGGGAATCTGGGACGTGCATAGCATGTCGGATCAGAAGAGCCTGGAAGGGACGGTCTACTCGGACTGGTAGCGCAAATCGCGCCGCGACCAACGCGCCGGGCATGAAGCATTCAAGCGCAGGATTACTCCCCGCAAGTCGTCTTGCATCCGGTAATTCAGGCGCCTTCGCCGTTACTGAAAACGCACGATCGACTCCGCTCCCCGATCGTGTCGCACATCCGGGCGTTCTTTCGCTGGCGATCAAAGCTTCGAGTCAGAAGAAGAACCGCACGCCCAGCTGCAGCTCTCGCGGCGCGTTGGTCTGATAGACCAGCTTGCCGAAGTTTCGAGCTGCCGAATAGCGTGTTCGGATTGGCGAACAACGGTGTGTTGAAGGCGTTCAGCGCTTCGGCGCGGAACTGGCCGTGGAACCGTTCCTTCACGGCAAAATCCTTGAAGAGCGATATATCCCAGTTCGCTTCGCCAGGGCCCCGATAGTTGATATTGCGGCTGAGGTTCCCAAAGGTAAACGCCGGGGCGAGTGCGAACGCCGCCGGATTGATGTAGTTGTACAACCGCTGCTCCGGACTGCCCGGCTCAACGGGACTCACGCCGGTCGCGTTTGGCCGCTGCTCGCCGGCGCCGATCACCGAATTCTGATTGGTCTGATAGATGAACAGCGGGAATCCGTTCTGGAAAATCGACGTTCCATTCACAGCCCAGCCGCCCACCACGTAGTTCAGGACCTTGTTGTTACTGAGGAGCGGTTTACCCGATCCGAACGGGAGCTGGTACGTCCAGCCCAACGTGAAGCGCAGCGGCACGTCCGCAGAAGCCAGCGCCCACTCGGCGCCGAGGTTGTAGGCGTTTTGCACTGCGGCGGGCGGAGTGCTTCCAGCGAAGGTATTGAAGTAGTTGCTGCCCGCACTGCCCCAGGCATTGTCTTCATTCCTCGACCATGTGAACGTCGAAAGGAACGTGAGGCCGCGGCTGAGTCTCTTTTGCGCTTTGAGGACCATCGAATCGTACTGGGCGTGAACCGGATTCGAGTTCTCACTAATGGTGCTGTATTCCGGGAACGGCAACAGTAATTGCGCCTGCGATACTGTCGAACTTCCGATCACCCCCGCCGCTCCAGGCAGGCCGAAGAACGGATTTGGGACTGCCTTGGTGAGGCCGGATCCGAGGGACAGATATTGGGGAGCAAGTTGGTTGATCGATAGCGCCGTCGTTCCCGTGGAGGTCCCCAGGAGGTGGTAGGAGCGGGAACCAATGTAGCCAACTTCCAGTGCAATCCCGAACGGGAGTTCCTGCTGAATATCGGCCGAGAACTGATGGACGATTCCGGACGTCCGGTTCTGATCGACGTAGGCAAAGGTTGATCCGATCGAGGTCAACGCTCCCAGCGCATTGCCGGCCGGCTGAATCACACCGGTCGGGAACGGGTTACTCAGAGAGTTTGCCGGGGTCTGGTTACCGTTGTTGCTGGCGACGTAGGTAGTCGTCTGAACGTATCCGGGTGCGGTTGTCGCATCGACGCCAAAAAACGTTGGCGCATAGAACATGCCCCAGCCCGCGCGCAGGGTGGTCTTCGAAGTCGCCTGGTATGCGGCGCCGACGCGCGGACCGAACTTGTCCTTGAGCGGATTGCCGCTGGTAGTGGGGTTGTTGTTTCCCGCGAATTCCATAACCCCATACGGAATCACACCGGAACCGGCTGGGAGGTTCGCGGCGATCGGATTTACTTGGGTTTGGTCGAACCCCACCAGCATGTGATTATTACGCTCGGAAATTCCGCTCTCCCATTCATAACGGACTCCCACATTCACGGTGAGTTTGTTTGTCAGGCGAATGTCATCCTGGAAATATCCGCCGTAATAATGGACGCTGAAGTAGAGCGCTGTGGTGGTCTGAATGGAGCCGGCAGACGGATAGCCCATCAGCAGGTCGGCCCAATCTGCGCCGGTACCGTTCGTCTTGGTCGGATATTGCTGGCTGAAAACGCCGTTAAAGGTGAAGGAGCCGGCCGGGGTGCCGTAAGAGAGACCGCCGGCATCGAGCGTGCGGAAGTCGATACCCATTTGCATGTTGTGTTTTCCGGCCGCCTTCGAAACTCCGCCCGAGAGGTTCTTCGACCAGTAATTCAGGTTCTGCGTGCCGTTGTAGCCAATCGAAGTGGCGGCATTGGACAGCGTCAACCCCGGGAATTGGTTGACTTGCGAAGTATAGGGCAGTCCGAAGATGTTCGGATTGATACCGGAGCCGACCGCATTGTAGATATTCGGAAAGCGGTTGAATCCGAATCTGATGGTGGCTACCGTGGTCGGATTCAAGGTCATGATCGCGTTCACGGCGGTCGCGTCGACGTGGCGGGTCAACAAATATGCTCCACTAGAGGCGGCGGGAGTGCCGAGTGGATTCCCACCGGGCTCGTGGCTCTTGTAGTACAGGAAGGATCCAGTGAGGCGGAACGACTGTGTGAGGTCCTCCTCTACCTTGTAGGTGTATTCGTCGCCCCGGTCATAGGTCGAATCGCTGCCCGTGAAATTCACCGAATCAACCGTCTTCGAAGCGACCTGCGGCAGCGGGATAAAGGCCGGATTCAGAAGAGCCGCCCCAACCTTATTGATGTCGCCGATCGGAATGATGTTGCCGCCAAAAGGCGTGCGGACCGCAGTGACGCCAGCCGGGCAGTTGTCGCTTGGCTGGCAGGCCCGCGTGGACAGCGGATCGTAGATAGTCAAGCCCGCTTGCGAGAAATCGCCCGTACGTTCGGCGAGCGTAGGCAGCGCATATTGCGCCGAAACCGGCTGATGCTGCCTGTAGGCTTCCGTCGCCACGTAGAAAAACGTCTTGTTCTTGCCGTTATATTTCGGTAGAACCACGGGGCCGCCAAGCGATGCTCCCCAGTTTTTCCAGGTGTCGACAGTTCGTGGCAATCCGGCCAGATTGTTGAAGAAACTGTTCGCCGCCCAGTTGGTGTCGCGGATGTCGCCGAAGAAGTCGCCATGTATGCTGTTTGTTCCAGTCTTGAGCACCGTGTTAAAAACGCCGCCCCCGGTTCGGCCCATGGTCGCGTCATACGTGCCCGTTTGCGTCTTCATCTCCTGCACGGCTTCCAGCGTGGGAATGATCTCGGGCAGGTTCTGCGACGTCGTGATGGAAATTCCGTCAATCGTATAGTTGTTGCCGCGAATGGGGCCGCCGCCTACGGACACAGCCGCCGTTCCGATTTGGTCTTCAAAGCGATTCCAGCGTGGATCGCCAACGGGAACGACGTTGTTCGACAGCTTGGCCATCATGTATGTGTTGCGGCCGATGTTGGGCAGGTCGGTCAACTGCTGCGTGTTCAGGACCTGACCGTTCGAAGCAGTGGCGTTTTCGATCAACGGAACCTCGGTGGTGACCACGACGCTCTCGCTGACTTGGCCAAGCTCCATTTTCAGGTCGAGATTGACGAGTTCCTGCGTGCTGACGACCACTCCCTTATGCTCAACCTTCTTGAAGCCGGCGCTTTCTGCCGTCACGGTGTAGGTCGCAGGAGTCAACTGGGCAAACGAGTATTCGCCTAAGCTGTTGCTGACAGTGGTGCGCGTCACGCCGGTCGCTTCATCGCGAAGCGTTACATTGACGTTTGCGACCGCCGCGCCGCCGGGATCGAGAATAATTCCCCGCAAGCCGCCATAGATGGCCTGAGCGGCTGCGGGTGACGCAGCGATCATGAGCGCCGCGAAGAGCATGGGAATTCGAGATTGAAGGAACAGCTTCATAAGGAGTCTCCTAAATTCGCCTTGTGAGGGATTTGTGCGCCTCGGCTTAGGCAGGCGCGATAAATGGCGAGGGCACTGTCGAAAAAAATTGCTAATCGACCCATCGAGAGCCCCGATCCTTTCCACGCAGAAAGGATTATTGTCTAGACGATATTCCAATGTTGCGATCATGTCAATGGCAAGAGAAAAAAGAATACAGCCAGCAGATTGAAATCCTGCCCGTAACTTCACTTGCTTTCCCTGATTTAGTCCGCGCATGGAGAGGTAAACGTTTAGGCGGTCCACAATCGCCTCGCGACTTGAAGCCGGATGTGTGTAACCCCATCGGCTAATTCTGCTCTCCGAAAGCGGGAGAATACGGATATGGCGTCGAGATCCCCCGGGCTGATACGATTCTGGACCCTGCTGATTGCCGGTGCTTGTTGTCTGCCGGCCCAGTCGAAAAGGCAGGAAGATCTGGCAGCGGGCAAAATACTGGTTACGACGCGCGGCACACGGGATCCACTGTTTGCGGAATCAGTGGTCCTGCTGGTGCGCTACAACGAGACCGACGCGCTGGGCCTGATGGTGAACCGTCGGACAAAGCTGCCGATTTCGCGCGCGTTGCGCGAATTGAAGCGCGCGGAGGGCAACTCCAGCCCCGTATTTGTCGGGGGCCCGGTCGAACTGGACACTCTGTTCGCGCTGGCTCGGGCGCCTCATAGACCCGACGGCGCGACCGAAGTCTCCGGCCATATCTACCTGATTGCCGCCAGGCCGGCGCTGGAGAAGGCGCTGGGCAGTGCCTCGAACCCAAGCGAAATGCGCATCTACCTCGGCTACTGCGGATGGGGCCCGCACCAGCTCGAAAACGAGGTGCGCCAGGGCGGCTGGTTCATCTTCAATCGCAGCGAGGATCTGGCGTTCGATCCAGAACCTCCAACGCTGTGGACGAGGCTTATCGACAAGGCGGAAGCGCAGATGGCGCGGCTCGGCTTCGTCATGCCCGGTACCGGTTGGTAACGTCGAACTTTACCAGACGCGGGGCAAATGAGAGATCAGCCCGATCCGCTTGTTATAAGAGGCATTCGGATCTAGCGAATCTTCTTTGACCTGCTGCAGAAGGAGAGTCCGCACTAACCCGGAGCGTTACGGATCGGTTCAAATTACTTGAAATTGTGTTAAACCCCTGCCTAGCGCGGCCGATGAGGGCTCAGTGAGCAGTCAGACTCGGGATTCTCGGACTCAATTGTGATCTTAGCTACCGTTTCAAGCGATCCTTGTTTTCAAAACGACGTCCGCGCCATTTTGGAGCAGCGCTACCGATTCGAAGCCGTTTGGAGCCTCGATTATGAAGAGGCGCCGCGGCTGTTGAGCCTCAAGTCCGATCAGCGCTGCCTAAATATCGTTGATTTCTCTGATATACCGCGGGCAATGTTGCTGGTTCGTTCACTTAGCAGCAGGCCGCATATTACCACCGTTGCAGTAGGGTGCGGGAATAGCCGCGAGGAACTGCTGGGGCTGATGCAGGCGGGGGTTCGCGACATTGTTCCCGACTTCACCTCGCGGGAGCTTCTGCAAAGCGCCGCCCGAGCCATCGATGGAATCGCAAACGCAGGAGAACTCCTGGCGGATCTGTACGCGTTTGTTCCCGCCAAGCCAGGCTGTGGCTCCAGCACCATCGCCACCTACACTGCCGGTATAGCGGCCAGTTTGGCGAACGAACCCACTCTCCTGATGGATTTCGATATTCGCCTCGGCGTCACAACCTTCCTGCTGAAAGCGGAGGGTACTCGCACCATCGTCGACGCTCTGCGGCAGGTCGGACGGTTGGATCGCGACCTGTGGGCCGGGATGGTGGCCCAGATCGGTAACCTCCATCTGCTGGGCTCCGGCGCGGGCGATTTTTCGCAACCTCTCTCGGCTCCGGATTTCAGCGGGCTGCTGGATTTTGCGCTGCGCCAATATTCGCTGGTGACCGTGGACCTCCCAGGCTCGATGGAGGACTACGAGTGCGAGGTGCTGCTGCGGTCCAAGGGAATCATGCTCGTCTGCACGCCGGACATCGGGGCGCTGCACGTGGCGCGCCGGAAGTCACAGTGGTTGCGGGATCTCCGTTTGACCGACAAAGTATCGGTGGTGCTCAATTGCGTGGAGAACCGTAACACCCTCTCCGTGAAGGAAATCGAGCGGATCATCCAGTTGCCGGTCCGCTATCTGCTGCCGAGCGGGACTAAAGACGTTTCCAAGGCCGTGCAGAAGGGCGAAATGATCGATGTAGATTGCCCGCTGGGCCGGCAAATCGCGGCGCTGGCGCGGGAGCTTGTCCCCGCGAAATCGGTAGTCTCGAAGCCTACCACGATGCGGCGGTTCGTTGAGTATTTTTCGGTGAGTCCGGCGCGCGCTCGCAACGCCTGATTCGAAAACGGGAGAAAGAAATGAAGAACGAAGCGATCTTGGCAGTCCTCGACCATCTTTGTAACGAAGCGCGCAATTCCTTGCATGCGGCGCTCGGAATCACCGAAGTGCTCACTGGGAGGATCGGCGACCGGGCGCAGCGGACCTCGCTGGCCATCGGCAGGAGGAGCGCGGACCAACTGCTGCGTTCGATCGACGATGCGCGCGAGTTGCTGTCTACTGCTCCCCCTCCGGCCGGAATCGACGAACTGGACCTGGTGGCCTTCGCCGGAGAGATCATGGACGGGCTCAACCTGGCGTCTGGGAAGCGCCGGAGACACATTGTGTTCGAAGAGACTCCCGCGCCGTTGTCGATCGTGCAGGATCGCAAAGGTGTGGAACAAGTGCTAACGCGGGTGCTCGACACGGCGTCGAAGCTGACCCACGGCACCGACATCTATGTGAAGATCCGGGGCGGAGTGAAAGGCGTCCGGTTGACGTTGAACCTGCGCGACGCAAGCCTCGCCGCGCGGCTGGTCAAATGGCTGAACTCAACTCTGGATCAGAGCACCTTGCAGGGGGCCGGGGACTTGCCGTTCGGGATCGCGGTCATGGTGGCTGGCAAACGCCTGCGGGCATTGGGAGGGTCGGCCGAGCAGATCCGGGATGCCGCCGGACACGCTTCAGTGACGATCGACCTGCCCACTCGAGCCGCGAAATCTGACCAACTGGAATCGAGCCTCACCCATCGCGACGCAGTGGACGAAGCATTGAACGTAATGGTAGCAGAGGACTCCGATGACAGTTTTTTTCTCACCGAGCTGATGCTTGGAGCGGAACGCGTGCATCGCGCCCTGGATGGAAGCGAGGCGCTGCATATGATGCAGAAGCAGCGCTTCGACATCGTACTGATGGACATTCACATGCCTGGAATGGACGGATACTCGGCGATCCGCAGCATTCGCGAGTGGGAGACGCAGACCGGCAACGCCCGCACTCCGCTGGTGATTCTGTCGTCCGACGACCTGGAGACCCAACAACGGACCGCGGCCGCGTCGGGATGCTCTGGATTCCTCCGCAAGCCCCTGAATAGAAGCGATCTAACCGACCTGATGGAGCGATTGAAGCAGTCGCGGCGATTGGCGGCCTAGCCAGTTGTCGAACTTTACATTAAGCCGCTCCGCACAGGCTCGTCAGCAAGCGATTCTTCTCACGCGTGTTCACGACGGATCGAAGCTCAGTTCAGCTCAAGATATCGCGCAGGCCTGCCGTGAAGTACCGCGTCAAGCAGGGCGTGTTTGAGCTGAGCGGTAGAACTCTGCCGTTTCAATAGATAGGCGGCTGCGCCGAAACCTAACGTCAGATCCCTTGAGATGCTCCGCTCGTCCGAAGTCAGGATTACTACCGGCACAACGTATCCGCTTGCCGATTGAATAACGCGATAGGTTTTATAACCCTTCAATTCGGGTAGACCTAGATCGAGCAGCACAACGTCGATGCCGGGCTGCCCGAGCCGGATCGTCGCTTCCACCAGGCTGGCGGCCCATGCGATATCAAAGGAAGGGTTCGGATCGTCGTCCATGCTTCGGCGCAGGTTTATCTTTACCAGGTCAGCCATCTCCGCATCGTCCTCGACCAGCAAGACGTGAATAAGAGAACCCACGGCTACGGTTCTGGGCGTCGGATTCGCAGGGGAGAATTCGCAGACAGGAGTAATCGGAGCGTATCGAGGCATAGACCTCGCATCGGCCAGCCGGAATTTTCTGTGAGAGCGCATTCAAAAAAAAATGCAGGAATCGTTGGGATGGCCGAAGTGTTCTCATATGGCGTCTGAATCAGGTCCTCTCGAAACAGCCGTGGAACCGGCGCACATTGGCCTGGCTGAACTGGATGCGGAAGGATGCTTCATCTCAGCGAACTCAACCTACCTCTCGATGCTCGGCCTGCAGAGTACGGATCTGCTCGGCAGGCACTGGCGCAGTACGGTGCATCTCGATGACCGCGCCCGCGTCGAGGAGGCATATCGCGCGGCGCGGTCGGAAGGCCGGGGCTGCGTTGAGATCCGGGCGGTGCGCAACAACGCCCGGATCGTCTATCAGGCTTTGACCGTGACAGGCAACCTCGACGCGCAGGGCGCCTTCGTGGGCTATAGTTGCCGGCGGCATGCAATCTCCGATTACATGGGCAATCAGGAGGCTTTGATGCTGGCCGTCGAGTCCGCGCCGAACGGATTGCTGATGCTCAACTCCAGCGGCGTGATTCAGTTTGCGAACCGCGCGGTTGAGAACATCTTTGGATATACTCGCCAGGAGTTGATCGGGCGCACGGTAGAGACGCTGTTGCCGGACCGCTTCCGCGCGCGCCATCAGCACCAGCGAAAAGCCTTTAGCAGCGACGAATCCCGCAAGGCGATTGCCGGCAGGGATCTCTCTGGCCTGCGGAAGGACGGCGCAGAGGTCCCGGTACAGGTGCAACTGAATCGAATCGAGACCGATATGGGAGACCTGATTCTGTGCACGGTTATCGATATCGCGGAGCGCATCAAACATCAGAAACAGCTGGAGCTCGCCAAGCAAGCCGCCGAAGCGGCAAATCGGGCCAAGAGCGATTTTCTCGCGCGAATGAGCCACGAAATCCGCACCCCCATGAACCTGATCATGGGCATGAACGCGCTGTTGCTGGAGAGCCCCCTCAACGGCAGGCAGCGGCAACACGTCGAGATTTCTTACCGCAACGTTCGCCGCTTGCTGCGGTTGATCAACGGCATCCTGGATCTCTCGAAAGTAGAAGCCGGGATGCTGACTCTGTCGTCGGTGGCGTTCGATCTCCATCACGTGCTGGAGGACTGCGCGGCGACGATTTCCACGGCTGTGGAGAAGAAGGGCTTGCAGCTTGAAGTGTCCATCCACCCGGAGGCAGGCCGGTTCTGGATCGGCGATTCTGAGCGCCTCCAACAGGTGTTGCTGAATCTGATCGGAAATTCCGTAAAATTCACCGAAAAGGGAAAGATCACGGTTGAGGTGGAGCAGGAGACCGGCGAGCACGGCGAAAAGGGGCTGAGGTTCGCCGTGACCGACACCGGCTGCGGTATCCCCGCCGACAGCGCCACGATGATCTTCGATGCGTTCCAGCAAGTCGATGGCGCCATGAACCGGCCTTACGAGGGCACCGGCCTTGGGCTGACGATTGCCAGAACGATCGTCGGTCTGATGGGGGGCAAGATCTGGGTGGACGCCAAGGCCGGACCGGGTACTCGTCTCGTGTTCACGGCATTCTTTCCGGAAGGGACGGAAAACGCCGTGGCCGCGACGAAGTTAGCGACGGCAGAGGCCATGGTCTCAGTCGAAGCGGGCACGCGGGTCCTGGTGGTGGAAGATAATCCCGAGAACGTGATTCTGCTGCAGGCATACCTCGAAAATCTCCCTGTGGTGCTCGACTTTGCGTCGAACGGGGTCCAGGCGATCGACAGGCGGAGGTTCGGCAGCCACGACCTGATCTTGATGGACATCCAGATGCCCGTCATGGACGGATATGCGGCGACTCGCGAAATCCGGGCCTGGGAAAAGGAGCAGTGTGCTCCGCGAGTTCCCATCGTGGCGCTGACGGCGCATGCATTGACCGGGGCGAGCGTAGAGAGCCTGGAAGCCGGCTGTGACGGTCATCTGACCAAGCCGGTGGACCAGAGGGTCTTAATCGAGGCAATCGCGAAGTTCGCGAAAAGGCCGGCGCAGCCGAACGCGGCGATCCCGAATTCGATCGTAGCGCGGCGGCCCGCCTTTCTTGCCAACCGTCGGGTGGACCTGGCGAAGATGCGGAATGCAGCTGCGGCGGGCGATTTCTCCGTGCTTCAAACGATCGCGCACAACTGGAAAGGCACCGGCGTGGGATATGGATTTCCGGAGATCACCCGGCTGGGCACGGAAATCGAGCTTGCCGCTAAGGCTGCGGATGGGGACAGCCTACCGGCCCTTATCGAGCAGGTAGCGCTTTGCCTGGCCGGGACCGCCCCAATCACCATCGCTGATTAGACAAAGCCAGGCGAAGACGCCCGCGCCTTACGTAGCTCACGAGCACAATTGGGACCGCCACTCGAGATTATGATATTCTGTTTCGCGATCCGTTATGCGTAATATTGTTCCGCTTTTGCTGCTGGCGCTCCCATTACTTGCCCAAAATCAAGATAGCGTTTATTCAATCGGTGGCTCCGTCGTAAATTCGCGAACGGGCGAGGTGGTGAAGAATGCATTGGTTTCAGTGGTGAGAATATCCGATGGTGGTCTCGATTCAACCGAGACCACTCCCCGAATCCAGAAGCGCTGCGTCCGTACCTACCGTCTGGAAAGCCTGTTCGGATTGTGGCTCACTCGGTTGGCAGTGAACGCATTTCTGTACTAATTTCTCCAACGCGACCATAATCTGTTCGTCGGACGAGAATGACCGTTAACGAGTAAAAAGCCGTCCGAAGTTCACTTCGTGAACGACGTTATCGGGGCTGATTGCTACCGGATGGCGCGTCAACCGATCAGCTCGACCGACTGGTCGAAGGGTAAACCGGGTGGTTCGACCACTCCCAGCTCCACGACGCATGCCGCGATTTTTCCAGTGCTCGTTACCGGGCGAAGTGGATAACCTCCGAGTGCACCGTCAATGCCGGTCGCTAACTTGCGTTGATGCAACCCGATCAGGCCGTCATTAACGGATGGAGTGGCGCCGCGCCGTTCTGGGAGAAGCACCGCGAAACGATCCGGGTCGGGAACATGGAAGCGCTCATCTCGCCCGTTTTGGAAATATCGATTTCCGAACTGCCATAATGCGGGCATCAGGCGCTGGCAGCGGTAGCCGCCGAGTACAAATAATTTGGTCGATGAGGCCGCAATCCGTGTGGAACTACTTATCGTGGACGATGGATCCAAAAAGCTCCCCGCCGTGACTCGTTCCTGTCCAGGTTCCGGCATAGCGATTCCGATACAGCACCACGCGGGCCGTGTAGGTTCCCATTCCAGGTATGGACAGATCGGTGAGCGTGATCACGGGCGTATCGCCCGCCCACTTGATTGTGACCGGTATCGGAATCGGGATTTCGTGGCCGCTAAGATTCATGCGGGCCTGGAACATCCACACATCGCCGCTAAGTTTGGTAACCCGGTCAATCGAATACCGCTCCTCGCTGGATAGACCCTCTTTATTGTCGAGAGTCGAATGGCCAACCAGAACCGCTCCAGTCATCATTTGCTGGAACTGAGTTTCGAGATTCATGGCGGGATTGGCGGATGGCTTTCGGGAACAGCCGAGAAGAAGCAAAAGAGATACGGCTACTAAGCGAACCATAGTTTTCTGCTGTATTATCATCCTGGCCCTTTCGGAAGATGCTTTTGCGTCTCCAATCTGGCCGGAGGGGACGGCCTTGACCGTACCGCGATCCAAAATAGGCCGAACGTTGCGGCCAGCCCCAACCATCGGATCATCCCACGCGCGAAGATCACGGTCGCGTTAAAGAACATGAACGCAATGAACGCGTGGATCGTAGCGCCGAGCCAGACCCGCGCGCGATACCGGACCAATCCAGCCTGCCACCACCAGCACACATCCGCAATCCAGGCCGAGGTAAAAACGTAATTGAAGTACAAACCGCCGCCCCATTCGATACCAAACATGCGGGCTGTCTGCCGCGCGGTTTCCAGATACGCAGCGGCGTGGCTCCAGTGGTGAATGAACTGAAATGCGGCCGCGACGTGCACCAAGTAAAGAGCGCACGCGATGGACCAGGTCAGGCGTGCGGCGCGATCGCGCCGGTCGAGCCACGCAGCGACGCTTAGAACGTACAGGCCCGCCGCCAGTCGAACCGTTTCGATCGTAAGGGACTGGCCAACGGTCATGTAAGCTGAGAAGGTTGCCCTCGCGCAGGCCAGCCTACTATGGTTGGGCTAATCTCGCCATCGCGGCCTTGGCCATGGTCGGAACCCTGCCCGGCCGAACCCAAGGCCTGGGCCTGATCACGGAACCCCTGCTGGCAGATCTGCATATCGATCGTGTCACGTTCGCCGCAGTGAATCTGTGGGCGACGCTCATCGGAGCGGCATTCTGTCTGCCGTACGGGCGGCTGCTGGATCGATTCGGGTCCCGCATTGTGCTTACCGTGGTCGCGCTCGGGCTAGGGGTTTCGGTCATCGCGATGCGATCGGTGGAAGGCGTCGGCGCCGTGTTCGTTACCGTGACGCTTACGCGCGGGTTCGGACAGAGCGCCCTGTCTGTGGTTAGTCTGGCGCTGGTGGGAAAATGGTTCGCGCGCCGCCTGAACTACGCGATGGGCGTTTTCTCGCTCCTGGTGGGCGTCGGATTCATCATCTCCTTTCCCTCGGTGGGTCAGGCGGTACTCAGGTTCGGCTGGCGATCGGCGTGGAGCGGCATCGGATGGTTTCTGGTGCTGATCTTGGCGCCGCTCGCGTGGATCGTGGTCCGCGATAATCCTGGAAAACGGGCTGTCGAGCAGGAATCGTTCCTTTTTTCCGACCTGACCATGTGGGAAGCGCTGCGAAGTCCGGCGTTCTGGATCTTCGCACTGTCCAGTTCCTTATTCGGGTTGGTCTATTCGGGAATCTCGCTGTTCAATCAGTCGATTCTCGAACAACGCGGCTTCGATGCGACCGTGTTTCACACTGTGCTAGCGGTGAGCACGATGGTGGGGTTGCTCGCGAATTTCGGCGGCGGTTGGCTCGCGACGCGCTGGCCGATTCAGCGGGTTACCGGACTGGGGATGGCGGTTCTTGCCGCCGCCTTGATTGCCCTTCCGCTGGTTCGTACTTATGCGGACGTGATGCTTTACGGAATCGCGATGGGAATCGCCGGCGGAGTAATCACG
>Ga0209517_10001710_pt1 | contig 32433 bp, 30 predicted proteins | sample PeaSoiMetSII2010_FD_187695 | JGI IMG/M metagenome (GOLD analysis project Ga0209517, IMG submission 187695) | Peat soil microbial communities from Weissenstadt, Germany - SII-2010 (SPAdes) (version 2) | ecosystem: Environmental > Terrestrial > Soil > Wetlands > Peat | place: Germany... | reverse complement strand
GCTCGGTCCGGGCTCGAAGCCCATGCAACTGTTCGGGTTGAGGAAGACACCGGATCTGTCCCACGCTCCCCGTCAGGCTCTCGGGCCTTTGAGCACGAACGGGCTCAGATCCAGCGACGGGCGGTTGTTGAGAACCGCCCGTTCGCACATTCTGGCAGATTTTGCGGACACAAGAGTACGAAGGAAACCGTTAAAACCATCGCGCGGGGAATGCCGGGTGAAACCGGTGTGACCGTGGTGACTTATGCTCGTGTGCTCTTCTTACATTGCACATGAGGCTGCGGGCGCAACGAGCGCCCGGCATTCCCTGCGCCCTCTGATTTCTTCGAGGGCCGGACGTTGCTGGCAAAACTCGCGCGCAGGCGGCGAGAACGCGGTGGTGTGGCTGTTTGACATGGGAAGCGGTGACGCCTGCGCTGTAGGGTGGGCAAAGGTGCCCTTCGCGCCGTGCCCACCATCTCGCTTCAAATTGAAATGGTGGGCACGCTTGCGCTTTGCCCACCCTACGATTCTGCACGAAAAATGGATTGCTTCGTCGCGTCGCTCCCTTGCGCAAACGCTTTGCGTTTGTCGCAGGCAATGACGGCCGCTCCCCTACAACTCCCCAAGCACCGCCTTGGCGATATCCGCGGTGCCGTTCTTGCCGCCGAACTCCATCGGCTTGATGCCTCCGGCATAGGCCTTGTCGACGGCGCGCTCGATGCGCTCGCCGGCCTCCGCCGCCTGCTCGATGCCGTGCTTGTCGGCGAGCCAGTCCAGCATCATCGCGGCGGACAGGATCATGCCGGTCGGGTTGGCCTTGCCCTGCCCCATGATGTCGGGCGCAGTGCCGTGGCAGGGCTGGAACACCGCGTGGCGGTCGCCGATGTCGGCCGAAGGCGCCATGCCCATGCCGCCGATCAGGCCGGCGGTCATGTCGGAGAGGATATCGCCGAACATGTTTTCCATCACCATCACGTCGAAATCCCAGGGCCGCCTGACCAGCATCGCCGAACAGGCGTCGACATAAAGCCGGTTGGTCTTCACCTCCGGATGACGCTTGGCCGCCTCATTGAACATCTCGCGAAAGAACGCAAAGGCCTTGAACACATTGGCTTTGTCGACGCAGGTCAAGGCGCCGGGCCGGCCGCGCGCCTTGCGGCGTTCGGCGAGGCGAAAGGAAAACTCGAACAGGCGTTCGGAAGTCTTTCGCGTGATGACGAGGGTTTCGCGCGCATCCTCATGGGTGACAACGCCTTTTCCCATCGATGCGAACAGGCCTTCGGTGGATTCGCGGATCACGACGAGGTCGATGCCGCGCCGGTCCGCGCCGACGATCGGGCTCGGCACGCCGGGGATGAGCCGCGCCGGCCGCACCCCGGCATAAAGGTCGAAATGGAAGCGCAGCTCCACCTGCGGCATGATCTCGGTGTTGTCGGGGTAGCGCACCGACGGCAGGCCGCAGGCGCCGAGCAGGATCGCATCGGCCTCCTCGCACAGCCGCACCGTCGAGTCCGGCATCGACTTGCCGGTCTCCCGATAATGGTTGGCGCCGGCCGGGGCCTCGGTGAAGCGGAATCTGAGGTCGGTCGTCGCCTCGATCTTGCGCAAGACCTCCAGCGCCGGCGCCATGACCTCGGGTCCGATACCGTCACCGGCAAGCACGGCGATGTGGAGCGCGTTGTTAGCTGACATGGGGATTCCTTGGGTGGGGTTGAAAGTGATCACCGTCATTGCGAGCGAAGCGAAGCAATCCATGTCGCCAAAAGGAAGAATGGATTGCTTCGTCGCTTGCGCTCCCTTGCGCAAACGCTTCGCGTTTGTCGCAGGCAATGACGGCGCGAGAGAACCTACGGGCGGCGAGAGAGAACCTACGGCGTGAGCACCGCGCGGCCGACCAGCCTGCCCTTTTGCAGATCGACCAGCGCCTCGTTGGCCTTGGCAAGCGGCATCGGGGTCACCGGGATCGGCGCGATCTTTTTGGCGCGCACGAGATCGAGCAGCTCCTGCGTCTCCCGGAGATTGCCGACATAGCTGCCCTGGATCGTCACCGCCTTGATCGGAATCAGCGGCAAGGCCCAGGGCGCGCCGCCGCCGAACAGGCCGACCATCACCAGCTTGCCGCCCTTGGTCAGGCAGTCGAAGCCGAGCTGCGCGGTCTTGGCGTTGCCGACGAGATCGATCGCGGCGCGGATCGGGCCGCCGGCTTTCGCCAAGAGTTGTTCGAGCGCGTCCGCCGCATTGCCATCGACGGTCGCGAGCGCGCCGGCCTGCTGCGCCGCCTCGCGCTTGCGCGCGTCGATATCGACGACGATGGCCCCCTTGCCGCCCATCGCCTTGAGCAGCGACAACGCCATCAGGCCAAGGCCGCCGGCGCCGAAAATGACGATCGGGGTGTGGAAAGCGGACTCAACCTTTTTCAGGGCGCTGTAGGTGGTGACGCCCGAGCACGCGTAGGGCGCGGCGGTGACGGGGTCGAGACCCTTCAGATTGAGCAGATATTTCGGATGCGGCACGATCATGTGGTCGGCATAGCCGCCGTCGCAATAGACCCCAAGCGATGCAGGCTTCAGGCACATGTTCTCATCGCCCGCCAGACAAGTCTCGCATTTACCGCAGCCGATCCAGGGATAGACCAGCGCGACATCTCCGACCCTCACGCCCGCCGTGTCGGCCTTCGCATCGGGCCCGAAGGCCAGCACCTCGCCGACGGTCTCGTGTCCCATCGTCAGAGGCAGCGACACGCCGCGGTCCTTGAGCGAAAGCGGCTTTCGCCCGTGGCCGAGATCGTAACCGCCTTCCCAGATGTGCAGATCGCTGTGGCAGACGCCGGCCGCCTTCACCTTGATCAGGACCTGCGTTCCCGAGGGTTGCGGCGTCGGCTGATCGACCTCCTTCAGGGGGGCATTGAAATCGGCGACCTTGAAACTCTTCATCGCTTCTCTCCGTCTTTAGCTTTTCTGATAGGCCGGAACCGCCCGCTCCGGCAAGGCCACCGCGCTGCGCTCGGCCTGCGGCGATTTTTCGACCAGGGCCGCGATCTGATGCTCGGAAATGCCACTCTCGCGAAGCAGCGCCTCCGTATGTTCGCCCAAGGCGGCCGCGCGCTTTCCGGCGGCGACCTTGGTTCCGGACATCCTGAACGGCAAATTGACGACCTTGAACGTGCCGCCGCCGTCTTCCACCTCGGCCAGCGCGCCGCGATGGGCGATCTGCGGATCGCGCAACGCTTCCGCCACCGTGCGATAGGCCGAACAGGGAACGCCACGGGCATTCAATTCGGCAAGGCAGCCTTCGGTCGTGATCGCGCGCGACCAGGTCTCGACGCCGTCCATCAGATCGGTCCAATGATCGCGCCGGTCGGCATATTTCGCAAAGCGCGGATCGCTGATCCATTCCGGACGGCCGCAAGCCTCCATCAACCCCTGGAATGTCTTTTCGCTGGCCACCGTCACCATCACATATCCGTCCGCCGTCTCGACGGGGCCGAACATCGGGCGACTCGGCGGCGTCACGTCGAATTGCGACCACTGAACCTCGTTCGGTGTCAGGGTGAGCATCGATTCCAGCATCGACACGTCGATGTGCTGGCCCTTGTGACTGCGCTCGCGCTGATACAAGGCCGCCGAAATGGCGCCGAAGGCATAGACGCCGGTCAGCACGTCGGCGTGATAGACGCCGCAATAGTCCGGCCGGTGTCGCCCCGGCTGATACGACAAGTGGGCCATGTCGTAACCGGAAGCGGCGTGGATGACCGGCGCATAGGCCGGCAATTCCGCCGACGGGCCGGTCTGGCCGTATCCGGAGATCGAACAATAGATCAGCTTCGGGTTGAGCGGCTGCAGGGAGGCATAGTCGAGCTTCAATCTTCGCATCACGCCGGGGCGGAAATTTTCAACGACGATATCGGCGCTCTTCACAAGCCGGCGGATCGCGTCGACCGCATCCGGCGATTTAAGATCGAGCACGAGGCTTTTCTTGCCGGCATTGAGATGACCGAACAGGCTTGAGAAGCCGTTGCGAACCGGCGGGCGGATTCGCATCGTCTCCCCGTCGGCGGACTCGATCTTGATGACCTCGGCTCCCATATCGGCAAGCATCCGCGCGCAATGCGGGCCGGCAATCGTGGTCGAAAAATCGAGGACGCGAAGCCCATGGAAGCTCCCCGTCATATTCGCCTCACCTGCGCCCGTTATTGTCATTGCAGAGCTCCCTTTGGGCTGCCTACGCTTTGGTCTTGTATATCCTTGGGCCTTGGCCTCACCCTAGAGGGCGCCGGTCCGCCGGAAAAGCGTTCTCGAGAGGCGCGGTCCGAGCCGGTCCTTAGGCCTGCGATGAAGTCCTTATCTAACCTGCGGAAAAACTGGAACTGTTCTTGCATAGTCGAAGCTACTTCGAGCGCCTGGTGAGGGTGTTTTTGTGAGAGTCCTGTTCGTTACCACGGAAATGGATGACTTCGTCCGGGTGGGCGGGCTGGCTGCCGTTTCGGCGGCACTCCCCCGGGCACTGCGCCGCTGGAGTGACGTCAGGATCCTGCTCCCCGGATACAGCGACGTCGTCGAACAATTCGTCCATCTCGAAATTGTCGGCCAATCACCGGCCTTGGCGGAGATGCCGGCCTGCTCGGTCGCTCTCGGATCGACCAGGGACGGCTTGCCGGTTTACATCCTTTTGTGTCCAGAATTGTACGACCGGCCGGGCAACCCTTACGGCGATGCGTCGGGTCGTGACTGGCCCGACAATGATGTTCGCTTCGGACGATTGGCCTCCGTGGCTGCACAACTTGCGGCAGGTACGCTGGACAAGAATTGGGCAGCCGACCTGGTTCATGCCAACGATTGGCAGGCGGCGCTGGTGCCAGCCTACCTCGCCTGGAATGCGGTCCAGATCCCCAGCATTCTGACCATCCATAATCTGGCCTATCAGGGCCTGTTTGCGAAGGAGTCGCTGCGCCGGATCGGCGCGCCCGAAGACTCCTTTCATATCGACGGTCTCGAGTTCTACGACAAACTGTCCTTCCTCAAGGGCGGCATCGTCTACGCCTCGCACCTGACCACCGTCAGCGAGACCTACGCCAAGGAGATCACCACCCCCGAGCTCGGCTGCGGGCTTGAGGGCCTGCTTCGCCGCCGCTCCGACGCCGAGCAACTGACGGGGATATTGAACGGCATCGACGAGAGTTGGGACCCGCGCGTCTGCGCCCAGCTTGCACAACCGTTCGGCGCCGGCGACTGGGAAGGCAAGCGCGCAAACTCCGACTACGTCCGCCAGCAATTCCGTCTTGCGCTGTCGCGCGGCCCGATCTTCGGCCTTGTCGCCCGTCTTGTACACCAGAAGGGCATCGACCTCGTGCTGTCCGCCGCCGACGAGATCATCGATGCGGGCGGACAGATCATCGTGACCGGCAGCGGCGAGCCCGAGATCGAGCAGGCATTGGTCGACGCGCATCGCCGCAGGCCGGATGCGATCGGGGTTGCGATCGGATTTAACGACGGCCAGGCGCGGCGGATTTTCGCCGGTAGCGACTTCACGCTGATGCCGTCGCGCTTCGAGCCGTGCGGGCTCAGTCAGATGTATGCGCAGAAGTTCGGCTCACTCCCGATCGGCCATCAAACCGGCGGGTTGGCGGAAACCATCACCGACGGCGAAACCGGATTTCTGTTTTCCCAACCCTCCACCGAGTCCTTCCTCGGCGGCATCCGGCGCGCCTTCTCGACCTTCATGGCAAAGGATCGCCTCGACACCATGCGCCGCAGCGCGATGTCCCGATCCTTCAGCTGGGATGTTTCGGCAGCCTGCTACGGCACGCTTTACCGGAAGACGGTGTCGCCTTAGGAGGCGTGCTCGGCCGGCTTGTCTTCCGGCGCCGGATCGTCATCCGCGATCGCGCGCCAGGCCGCGCCTTCGAGATCGTCGTATTGTCCGCTTCGCAAGGACCAGAGAAATGCGAGCAGGCCGACGAGCCCAAGACCGAGCGCCAGCGGCACCAGAATGACCATCACCTCCATGACACTCTCCCTTGCGAAGCGTGGCGGGCGCGAAGTGCATTCAGCATCACGAGGATCGAGGAGCCGGACATCGCCGCCGCCGCGATCAGGGGTGTCACCACCCCGCTGATGGCGATCGGAACCGCCAGGATGTTATAGCCGACCGCGAGCCAGAGATTCTGTCGCATCAGGTGCAGCGCCTTGCGAGCGAAATCGATGGCCGCAACTACCGGCGCCAGCGGCTTGCCGAGGAAAACCAGATCGGCGGTCGCCTGGCTCAAATGTGCCGAAGAGATCGGCGACATCGATACATGGGCTGCGGCCAGCGACGGCGCGTCGTTCAACCCGTCGCCGACCATCATCACCTTGTATCCGCCGCGCTTGAGATCTTCGATGCGCGCGATCTTGTCGGCCGGCGTCACACCCGCGCGCCATTCCTCGACTCCGAGCGCCTGTGCGGCAGCTCGAACCGCCGGCTCCCGATCGCCGGAGAGAATCTCAATCGCGATGTTGCGCTTTTTCAGTTCCGAAATCATCGCACCAGCGTCGGCGCGCAACGCCTGCCGAACGGAAAACACGTACTTGGTTTCGCCGAAACTGAAGGCAACGAGGGAAGCTTCCGGATCGAGGCTCGCGCGCTCTGCCGCCAACTGCTCCGCCCCGCAGAATGAGGGACGACCAAGCCGGGCCTCCACCCCGCCGACCTTGCCGCGTACCCCCTGTCCAGGTTCTTCGGTCGCGCCCATCAGCGGTGTCTTCACGTTGGAAGCCCGCGCCACCGCGGCCGCAACGGGATGATGGCTCGCGAGTGCCAACTGCCCGGCAATATCCAGCACGAATTCCGGCACGCCGGCCGCGTTCACCACCTCAAGATCGGGCAAGGTCAGCGTGCCCGTCTTGTCGAAGATGACATGGTCGACATCGGCCAGACGTTCGATTGCATCACCCGAATTGAGCAAGACACCGGCCTTGAACATCGCACCCGAGGCAACCGTCTGCACGGTTGGAATGGCAAGCCCCAGCGCACAGGGACATGTGATGATGAGAACGGCGACACCGGTGACGATGGCATCATGCCAGCTTGCCCCGAACAGAACCCAGCCCAGCACCGTCAACAGCGCGGTGACATGCACGACCGGCGCGTAAAGGCGGGATGCGCGGTCCGCCAGGCGTATATAGCGCGAGCGCGCCTGCAACGCGTTGTCGAGCAGCCGCGTGATCTCCGAAAGCAGCGTACTTTCCGACGCTGCGGAGACCCGAACACGCAAGGTGCCGGATATGTTGAGCGACCCGGCATAGACGGCCGTGCCGGATTCCGCCCGCGCAAAAATGGTCTCGCCGGTAATGAGGCTTTGGTCGACCTCGGAGCGCCCTTCGATCACCGTGCCATCGACCGCGCAACGCTCGCCCGGCCGCAACAGGACGATATCGCCGGGATCAATCGCGGCCACCGGCACGACCGCAATCTCGCCATTGCCGATGAATTTGGTGGCGGTCTCGGCCTTCAGTGCGGCGAGATTTCCGGCTACCGCTCGCGTTCGCCGCCGCATGCTTTGATCGAGATAGCGGCCGACCAGCAGAAACGTCAGCAGCATGATCGCCGCATCGAAATAGGTGTGCGCGGCATGGTTCACGGTCTCAACGAGCGACATGCCGAGCGCAAGCGAAACGCCGATGCTGATCGGAACGTCCATGTTGACATTGCCCGTACGCAACGCCCGGTACGCCGAGCGGAAGAAGGGCCGTCCCGCGTAAGCCGCGGCCGGCAGCGCAATCAACGCCGAGAGCCAATGGAAAAAGTCGCGCTGTTCGGGAAGCATGTCGCTGACGTTGCCCGACCACACCGGAACGGAAAGCATCATGACGTTCATGGTGGCGAAAGCTGCGACGCCGAGGCAACGCAGCAGAAAACGCGACTGCTCGTTCTCCGCCGCTTCCGCATCGGCAGTTTCGAACGGATAGGCCTTGTATCCAAGCTCGGCCAGCCGGTCGATGAACTTGGCAGGATCGAGCGCGCCCTGCTTCCATTCCAGCGCAACTCGGCGATTAGTGAGGTTGACGCGCGCCAGTGTGACATCAGGCATCGCCGAAAGCCCGCGTTCGATCTTCGACATGCAACCGGCGCAATTGACACCCTCGACCGCCAGATCGATGTGCTGCAGGCCTGCGCCCAGATCCCTTACATAGTGCGAAAAATCTCGCGTCGCTTGCATGATGCGGTCCTGCTAGTTCAAGATCACGCGATTTTTCGACAAAAACATCCGCCCTCCGGCGGCATCGCCTTCGATCACCAGATCCCATTGTCCCGCCGCGATCAGAGAGGCGGTCCCGCGATAGATTCCAATCCCGACTTCAGCCAGCTCAACCGGCCGGTCGGCACGCCGGTCGGTCGGGCGCTCGAGACGGCCCTGAAACTTCAGGCCCGATATCGGCAAGCCACCGTTATCGCGGGCCTCGACCTGCAGCAGCGCGTCGCCATTCGGGCCGCGCTGAATATGGGCATCGACCTGCCAGTTGCGTGCGTTCTGATCGCGCGCGGCCGCGATCTCCTTCTCGTAGCCGAGACTGGCGCTAAAGGCGCTGTCGACCTCGGTCCCCGGCAAGGTGTCGATCGCGAGCTTCATCATCAGAAAATTCACGGCAAATACCACGCCGAAGAACCCAAGCAGCGTCAACAGCACAAAGCGTCCGGTCAGGGGCTTCGGCGAAGTGATCGGCCTATTCATGCATAACTCCTCGAAATTTCATGGCGAGACGAAGTTGTCGGTCGCCGAAGCAACCTCACCCAACCCGATATCGGTGACGCGGAATTTGACCGGGATCGATTTCTCCGGATTGTCTTCGGCCGGCGCGGTTACCAGCAGCCTCAACTCGGTGGTCGTGTCCCGAGCGAGGATGATCATCGGACGGTCGGGCGTCACGGAATCGGCGCCGACAACGTGGAGGGTCGCGTTGTTGGGACCGTCGAGGTCGATTGCCACTACCCGATCGAAGGCGCGCTTGTTCAGAAAGCGAATCGTATAGGCGTTGCGAATGGAGCCGTCGCTCAGTCTCACCGCGACCGGATTGCGGTCGTGCAATACGTTGACGTCGAGCAGCGAGCGCGTCAGCAACGCATACAGCATGATCGCGCCAACGCCAGCGATCATCGCGGAGTAGACGACGGTGCGTGGGCGAACGAAGCGGTAGATCGGCGGCTTGCCGGCCTGGCGCCGCTGGATGTTGATGTCGTTATCGTATCCGATCAGACGGGTTTCCCGGCCGATTTTTTTCATGACCGCATCGCAGGCATCGATGCACAGGCCGCATTGGATGCAATCAAGCTGCGCGCCATCGCGAATATCAATCCCGGTCGGACAGACGGCGACGCATTGATAACAATCGACGCAATCGCCCGCGGTTTGGCCGAGCGCGCGCAATTCGTTCGCCTTCTTCAGCGACGTGCGCTTTTCGCCGCGATCATATTTATAAGTGACGTTGAGCGCCCACTCGTCGGTCAGGGCGGCCTGGATACGCGGCCAGGGGCACATGTAGACGCAGACCTGTTCGCGCATGAAGCCTGCAAGCAGGAACGTCGTCGCTGTCAATATCGCGATCCAGATATAGGCCAGCATCGGCGCCTGGAAGGTGGCAAGCTGCTTTACCAGAGTGGGAGCATCGTTGAAGTAAAGTACCCAGGCGCCGCCTGTCCACCAGGCGATCAAAAGCCAGATCGAATGTTTCAGGATCAGCTCTGCGAAGCGTTCGAGCTTCCGCGACCCCCGCGCCGCCGCCTTGCGCATGCGCTCGCGCCGATCGCCTTCGACCATACGCTCGACGGCATAGAACAAATCCGTCCACACCGTCTGCGGGCAGAGATAGCCGCACCAGATGCGGCCCCCTACCGAATTCATCAAGAAAAGCGTGATGGCGGCAATGATCAATAGCCCGGTGAAATAATAGACCTCCTGGGGCCACAACTCGATGAAGAAGAAATAGAACCGGCTATTTGGCAGGTCCACCAGCACCGCCTGATCCGGCGCCCCGAGGCCTCTATTCCAGCGCACGAAGGGCAGCAGGTAATAGACGCCGAGGCAGAATGCCATCAGGCCCCATTTGATGCGGCGGAAGGTACCGGAGACACTCTGCGGATAAACCTGCTTATGGGCCGCATAAAGCGGCCCGGTACCATCAATTTCGATGTCAGCCGCGAGCACAGTCTTGTTCATGGGTTAAGCTTAGGACCAACTTCCGACGCGCGGTTGATCCAGCTCAAAGAGCGGGCGGATTCCAGTAGTCCGTCTGCCGTCACTGCCCTCCGCCGAGGGAGTGGACGTAAACTGCCATGGCCTTGATCGTGGAGGGATCAAGCCGCCCTATCCAAGCTGGCATGACGCCTGCGCGCCCATTGGCGATCGTCTCGACCAGAGTTGCCTCGTCGGAACCATAGAGCCAGATCTTGTCGGTGAGATTCGGCGCGCCGAGATCCTGATTTCCCTTGCCCGTATCGCCATGGCAAGATGTGCAGTTCTCCGCAAAGATCTTCCTGCCTGCGGCCGGGTCATATCCCTGGGCCGTCGGCAAACCCGACAACGACCGAACGTAGTTTGCCACGGTGACGATCTGCTCGGGCTTGAGGATTCCGTCCTTGCCGAAGGCAAGCATCGCGCTGTCGTGGGTTTTCGGGTGCCCAGAGCGAATGCCGTACTGGATCGTCTGCATGATCTGATCAAGCGTACCGCCCCAGAGCCAGTCGTCGTCGTTCAGATTTGGATAACCTTTTGCGCCGGCGGCGCCACTGCCGTGGCATGGCGCGCAATTGTCGCCGAAGACCGTCTTGCCGCGGGCCCGCGCCAAAGCGAGCAGCGCCGGATCCTTCTCGATATCCGCAAGAGAGGCCGAGCCAAGCACGACCATTTTCTCACCGCGAATCTTTTCCAGATTTGCCAGCTCGACCGCGACATCCGCCCGGGACGAGTAATGCAGTACCCCGGTGGTGTAGCTCGACATCAGCGGCCACGCCGGATACACGATCCAGTACCCGATCGCCCATATAATGGTGGCATAGAAGGTCAGGACCCACCACCGCGGCAATGGCGTGTTGAGTTCTTTGATGCCGTCCCACTCATGACCCGTGGTCGTTTTGCCGGAGACGTGATCGATTTCGTTCTGTTCAGCCATGTTTCTTTCACTCCTCCCGCAACGGTATCTTCGACGCCTCGTCGAAAGCTGACTGGTTGCGAGGCCAAAGCGCATAGGTCACGATTGCTAGGAATATCCCGACGAAGATCGGGGTCCAGAACATCGTGACAAAATCGGAGATAAAATTCTGAACCGTTAGAATTGCGCGCATCGTTCTGCCTTCTCAGCGAAGATTGGCTTTTTCGTTGTAGAGCTTGAAATCGACCAAAGTGCCCAGCATTTGCAGATAGGCGATCAGCGCGTCCATTTCGGTGGGAGCGCCCGCCTTGCCGTCAAAGTTGCGCACGACGGCTTTCGGATAGCGCTTGGCAAAGGCATCCGCCCCGGCATCGTCCGGATCTGCCTGCGCCTTCAAATCGGCAACAGCATTGGCGATCTGATCATCCGTGTAGGGCACGCCGACCATACGGTTCGTTCGCAGGTGATCGGCGATATTTGTGGCATCGACTTCGGTTCCGGCCAGGAATGCATAGCCGGGCATCACCGACTGGGGAACGATCGAACGCGGATTGGTAAGGTGCGTGACGTGCCATTCGTCCGAATACTTGGCACCGACGCGCGCAAGGTCCGGACCCGTTCGCTTCGATCCCCACTGAAACGGATGGTCGTACATGCTTTCGGCGGCAAGCGAGAAGTGGCCGTAGCGTTCAACCTCGTCGCGCAGGGGCCGGATCATCTGCGAGTGGCAGAGATAGCACCCCTCGCGGATGTAGATATTGCGGCCGGTCAGCTCCAGCGGCGTGTAGGGCCTGATGCCGTCGACCACCTCGATCGTGCTCTTCAGATAGAACAGCGGAATGATCTCGACGAGGCCGCCGATCGCGACGACCGCCAGAATTCCGATGACCAGGATGATCGAATTCTTTTCGAAGATATGATGCCGAGTCCAGAATGACATTTGTCAGCGCCTCATTCCGCCGGTTGAAGAGCAACTGGCGACTGCACTTCCGCCTCGCCGGCGCGCACCGTCATCCAGAGATTATAAGCCATGATCAGAGCGCCGATCAGGAACAACGCGCCGCCCGCCGCACGGATCATGTAGAAGGGATGCATCGCTTCCACCGTCTCGATGAAGGAGTATTCCAGGAAGCCGAGCGAGGTGTAGGCGCGCCACATCAGGCCTTGCAGAATTCCCGATACCCACATCGCGGAGATGTAGAGAACGATTCCAATGGTCGCGATCCAGAAGTGCCAGTTGACGAGCTTGAGACTGTAAAGCCCCTTGCGATTCCACAACCAGGGCACCATGCAATACAGCGCACCGAACGAGACAAACCCGACCCAGCCCAGCGCCCCCGAATGAACGTGGCCAATGGTCCAGTCGGTGTAGTGGCTCAGCGAATTGACGACCTTGATCGACATCATCGGGCCTTCGAAGGTCGACATGCCGTAGAAGGCGACCGACACCACCAGCATGCGCAGCACGGGGTCGGTTCGCAGCTTGTCCCAGGCGCCCGACAGCGTCATCAAGCCGTTGATCATGCCGCCCCAGGACGGCATCCAGAGCATGATGGAGAAGGTCATGCCCAGCGTCTGAGCCCAATCCGGCAACGCCGTGTAGTGAAGGTGATGCGGGCCCGCCCAGATGTAGAGAAAGATCAGCGCCCAGAAGTGAATGATCGACAGGCGGTACGAATAGATCGGCCGCTCGGCGCGCTTTGGAATGAAATAATACATGATGGCGAGAAAGCCGGCCGTCAGGAAGAACCCGACGGCATTGTGTCCGTACCACCACTGGAACATCGCATCCTGAACGCCGCCCCAGGCGATGTATGACTTCGAGCCGAACACCGATACCGGCAGCGCGGGATTGTTGCCGAGATGGAGCACGGCGATGGTTATGATGAAGGCGAGATAGAACCAGTTGGCGACGAAGATATGCGGTTCCTTGCGCTTGATGAGCGTTGCGAGGAATACCAGCAGATAGACGACCCAAACGATCGTCAACCAAAGATCTGCATACCACTCCGGCTCTGCATATTCCTTGCTTTGCGTTACGCCGAGCAAATAGCCGGTGCCTGCGATCAGAATGAAGAAGTTATAACCGACAACGACGAACCAGGGCGCGAGATCACCGGCGAGTCGAACCCGCGACGTCTTCTGCACGACGTAGAACGAGGTCGCGATCAGGACGTTGCCGCCGAAAGCGAAAATCACCGCCGACGTATGCAGCGGGCGCATTCGGCCAAAACTGGTCCAAGGCAGATCAAGATTGAGCGCCGGCCAGGCGAGTTGGCAAGCGATGATCAGTCCGACGGCGAATCCGGCGATACCCCAGAACACCGCCATGACCACCGAGAATTTGACCGGGCCCAGGTTGTAATTAGGCCGCCCGTTGATTTCCTGCAACGGCAAGGAGGCGGGGCGATCGAAGTACCGGTTGAGGATCACGAAGACCGATGCAAGGCTTGCAGCCGCGGCGAGAGCTGCATGGAACGCGAAGGGAGCATCGACGGCTTTGGCCGCGCCGATCATGCAAAGAAAGGCGGTCACCGTAAAGAAAACCGCCAAGCCACTCTCACCAATGGTCATCGACTTCGAATTAACGGCCTGGCTCATGGGAAATCTCTCTGAAGGAAACCGCCGCTAACAACCACAGCTGCTGGCGTCGCGATTTGATCGAGATCAACTTTGTTACCTGGAAGACAGCGGGTGGGACCGCTGCGCATGAGAAGAGGGTCTTCGTCAGCCGGGTAAGTCGATGAATTGCCTCCAAAATCGTATTTGTACGGGCAACGCGCGCGTCCGTGCCAGACGGGGCACAGGACTTCCTTTGTGTTCCTATTGGTCGCCCTGAGCGCAGGCGGCAAGCGCCCGAAGAACGTCCTCACGGGCAATAATGCCTGTCAATCGATGATCACCGTCGATCGCGGGAATGCTCCTCATCCGGTGCTCGACCATGAGCTGCAGCACCCGTGTCAGCCTGGTATCGGCGCCGACGTAGATGAATGCCGAGATCATGATGTCGGCGACGGTTTTATTCATCAAGTCGTCATACCGCGGAACCATTCGACTGGGCGTAAAGGCAAAGCACTTCAGCACGTCAAATTTGGTCACAAGCCCGACAACCTGGCCGTCCTCTTCGACCGGATAGGTATTGAAATCGTCGCGCTCGAACATCCTGTTCAACTCGCGAACCGGCATTTCGCGAGTCACGGTCTTGACATTGCGGGTCATGTAATCGGCGACCGTTTGCTGTAGAAATTCATACAAGGCGCGATCCAATCAACTTTGTTGCACGGTAACTCCTAATGCGACAGCAGCGCGCAACGCGCGGTTTGGGTGATCAGGTGTTGAGTCATGCCGCCGAGAACCAATTCGCGAAATCGCGAATGACCGTAAGCGCCGGCAACGATAACCCCGGCCCCGACGTCACCAGCCATCGCGTCGAGCTGAGCGGTCCCATCCCGATCATGGTTCTGCGCCGCGACAAGTTCTCTGGCAGCAATGCCGTGACGTGACAGCCAGGTCACGACGTCGCGAAGGCGCGCGACCGCGACCGCCTCGCTGCCGCCTGTTTCCAAGATCGCAGCGACGGTGACGTCCTTGGCCTTGCGCAACATCGGCAATGAGGAAACGATCGCCCGCCTCGCCTCCGGCGTATCCTTCCACGCCACGAGCTGGCTTCGTAAATCAAGCCATTCGACGGAATCGGGGACGACCAACAGCGGCCGTCCCACTTCCATCACGAGATCTCTCGGGGTGACAATTGCGAACGGATCGGAAAACGCATCGCTACGCCCGCCGGTCACGACGATGTCGGCGGAGCGCGCTTCCTGCAAGACATAACGTGCCGGAAAGTCGGCCGCGCAACGCCATTCGATGAATTTGGCTCGATTCTTGGCCGCCTCGCGAAATTGAGCCTCGAGCTCCGACATGCGCCGCTTGATCGATGCCTCACCCTGGTCGATCAGGATTTGGGCTTGTTCACCGGTGGTGAAATAAAGTGGCGGGCTGAATACCGACGCCACAATCCCGATCATGCCCGCGTCGAACTTTTCGGCGATCTGGCCAGCGACGGCGAGCCGAGCCTCATTGGGCTGATTAAGCGCCAAACTGACCATGACGGTCGCGTATGTCATTCAATTCCTCCATGATTGCCGGGAAATCCTTAGCGCCGAAATCGAAGAGCAGGATGAGATAGATCAAAGTACCGCCCACTACCGGAATCAGCACGGCAACGGGCTTGGCCGGGTCCCGCCCAGGAGGAGAAATCCGGGCAGGATTTCGACCCAGGGGAACTTGCATCCGTACCCCCGTTCGGCGAAATTGTGGGCTGTTGCAGGAGTTTGAGACCCAAGCGGTTTGCGGAGGTCCCGCTTTCCGCGGACCCGAAAAGGCTAACCCGATCTCGCGGAGTGAGGTTGGGTGGAGGCAGAAGTGAAGGCTTGAAGCGTGCCCGGCACAATACGACCGTCGCCAGAAGACCCGATCCGCAATGAGGGTCTAAGACTCCGAATCGAGGGGTTTGGCGTCGGCACTTGGGATCTCGATCTCACCACGAAAAAACTGGAGTGGTCCGATACGGCAAAGAGCCTTTTCGGGGTCGCGGGCGATCAGCCGATCACCTATGAGCTGTTTCTTTCCCTCCTGAAGCCTGCGGATCGCGAGCGTACAGAGCAGGCGATCAAGCGGGTGGCCGATAACGGCGGCAAAATGGACGTTTCCTTCAAGATTGGCGGCGGTTCGGGCTCCAGTCACTGGATTCGGGCGCGCGGCGGCCTCGTCAGGGACGACACCGGGGCCGCGCGCCATATCAGCGGCATTGTTCTGGAAATCGACGAAGAGAAGCAACTCGAAGACGCCCTGAGGACACGGGAGAGCCACCTCCGCTCGATCCTCGATACGGTGCCGGATGCCATGATCGTCATCAACGGCGATGGCATCATACAATTTTTCAGTACCGCAGCCGAGAGGCTGTTCGGCTTTTCCGAACATGAGGCCATCGGCAAGAATGTCAGCGAACTGATGCCCATGCCGGATCGGGCCCGTCACGACGGATACCTGGCGCGCTACCGCGCCACGGGTGAAAGACACATCATCGGCATCGGACGGATCGTGACGGGCAAGCGCAGGGACGGCACGACGTTCCCGATGCACCTGTCGATCGGCGAAATGGAATCCGGCGGCGTGCCGTACTTCACAGGCTTCGTCCGCGATCTCACCGAACACCAGCAAACGCAGGCCAGGCTCCAGGAACTGCAATCCGAGCTGGTTCACATTTCTCGCCTGAGCGCGATGGGCGAGATGGCGTCCGCGCTGGCGCATGAACTCAATCAACCGCTCGCGGCGATAAGCAACTACATGAAGGGCTCGCGCCGGCTCTTGGCGGACAGCGTCGATCCCAATGCGCCGAAGATCGAAAACGCCATGGACCGCGCGGCCGAACAGGCGATTCGCGCCGGCCAGATCATCCGGCGCCTGCGCGACTTCGTTTCGCGCGGAGAATCCGAGAAACGGCTGGAAAGCCTCTCGAAGCTGATCGAGGAAGCCGGCGCGCTTGGCCTGGCGGGCGCCCGCGACCAGAACATTCAGCTTCGCTTCAACCTGGACCGTGAATTCGACCTCGTACTGGTCGACCGGGTTCAGATCCAGCAGGTTCTGGTAAACCTGTTTCGCAACGCGCTGGAGGCGATGGCGCAATCGCGGCAGCGCGAGCTTATTGTATCCAATGCCGAGGTGGCCGACGACATGATCGAGGTTGCGGTGTCCGACACCGGATCGGGCTTCCAGGATGACGTCAAGGCCAACTTGTTTCAGACGTTCTTTACGACGAAGGAGACCGGAATGGGGGTGGGTCTTTCCATCAGCCGCTCGATCATAGAGGCCCATGGCGGAAGGATGTGGGCGGAAAGCAATGCCTCGGGCGGGGCCACTTTTCGCTTCACATTGCCCACAGCACCAGGCGAAGGCTGACAGATGCCGGGCAAGCGCAAGGTTTATGTGATCGACGACGACGCGGCGATGCGGGATTCGCTCAATTTCCTGCTCGACGCTGCCGACTTCGACGTCACGCTGTTCGATAACGCCATGAAGTTCCTCGATGTGCTTCCGGGCCTTGCCATCGGATGCGTGGTCTCGGACGTCCGCATGCCCGGCATCGACGGTATCGAACTTCTCAAGCGCATGAAGGCGCTCAATAGCAAGTTCCCGATCGTGATCATCACCGGGCATGGCGATGTCCCGCTTGCGGTCGAGGCAATGAAGCTCGGTGCCGTCGATTTTCTGGAAAAGCCCTTCGAAGACGACCGCCTTATCGCGATGATCGATGCGGCGATCCGCGGGAACGAGCCTGCCGTCAAGGGCGAGGCAGTCACACGCGATCTCGCAGCACGAATCGCGAGCCTCAGCCCGCGCGAACGTCAGGTGATGGATGGCCTGATTGCGGGCCTTTCCAACAAACTGATCGCGCGCGACTACGACATCAGCCCCCGCACCATCGAAGTGTACCGGGCAAACGTGATGACCAAGATGCAAGCCAACAGCCTCTCGGAGCTGGTGCGGCTTGCGATGCGCGCCGGGCTGCTGAAGGATTGAGCTAAATCAACGTGCCCTTGCAGGATTGTGTCATCTTTATAACATGTCCTATTCTTCGCAGCTCAATGGATCTTCGTGATGACGTCAGCCGCAAAACCTGCCGTGTACGTGGTGGACGACGACGCCGACGTCCTCGGCTCGTTGCGGTTTCTGCTTGAAACCGACGGCTTCGACGTCCGTACGTTCAGGAGCGGCGCGGCGCTGCTCCGCGCGGTGCGTCCGACCGATGCCGACTGTTTTGTGATTGATTACAAGATGCCGGACATGAATGGCGTCGACCTGACCAGCCGCTTGCGGAACCGCGACATTGCCGCGCCCGTCATACTCATTACCGGCTACCCTGACGAGAATATCTCGGCGCGCGCTAAAGCCGCCGGCATACGGCATGTTCTGCGCAAACCCCTTCTCGAGGACAGCCTTGTCACGCGCATTCGGGGGGCAATTCAGGAAAATCGCGCCAATCACCAGCCACCAGTGATGGGGCGCGACCTACGGGATTCTACGTAGGTAAACTTCCCTAAGATATCTAGCGAAATTTCCAGACTCGTCCGGCTCCCGTAGTAATCGGCCATCCGCTGCACAAGGAGATGGTCAATGCTCACCCAGTCGCTCAGCCCTTCCGTTACCTCGATCATCGGCAACAAGGTCAGCCCGGTTGCCCACCCTGTTACCGACGCCTTTCGCGCCGTTACCGGATATGCCGGCCTTGTCGCCACCGAATTCTCCTACCGAAAGGACGAGGAGATCTACGGCGAGGATGAACCTGCGGAATACGTCTACCAGCTCATTTCGGGCGCGGTTCGCAGCTACAAGCTGCTCTCGGATGGACGGCGTCAGATCGGCGCATTCCACCTGCCCGGCGACGTGTTCGGCCTGGAGTCGGGAGCCATTCATCGGCTGGCGGCGGAAGCCATCATCGATACCACGGTGCGGCTGGTGAAGCGACGCAGCCTCGAGCAAGCCGCCGGAACCGACGTTCAGGTCGCGCGCAAGCTCTGGACCATGACCGCCGGCGATCTCCGGCATGCCGAAGACCATATGCTGCTTCTCGGACGCAAGACCGCGATGGAGCGCGTAGCTACCTTCCTTCTCGAGATGGACCGCAGGCTTGCGGTGGCGGGAATGATGGCGCTGCCGATGTGCCGCCGCGATATCGGCGACTACCTCGGGCTGACGCTGGAGACCGTCTCAAGGGCGCTCTCGCAGCTCCACACCCAGGGTGTCCTCGGCTTTTCCGGCGCCCGCCAGATCGTGCTTCGCAATCGCCAGCGCCTGCACACGATGGACGCGTGAACTCTAAGGACGTGTGCCGGGTCGGGTTTCCGGCATCGCAAGCCAGATCATGGCAAGGCCCGCAGCCGCAACGGCTGCGAGCCCGCTAAAGGCGACGCTGGTGCCGAATTTATCGCTGACGTAACCGGCAAGCACGGTGCTGAGCGAAGCACCGATGCCGGTTGCGGTGCCGACGATGCCTTGGGCAAGATTGAAGTGACCGCTGCCGAACGCGATGTCGGCGACGACCAAGGGTATCATCACGCTAAACACGGCGGCGGTGATGCCATCGAACACCTGCACCGCAACCAGCACATAGGGGTCGCTGACGGTCGCAAACATCACGCCGCGAATCGCCAGTGCGGCAAAACCCATCAGCAGCAGCGGCCGCCTCCCCCATTGCTGAGCCTTGCGCCCGACCGACGGGGAGGTCAGCGCAACGATGGCCTGCGGCACGATAATGCAGGCCGCGATCAATACCGTCGCCCATTTGCTGGAGCGGGTCGTTACGACGCCCGCCATCAATGGCAGCATTGCCCCATTGGCAAGCTGAAGCAGCAATATGCTGCCTGCGAAAGTCAGGAGCGCCCGCTGGCGCACCAGGACAAAAACGCTGGTTGATTTGGCGTCGGTCGCCGTGCGAGGCACAGCACCGTGGGCGCGGGCGACGTCGACCTCGCGCTCGCGGATGCGTGCCAGCGCCAGCAAGGTCGGAATTGCCAGGATGAAGGTGACGAGAAACACCGAACGGCTCGACAGCAGGTAGCCGCAAGTGCCCATCACGGCGGCGGCGACACCATTTCCGAGCGATGCGAAGCGCGCGTTGCGTCCCAGCCGTTCGCCGATGGCAAGCGGCCCGACCAGACCGAGGCTGATCGCGGCGATCGCCGGGCCGAGCACACAACTGGCCATCGCATGCAGCGTCGCGGCCGCCGCCACTACCGGAAAGATCGGCCACGCCGCATAGGCCAGCGCGCTGCAGCCGATCGTGGCAATGGCAAGGCTCGCGACCAACCGTTCGGATCTCGCCGCATCGATGATGGCACCGCCAGGCATCTGCCCAATCAGCGCGACCACGCCACCGATCGACAACACCGTGCCGATTTCGACCTGCGTCCATTTCTGCGTCGTCAGATAGACCGCGACGAATGGACCGAAGCCGGTTTGCACATCCGCCAGAAAGAAGACGAACCAGTCGAGGCCGCGCAGACTCTCGCGCGAGGGGGCCGGTGCGGTCTCAACCGTCACCGCGTCCGCTGCGGAAGGTGGCGTTCGATCCTCACGGCCCGGCGCCCCATGCTCGTCAGCGCGGGCCCCATCGATCGGGTTTCGGGATGAATGCGCAAACAGGATGTCTCTCCGCCCAAGCTAGTTATCGAATTGCAGCGGTTGGAGGCTGCCGGAGGCACCGAGCACCACGATCGGCGTACCCTCCTTGTATTCGGGTGCGGCCATGACTTGTTCCTTGGTCAACTCGAGCGTGATGCTGTCGCTCTTGTTGGCGATGCGCCCGAAGTGAAGTGCTTTCCAATCGACCGCTATTTTCCGGCTGCCGACGCCGAGAAAGCCGCCGAAATCGATGACCGCCGCACGCACCGTGCCCGCGCGATCGACGATTACGTCGACGATGCGCCCCATGTCCTCATCGGCAGGGCTGCGGACGTCGTGTCCAAGCACGCCACGCGCTTCGCTTGCGCCAATGATGGTGACCGACGGCGGAGGCGCAGGCTCTTTCGGCGCGCCCGGCGGAGCAGTGTCGTGCTGCCGAGGCGGCTGCGACACCGCCGCATCCTGCGCCCGCGATGTCGCCGCGAACCATGCCGCAAGACCGGCAATGAGCAGTGTAAGAAATATTCCAGCGCGCATATCGCCTCCTCGATTGACGGCCGGCGCGGCCCGCCTAATGCGCCAGCACCAGCGAAACCTGAATCTGGCCGCTCGTGCCCATCACCTCCAGCGCTACGTCATCGCCGTGCCGACGAATGCGAAGATCGACGCTCGATGAGCCTAGTTTCAGTTCGCGAAGGAAGACCTCGTCGAGGAAAGCCGGCAGGCGCGGGTTACGCAGGCGAATTTCACCTCGCTGCGCATCGACTTCAAGTCCGAGCGCTGCCTCCAGCAAGGTGAACGGCGTCGCGCTCGCCCAGGCTTGCGGCGCGCAAGCCACCGGATAGAGCGTCGGCCCACGTCCCTTCTCTCGACGGAATCCGCAGAACAACTCGGGCAACCGTCGCAAATCCATGTACGTCGCAGCGTCAAACAAGGCCTTGAATACCTGCTCGACCGAATGTTTGAACCCGTAGCGCGCAAGTCCGAGCGCGATGAGCGCATTGTCGTGCGGCCAGATCGAACCGTTATGATAGGACATCGGATTGTAACGCGCTTCGCCGCGCGCAACGGTGCGGATGCCCCAGCCGGTAAAGAAATGCGACCGCATCAGATCGGCGGCGATCATGCGGGCGCGATCTTCACGTACGATGCCCGTGAACAGTAACTGCCCGGCATTCGACGTGCGCACCCGGCACGGCTGCTTCTTGCCGTCGAGTGCGAGCGCATAGGTACCGAGTTCGTCGCACCAGAAAGCAGCTTCGAAACGCTCCGCAAGCCGGCGCGCCTCGGCCTCAAGCTGCCGCGCCCGCTCCGGCAGCCCCAAACGCATGGCGCAGCGTGCGGCGAGCTGTTTGCCGCCAAAGACATAGCCCTGGACTTCGGCCAGCGCGATGTAGCCTTCGGCGAGCCGCCCGTCGGCATGGAAGATCGCGTCGTACGAGTCCTTCCAGCCCTGGTTGGCCAGGCCCCGCTCCGATGCGCGCCGATATTCCACGAAGCCGTCCCGATCCGGGTCGCCCGGACCGTCGATCCATCCCAACGCGGCTTCGATCGACGGCCAAAGTTCGGCCAATGCCTCATCATCCCCGGTGCGCTCGACGTAAAGACCTGCGAGCAGCACGAACAGCGGCGTGGCGTCGACGCTGCCGTAATATTTCGCAAACGGAACCTCACGCAGCGCGGCCATCTCGCCACCACGCATTTCATGCAAAATCTTTCCAGGCTCCGCATCCGCGAGCGGGTCGACCGTCTTGGCCTGATATAGCGCAAGCCGCTTCAACACGCCGCGGGCTACCCGCGGATCGATCCACAACATCTGCAACGCAGTGATGATTCCGTCGCGGCCGAATGTTGTCGAATACCAGGGGATGCCTGCATAGGGATATCGCCCCTGCGGCGTATCCGTCATCAGCATATTGAGGTCAGCCATCGACTGGCACAGCACCTCGTTGAAGATGTTGTTCGACGTTTCGATGCTGGTGGCGCCCCTGGTCATTTGGCGCATCTCGCGACGATGCGCCAGCAGGCCCCGAAAGAACGGCACCGGTTTCGAGGCGGTCTGCTTGTTGCAGGAGGCAACGACGAACAGCGATCGGACTTGTTGCGGCGCGAGATCGAGGTGATAGGTCGCCGCGTTTACCGCAAGCTTTGTCGGACGTGGATCGAACTGAAGCACCGTAACACGGGACTTGTCGTCGAGCCCGGTATATTCAAGCGCCACTTCGGAAGGGCCGAGCAATTTACTGGAACCGCTGCCCCGGCGCGGACGTCGTTCGCCGCGCACCTCGAACAGATCGGCGAAATCGTTGTCAAACAGCAGCGTCAAATCAAAGCTCGCATGATCTTCGCCGTGGTTCTGGACCCCTATGCGCTGGTATGCCGCGCCGCGCCACAGGAAGATGGTACGCACGATGTGCAGCATGTCCTTGCGCAGCACGATCCGTCCCTTGCGATAGACGTCGGGATTGGTGAGATCGACCGTCAGCGCGGAATTGTCGTCGCGCAGATTCGATCCCAGCAGCAGCGGTTGCACTTCGTCGAGCACGAGCTCGAGCCGCGCCAGATAGCGGGTGTCCGCATTGAACAGGCCGTCGGGTCCGCCAGCCGAAGCGCCGATGTCGCCATGGCTATCAAGCATGACGAAGGTGTCGTCATGCTTGAGCGAGCGCCGCGGCCGCGCCGCTGGCCCCGTCATCGGAATGTAGAAAGGCGATTCCGCCACCGTCTCGACGGTCCGGAGGGTCGTGATTTGGGTAACGGCTTCGGCTGACATATGACTGACCTCGATCGGCTTCCCCCAGCGTTGCGATGGACACAATCAACGCCACTGCCGCTGGTCAGGCCGCGTGCTTGACCAGGCGGCTTAATTCCTGCGTTACCAATTCTCGATAAGGACCCTGGCCCTGCATCAAACGGTCCGGCGGACCGTCTTCGATAATCTTGCCGGCCTTGAGCATCACGACGCGGTCGAAATGGCGCAGCGTGGCAAGACGATGGGCGATCGCAACGACGGTGCGTCCGCGCATCAGTCGGGCGAGTGCCTCGCGTATCGCTTCCTCGGATTCGCTGTCGAGCGCCGAGGTCGCCTCGTCCAGAAGCAGGATCGGCGCATCCTTCAAGAACGCCCGCGCAATCGCGATACGCTGCCGCTGACCGCCCGACAATTTGACACCGCGGTCGCCAACCATGGCTTCAAGTCCATCCGGCATGGCCTCGACGAAATCGCATCGCGCCGCGATGGCCGCGCGCAGCACTTCGTCATCGGTCGCGTTCGGGCGCCCATACCGGATGTTTTCCATGATCGAGCGGTGAAACAGGGAGATGTCCTGCGGCACCACGGAAATCGCCTCACGCAGGCTCTGCTGCGTGACGCGCGAAATATCCTGGCCATCGATCGTGATGTTGCCATGCTGGAGGTCGTAGAACCGTTGCAACAGCACGAACAGGCTGGACTTCCCGCCCCCGGACTGGCCGACCAGGCCGACCCGCTGCCCCGGCTGAATGCGAAGGCTGAACCTCTCGAACACGCCGAGCCCGCCGGGATAGCGAAACGAGATGTTGTTGAAGACAATCGCCGCACCGCTCTTTATCAGTGGCTCGGCCTCGGGATGGTCGCGCAGCTCGTGCGGAAGCAGCAGCGTGGCAATTGCTTCCGTCAGCCGCGCCACATGCTGGGTGACATCGACCAGCGCGACCGCGAGATCCCGCGTTGCATTCAGGATCGAAAGCCCCAAGGTGCAGACCAGCACGACGTCGCCGGTGGTGGCGCCGCCGCGCTGCCAAAGCGTGATCGCCCACGCCAGCAGCGCAATCGTCAGTGCGACGGTCACGGCCGCGTGAGTCAGACGCAGCTTTTCCAGATAGCGCAAGGAGCGTCCCCGCGCCGTCAGCTCCCGGTTGACGGTGGCATCAAAACGGTCGTGTTCGAAGCTAAGGCCGCAAAACGCCCGGACCAGCGGCATATTGTTGATGACGTCGACCATCTCGCCATCGACGGCAGCGGCCTTGTCCGCGAAATCGTCGTGCAGCGGTTTTCCCGCGGCCGCTAATCGGAACATCGCGACCACCATTCCCCCCGCGATCACCATCAGCCCGGCCGACATCGGCAGGCTGACGGTTCCAATCAGGGCGATTGCCGCAATTGTGGCGATGCATGGCGGCAACACATTCCAAACGAACATGTTTTCAACCGAGAAAACCGCATTGGATGTGGCGGTAATGCGGCTGGTCAGCATTCCCGGCATACGATCGGAGAAATAGCTCGGTGCGTGGCCGGTCAAGTGGCGGAAGATGTCGCGACGCAAATCGCCGGTGACGCCGACGAAGGTGAAACTCGCCGTCCAGCTCGCGATCCGCCACAAAAAATTGTCCGCGGCGATCAACGACATGAGCAAAACGAATGCGAGCCATACGTTGCCCGCGTAGGTCGGACCGCCCGACAGGCCGTCGACCAGAAATTTCACGCCATATTGAGTGCCCACAGAACAGGCAACGGCGGCAACGACGGAAGTGAAAATAACGATATGCGAGGCAATCCGCCGGCGGACGTAGCGCAGGACGAACGGGAACGGGTGATTGGCGTAGCCTGAGAGATTGTCCATTTGGCTGCAAACCCTGTTCCTTTTCGTCGCCTTCGTCGCGTACCGATTGCGCAGCAGCGAAAGCCTGGTCCGGCGCGTTGTCATCAGCAAGACCATCTTGTGAAAGAAGAATGCGTGTTCTGTGGAACTTCGCAGATGCGGAAACGTTCCCTTCACGCCGCGCCGGGGCGGGCTGGAAGACGGGGCATTCCCATCGATGACAACGACGGACAACAATAGGAGACGGACAGATGCGCATCGCGCAAGTGGCTCCGCTGACGGAGGCTGTTCCCCCGAGGCTTTATGGCGGAACCGAGCGGGTGGTACATTGGCTGACAGAGGAACTGGTCGCGTTAGGAAACGACGTCACACTGTTCGCCAGCGGCGATTCCCAAACCTCGGCGAAACTTGACGCGACATGGCCGAAGGCATTGCGGCTCGACGGAGCCGTCCGCGATCCCAACGCGCTGCATATGGTGATGCTGGAACGCGTCCGGCAAAAATGTGACGACGAAGAATTCGATTTTCTGCATTTTCACCTCGACTACTATCCGTTCTCATTGTTCTTCCGCCAGCCGACGCCGTTCCTGACAACCTTGCACGGCCGGCTCGATTTGCCGGAGCATCAGCCGGTATTCACGACCTTCTCTTCTGTTCCCGTGATTTCGATCTCGAATTCCCAGCGCCGCCCGGTTCCGCAGGCCAACTGGGTCCGCACCATCTATCACGGCCTGCCGGAAAAATTGCTGACGCCGCGCGCCGTAACTCCTTCCTATCTCGGCGTACTTGGCCGCATCGCACCGGAAAAAGGCGTCGCCCGCGCCATCACGATCGCGATCCGATGCGGCATCCCTTTGAAAATCGCCGCCAAGGTCGATCGGGCCGATCAGGACTATTACGATGCAATCATCCGTCCACTGATCGACCATCCCCTGATCGAATATATCGGCGAGATCGGCGATCATGAAAAATCAGACTTCCTCAGCGGCGCGATCGGACTGCTCGTCCCGATTGACTGGCCGGAGCCGTTCGGCCTGGTCATGATCGAGGCCATGGCCTGCGGCACTCCGGTGATCGCCTACAACCGGGGTTCGGTTCCGGAAATCATCGAAGAAGGTTTGACGGGTTTTATCGTCGAGGATGAAATCAGTGCGGTTTCGGCGGTGGGCCGGCTGTCTCAACTCGACCGCGGCGCGATCCGAAAACGGTTCGAGATGCGATTCACGGCGCGGCGGATGGCGCTCGACTACCTCGCTGCCTACCACGGCCTGATGCAGGCCGCTGCGCCGCGCATCAAGCTCGTTAGCAGCGCCGAATAAAAGGGGCTCCCGGACTACTGCGTTGATTGCAGATCGGCTTTGCCGAAGCGCCGCTCATAATCCTTGATATAGGCTTCGGGGGCCGGCTGCAGATGGCGGCGGGTCAACGCCTCAAGCTCGTCCCGGCGCGAGGCGCGAAGCGCCTTGATCATGTCCAGATGATCCCGGCGGGCACGATCAAGCGCATCGGGAAATGCATTCGCGTAAGACCTGATGCCGTAGACCTTCTGCGCGAGCAGATCGATGGTTTCGATCAGGCAGGCATTGCCGCACAGCCCAAACAGGACCTGGTGAAAACTGAGGTTGCTGTAAAAGACCGTCAGCAAGTCGCCCGCGGCAATGGCCGCCGTGTGCCGCCGCTGCAATTCCTCCAGCCGCGCGATATCCACTGCTGCAACCGGAAACGGGATGATGCGAACCGCCATCACCTCCAGCTCCTCACGAACCGCGTAAATTTCCTTTACCTCCCGGGGGGTTAACCCGCGTACCAGCGCGCCGCGGTTTGGGATACGCCCCACGAGGCCCTTCTTCTCGAGCTCAAAGAGAGCAAGTCTCACATCCCCGCGGTGGGTCTGAAACAGGTCGCACAGATCCTGCTCGACCAGCCGCTCCCGCGGTTGACGCCGTCCCAGGACTATGTCCTCCTCAATCCGCTTCGCGATGAGGGAAGCGGCCGGCTCGCGCGGCCGGGACGCCGGTATCGGGCGGGTCTTCGACGTTCGGATAGTTGCGCGTTTAGCTGGTTTTCCGACCATTATTTCCCCGTTTTGGACGCGATGTCCGATGCCCAGAGCAGCAACCTGAATAGCAAGTCAGCCTTGGTTTTCAATTTGGAAGATAAAACTGATAACCGTATTGTAAACAATCTTGAACGCGGTTACCATCTAAAAAGCACGCCGACCGGCAGTAAAAAGAAACCGCGGACGCAAGCCTGGACCGCGACCGCATAAGGGGAGATGGCATGAAAAGAACGCGCAAGGATTCCGCCGGCGACAAGGCTGGCCAAAATCACGTTCCGTCGAGGCGGCAAAGCCGCCGCGAACTCCTCATCAAGACGGGAGGCCTGCTTGCGGCAGGCGCGTTCGGTGCGGTGCCGTTGCGCGGCTGGGCGGCCGATCCCGTCAATATCGGCGCGCTTTATCCGACCACCGGAAGCATGGCGCAGATCGGCGTCGGCTGCGTCGCCGCCGCCAAGCTTGCGGTCGAGATGGTCAACGATGCCGGCGGCATCAAGTCGCTCGGTGGCGCCAAGCTCAACCTGATCATTTCCGACGTGCAAAGCGACACCACGGTGACGCGCACGGAAACCGACCGCCTCATCACCGGCAACAAACTTTCCGCCATTCACGGCTGCTACGCCAGCGCGCTGACCCTGATCGCGAGCGAAGTGGCGGAGCGGGCCAAGGTTCCGCTGATCACGGGATCGAGCTCGGATCAGCTCAACAAGGGCCGTACCTATACTTTCACGCCGTTCGCGCGGGCCTCGCAATTTGCCCGCGCGCAGTTGCAGATGTCGAAACTCGTCAGCGACACGCCGAAGGTCGCCGTGATCTTCGAGAACACCGCGTTCGGCACATCGACATCGAACGGGTTGAAGGAGCTCGCGCCGGCGGAGGGCGTTGAGATCGTAATGTTCGAGCCCTATTCGGCCGGATTTACCGACGCGAGCCCGCTGGTCAACAAGGTGAAATCTTCGGGCGCGAACGCGCTGTTCTCGGTCTCCTATTTGAACGACCTGATCCTGATCGTGCGGACCGTCAAGCAATTCGGTCTCAATGTCTCGATCAATGGCGGCTCCGGCGGCTTTGTCATTCCAGACTTCTACAAAAATGTCGGCAAGCTCGCCGAAGGCCTGCAAGGCGTCGCCCACTGGAACCACGACGTCAGCGACGATGCCCAGAAGGTGAACACCGAATTCAAGAAACGTACCGGCGAATTCCTGTTCGAATATGCCGGCGGCCTCGTCGCCCAGACCTTCTTGCTGGCGGACGCGCTCGAACGCGCCGGCTCGGCGGACCCGCAAAAGGTGCGCGAAGCGCTGTCGACGCTCGATGTCTCTTCCGGCTATGCGGCGATGGCACCGGGCGGGAAGGTCAAGTTCGGGCCCGACGGCAAGAACATTTACGGACATCCGGTCGGCGTGCAGTGGCAGGACGGAGACCTCGCCAGCGTCTTTCCGAAAGAAGACGCCCGCAAGCCGCTCCTGAAAATCTGAACTCGGTCGAGCCAGATGTGGGAGACAGTGGCCCAGGCCGTCATCAACGGCCTGCTCATCGGCGGAATCTACGCGCTCGTGAGTATCGGCGTCACGCTGATCTTCGGCGTGGTCAAGATCGTCAATTTCGCCCAGGGCGAATTCGTGATGATCGGGATGTACATCAGTTTCTTTCTCGCCAACCAGTTCGGCATCGATCCCCTGCTCTCGCTTTTCGTGTCGATGCCGGTGCTGTTCGTGATCGGCGTGCTGATCCAGCATTTTCTGATCCGCAGGGTGCTGGGGCCGAACGACATGCCCCAGATCTTCCTGACCTTTGCGCTTTCGCTTCTGCTCCTGAACCTGGCCTTGATGCTGTTCACGGCAAATTATCGCACGGTCCATACTTCCTACTCCGACGAAGCGCTTCATGTCGGCGGGCTCTATATTCCCGTCGCAAAACTCATTGCCTTTGTCGTCGCGATGGCGCTGAGCGGCGCGCTTTGGGTCTTTCTGCACACCACCGATCTCGGCAAGGCGATGCGGGCCGCGGCGCAGAACCGTGACGTGGCGATGCTGATGGGCATCAATCCCAATCGCGTATTCTGCGTGGCGCTGGGCATTGCGCTCGCCCTTGCGGGCGCTGCCGGCTCGCTGTTGATGCCGTTTTATTCCGCCTATCCGTTTGTCGGCCAGGTGTTCGTGCTGATGGCCTTTGTCGCGGTGGTGCTGGGAACGCTTGGCAATGTGATCGGCGCCCTGATCGCCAGCCTGATGATGGGTATCGCCGAGTCGCTGGGCGTTCAATATGTCGGCGCGGACTCCGGATTGATCGTGGTGTTCGCAATGCTGCTCTTGACGCTGGCCTTCAAACCGACCGGGCTGGGCGGAGGTAGAGCGCGATGATGACGCACGGCCTGAGCACACGCAGCGTCGTCCTGCTTGCGATCGGGATCGCGGTCCTCGTCGCCTTGCCGCTTTTGGTCAAGAGTTCCTTTGCGATCGATATCTTCATCCGGATCCTGTTGTTCTCCTTCATCGGCGCCGCCTGGAATCTGATGGGCGGTTACGCCAAACAGCTTTCGCTGGGGCATGCCGCCTATTTCGGGTTGGGCGCTTACACCTCGACGATCCTCCAGATCGATTTCAATATCTCGCCCTGGATCGGCATGATCGCCGGCGGCGTTGTCGCGATGCTGGCGAGCCTGCCGATCGGCTGGCTTTGTTTCCGCTTGCGCGGCCCCTATTTCACCATCGCCACCATCGCGACTGCGCAAGCATTGATGCTGATCTTTCTCAAGTTTCGCGACTTCGCCTGGGGCGCCGAGGGTACGACCATCCCCAACCTCGGCAGCGCGCCGCTGATGATGCAATTCGAGACCAAGGCCGCTTACTATTATGTCGCGCTCGGCCTGCTCGCGGTTGCCCTGATCATCACCTGGCTGATCGAGCGATCCTGGATCGGATATTACCTCGTCGCCATCGGCGAGGATGAAGACGCCGCCGAAGCGATCGGCGTCAACGCGCCACGGATGAAGCGCGACATTTACATGATCAGCGCGTTTCTCACGGCATTGGCCGGCACGTTTTACACCCAATATATCTACTTTATCGATCCGGCCACCGCGTTCTCCTTCAACATCTCGATTGAAGCCGCACTGGTGTCGATCGTCGGCGGGATCGGGACATTGTGGGGCCCCGTCATCGGCACGATCCTGCTGGAGACGACATCCACTCTGCTGCAAAGCTGGCTCGGCAGCTCGATCGGCGGCGTGCAGCTCACCGTGTATGCCCTGATCCTGATGGCTGTGATTCTTTGGCGTCCGACCGGGCTGATGGGCATGATCGACGAAGCCCGGCACCGCTTCGCTGCCAGCAAACCGGCACAAGCGTAGGGGCGCGCCGTGGCAGATGCGCTCGTCATTTCCGGTCTCAGCAAGCGGTTCGGTGGACTGCGCGCCGTCCAGGAGGTCAGCTTCACGGTGAAGGAAAACGAAACCGTGGCCCTGATCGGGCCGAACGGCGCCGGCAAGACCACGAGCTTCAATCTCATCACCGGATTCCACCGACCCGACACCGGCTCTGTCATAGCCTATGGGCGTGAAATCGTGGGTCTCAAACCTCACGACATCTGCGCCCATGGTCTCGCCCGCACCTTCCAGGTGGCGAAGCCTTTCGGCGCCATGACGGTGCTGAACAACGTCATGACCGGTGCGTTCCTGCGCCACAAGAATACGGCCGTGGCGCGGGACAAGGCGCGCGAGGCGATCGAGTTCGTCGGCCTTTCCGCCAGGGAGCAGACGGCCGCGAAGGACTTGACCACCATCGACCAGCGCCGGCTGGAAATGGCGCGCGCGCTCGCCACGCAGCCGCGGCTTTTGTTGCTCGATGAGGTCATGGCCGGGCTCAACCCGGCCGAGATCGATCAGGCGGTCGCGCTGGTCGGCAAGCTGTCGCAGCGCGGGCTGACCATCGTCATCGTCGAGCACGTGATGCGCGCCATCATGGCGGTGGCCCGCCACATCGTGGTGCTCGATCACGGCCAGAAGATCGCGGAAGGCGCGCCGAAGGAGATCGTGGAAAATCCGGAAGTCATCCGCGCCTATCTCGGCTCCTACGTGCATCCACCGGCGGCGGGAGGGGCGTAGTGCTCAAACTGGAGGAAATCAGCGCCAGCTACGGCTCCGTGCCTGCCATCTCGAAAGTCTCTATCGAGATCGGCGAAGGCGAAGCGGTCGGCCTGTTGGGCGCGAACGGCGCCGGCAAGAGCACGACGCTGCGCGCGATTTCCGGCCTCGTAAAACTCACCTCCGGCACGATCACATTCGCCGGCACCAATCTGAAGTCGTTTCCGCCGCACCGGATTCCGGAACTGGGCATCGCCCATGTCCCGGAAGGACGTCAGGTATTTCCGGACATGACGGTGAATGAGAATCTCGAAATCGGCTCCTATGTGCCGAGGGCCAAGGCCGAGCGCAGCCGAACGCTTGAGCTCGTCTACGGCATTTTTCCAAGGCTCGCAGAACGGAGAAAACAACTCGCCGGCACCATGAGCGGCGGCGAGCAGCAGATGCTGGCGGTGGGACGCGGCCTGATGCTCAAGCCGCGGCTCTTGATGCTGGATGAACCCTCGCTCGGCCTCGCCCCCGTGATGACCGACGTGACCTTCGAGAAGATCGGCGAAATTCACAAGATGGGCACGGCCATCCTCTTGGTGGAGCAGAACGTCAGCCGCGCACTGTCGCTGGTTCAGCGCGCCTATGTGCTCGAAAGCGGCAAGGTGATCATGCACGGCACCAGCGCGGAACTCGCTGACAACAAGCAGGTTCAGGCGGCGTATCTCGGGATTTAGCGGGCATTACAACAACGAGACGCGAGTTACGCAATCTCTCCACGTCGTCCCCGCGCACGCGGGGACCCATAACCACCGGCCTTGGTCGTTAAGCAAGGCGTCGAGCAGCGTGCCTCTCTCAGAGAGGCCGCGGCGCCGCGATGAGCGCTTTGCGCTCACGCTGGGGATCCCCGCGATGCGCGGGAAGACGCATCGTGTTGCGCGTTCGCTACCGATACAAATTTCAAACAGCCGTCATTGCGAGCGAAGCGAAGCAATCCACTCTTCCTTCCTCGTGGCGCAATGGATTGCTTCGCTGCGCTCGCAATGACGTCAAGACACACGCCCGCGCACTCCGCAACGCAAATTGCGCCCGGGCCATGCCGAAAACATCCGCCCCCAAAGACAGAGGGCGCAGGGAATGCCGGGCGCTCAATGCGCCCGCAGCCTCGCATGCAAAATGAAATGAGCATACGAGCATAGTCACCACGGTCACACCGGCATCACCCGGCATTCCCCGCGCAATGGTTTTAACGGTTTCCTTCGTACTCTTGTGTCCGCAAAATCTGCCAGAATGTGCGAACGGGCGGTTCTCACCAACCGCCCGTCGCTGGATCTGAGCCCGTTCGTGCTCAAAGGCCCGAGAGCCTGACGGGGAGCGTGGGACAGATCCGGTGTCTTCCTCAACCCGAACAGTTGCATGGGCTTCGAGCCCGGACCGAGC
>Ga0209517_10001708_pt1 | contig 32445 bp, 29 predicted proteins | sample PeaSoiMetSII2010_FD_187695 | JGI IMG/M metagenome (GOLD analysis project Ga0209517, IMG submission 187695) | Peat soil microbial communities from Weissenstadt, Germany - SII-2010 (SPAdes) (version 2) | ecosystem: Environmental > Terrestrial > Soil > Wetlands > Peat | place: Germany... | reverse complement strand
GCCGTGGCGCACGCGACTCTCGACCGCGAGGATGCCGCCAGCGTGCTTCAGGCGCAGGCCGCTTTCGGATTCGTCCGCGGCATTCGCCACAAGCCCACGGCCGCGCCCTCGCCTCGCGATATTGTGCGTGGCGCGGCGGGGTCGATGGATGATCCGAAATGGCGCGCGGGCTACGCCCTCTTGAGCCGATACCACTTCTCCTTTGACCTGCAGACGCCGTACTGGCACCTGGCCGAGGCCGCGGATCTCGCCCGCGCCTTCCCGTGGATTCCCATCGTCATCAACCACACCGGCTTGCCGGCGGATCGATCGGCCGAGGGGCTGCGCGCTTGGCACGCCGCACTCGAGCTCGCGGCCGGCGAGCCGAACATCGCGCTCAAGATTTCTGGCCTCGGCGTCAAGGGACAGCCTTGGAGCCTCGCCGCCAATGCGCCGGTGATCCGGGACGCCATCCGGATCTTCGGCACCGACCGCTGCTGCTTTGCCAGCAATTATCCGGTCGACAGTCTGGTCGCGAGTTTCGATGCCATCGTCACGGGGTTCAAGGCCGCGGTCGCCGATCTGTCCGCGGAGGATCAGCGCAAGCTGTTTTGCGACACCGCGGTCCGCCTCTACCGCATTCCCGTCTGAGATCGCATGCGAGAGCACCGATGAGCGCCGCAATCGAGACCCATCGCAGCATGGTGAAGGCCTGGGAGTGCGACAGCTTCGGGCACTTCACCGTCGCCTATTACTTCGACCGCTTCGCAGACGCCTCGGCGACCGCCCGCGAAAGATTTCCGACGCCCGAGGGTTGGGCACCCACCGAATACCTCGCGCGCTTTATTTCGGAGCTGCGGGCGGGCGAAGTGTTCCACATCGAGAGCGGCGTGATCGCGGTGGCGGATGCGGCGCTGCGCATCGGTCACCGCCTCGTCAACTCCGCCACCGCGGAGGTATACACGACCATCGAGGAGCACCTGCAGGCGAGACCCCGGAGCCCCGCGCTCTCCGCCGCGGGGCGCGCGGCTCTGGAGGAGCGATCCATGGCGTGGGAGACCTCCAAGGAGGACCCGGGCTTCGCCGACGGTGCGGCCGAAGGCTGGATGGCGAGCGCGCGCGACCGCGTGCGGCCGGCAGAGCTCGACGCGACCGGGCAGCTGGGCCTGCCCGGCTATATCCACCGCAGCTCGATCGGCTGCATCCAGCTGCTGACCGCCATGGGCTTGTCGCCGGACTATCTGCGCGAGTTCCGCCGGGGCTTCTCGACCTTCGAGATCAAACTCAGGTTGGACGGGCCGGGCTCCGTCGCGGGCGACGCGCTCGTGGTCACCAGCGGTCTGATGCAACTCGGCATGTCGTCGATGCGCATGATCCACCGCGTGAGCGACGCGCGCAGCGGACGGCGCGTGGCGACGCTCCGGCAAGCCGGCGTGCATTTCGACTTGGAGGCGCGGCGCTCGACGGCGATCCCCGACGATCTCCGCGCCAAAGCCGCGAGCCATGTCCTGCGAGGGAGTTAGCCTTTAAGGAGGATTCCATGTCCCTGAGCCTCAGCGCCAAGACCGCACTCCCAGCCGACGGCACTGCCGGCGCTCTGGCGGCCCGAGTATGGGTGCCTGGAGAGCACGCGGGCCCCGCCGTCGCAGCGCTGCGCGATGACGGCGTCTATGCGCTGGGCCGCGAAGCGCCGACTTCGGCCGATCTGATGGAGGCGCCGGACCCGGCAGCGCTCGTCCGCGCCGCCAAGGGCACGAGGCTCGGCGGCATCGAGGAGATCCTGGCCAACGGCGCGCTCGGACCGCGCGACCCGCGCAAGCCGCATTTTCTCGCGCCCATCGACTTGCAGGCGATCAAGGCGGCGGGTGTCACCTTCATGCGGAGCCTGCTGGAGCGTGTGATCGAGGAGCAGGCGAAGGGCGATCCCAGCGCCGGCGAGCGCGTGCGCCAGACGCTCGGCCGCGAGATCGGCACCGATCTCGGCAGCATCAGGCCGGGCTCGGAGGCCGCCCAACGCCTCAAATCGGCGCTGACCGCGCGCGGCCTCTGGTCTCCCTACCTCGAGGTGGGTATTGGGCCCGACGCCGAGATCTTCACGAAGTCGCAGCCGATGTCCGCCGTCGGCACCGGCGCCGAGATCGGGCTGCATCCCGCCTCCGTCTGGAACAATCCCGAGCCGGAGGTCGTGCTGGTGGCGAACAGCCGCGGCGCCATCGTGGGTGCCACGCTCGGCAACGACGTCAACCTCCGCGACTTCGAGGGTCGGAGCGCGCTCCTGCTCGGCAAATCCAAGGACAACAACGGCTCCTGCGCCGTGGGTCCGTTCATTCGCCTGTTCGACGCGAGCTTCGGCCTCGACGATGTCCGGCGCACGACGGTGAGGCTGACGGTCGAGGGCGAGGACGGCTTCGTGCTGCACGGCGAGAGTTCCATGAGCGAAATCAGCCGGGATCCAACGGAGCTGGTGGCGCAGATGATGGGCGACGTGCACCAGTATCCCGACGGGGTCGTGCTCTATTGCGGCACGATGTTCGCGCCCACCGAGGATCGCGGCACCAAAGGCGAGGGCTTCACTCACAAGGTGGGCGACATCATCACCATCTCGGCACCGAAGCTGGGTGCGCTGGTCAACCGGGTCAATCTGAGCAACCGCATCCCGCGCTGGGAATTCGGGTCGCGCTCGCTGATGCGGAGCCTGACGGCGCGGGGATTGCTGTAGCGGCTAAGATCAGGCGACGGCGATCGCCGCGGCGGAGCCTTCGGCTCGCCCGGCACTCACGCGCTCGGGCGGCAGGCTGAGAAGCACGGTGGTGCCCCGGCCCGGCGCGCTCTCGATCTCCAGCGTCCCGCCGTGGAGCTCCGCCAGCTTCCGGCTGAGGGGCAAGCCAAGACCCGTGCCGGGCTGACCGCTCTCGATCGAGCTCCGCAGCTGACCGAAGGGCTCCATGACTTTCGCGATGTCCTCGGGCCTGATGCCGACACCGCTGTCGCGGACCGAGATCTCCAAGCCGCCGGAGGCCGCGACCGCCACCACGATCTCGACGCTGCCTCCCGACCCCGTGAACTTGATCGCGTTGCTCAGGAGGTTGATCAGGATCTGCTTGAGCTTGCGCTCATCGGCAAAGACCACCGGCAAGCTCTGATCCCGATCGACCGCGAGCTCGATGCCCGCGCGCGCCGCGGCATCGCGCACCAGCGTCATGCAATCCGCGATCAGCTGACCGACGTCGACGAGATCCTCCATCAGCTCCATCTTGCCCGCCTCGATCTTCGAGAGATCGAGAAGGTCGTTGACCAGCCCGAGCAAGTGCATGCCGCTGCGATTGATGTCGTCGGCGTAGGCGCGGTATCGCGTGGACCCGACCGGACCCAACGCCTCACGCTGCATCATCTCGGAGAAGCCGATGATGGCGCTCAAGGGCGTGCGCAGCTCGTGGCTCATGTTGGCGAGGAAGGTCGACTTCGCGAGGTTGGCGGCCTCGGCCTTTCGCCGCTCCTGGGTGCTCGTCTGCGCCAGCTTCTTCAGCTCGTTCGCCTGCTTGATCAGCCGGTGGCGCGACCACTCTAGCTCGCCGACGTTGCGCTTCAGCGTCTCGTTCGCGACCGCGGTGCGTTCCAGCAGGTCCGCGTTCGCGACCCGAAGCCGAACGCCTTCCAAGAACGTCGCATAGCTATTGTGCGAAAGCGCGATCAACACGACCGCGAAGGCCGCGAGCATCTCGGTCATGAACCAGTGCAGGGGATCGCCGACCCGACCGAACGCGACGATCAGCGGCGCCAGGCTCAGCAGGATGTAGCCGGCGCTCGCGAGCGGGATGCTCTGCAAGCTCACCAGAGAGGCCGCCGCCGTGCTGCCCACGACCAGCGCCAGCAACACCTGATGCGACAGCGACTCAGGCGGGAACACGATCAAGGCGAACAGGCCCCAAAGCCCGCCGCCCAGCCCGGCGCAGAGCGTGATCCGGCGAATGACCGATGCATCGACGTCGCGCCAGAAGGATTCGTCGCGGCGCGCCCACCACACGCATGAGCCGATCGCGCTCAGCGCCACCGTCAGCATGAGCCACGCGCCGAGGACCCAAGGTGGCGCCACGTCGCCGAAGAACGCGACCGTCAACAGTGAATTTAGCAGGTTCGCGATGACGATGACCGGCACGTTGCGCGCGAGCAGTCGGACCTGATCGAAGCGGATCTCCCGCGGATCGGCCCGCATCGGCTCCGGTCTCTGAGCTTGTGTCATGCGGCCCACATCGTCCTGCTCGGAAATTGCCATTCCGATCGCGTAGCAAGCTTAGACTTAAGAGGGCGTTAACGCGCGGGCGCGGGCGCGCCGGCCATCAAGCCGTTTCGACGCCGAGGACCCTGGGCGCCATCGCGAAGTACGATGAAACACAAGGGCTTCCGCCCCGCCATTTCCGTGCATCTGCGGGTGGTTTTTGCCGAAATTTTTAGGCGAAAGAGCCGGGAGACTTAGGCGAAAGAGCCGGGAGACAATGCGCGCAGCCGGCGCGGCCGAGCTACCGGTGCGGATCGGTCCAGCGCGCCACCCGGTAGCGCCCATCCATATGGCGCAACCGCCGAGACAGCACGCGCATCACCGTGATCGCGAGTTGCGGCTGTCGCTCGACCAGGAAGAAGAAACGCTCCTCGTCGATCTCGACGAGCTCGGAAGCGGTGAGCGCGTAGACGGTGGCGCTCCGCGGCATCAGCTTCTCGACCAAGCCCATCTCGCCCACGACGCCGCCGCGCACGACGTCCTCGTAGACCACGCTGCCGCTGCGGATGCGCAGCACGCCGTCGCGCACGATAAACATGGATGTCCCGGGATCGCCCTCCTTGAACAGGATTTCCCCGGGCTGCAGCGCGATCATCTGAGGCTCCTCGCGGAACACCTCCAACAGGTCGGGATCGCCGCCCCAGCGCTCGACGGCGATGCCTTCCGGCGCCGGCGCCGTGGGATCGGGATCTCCGACGAAGCCGCGCTCGCGCGCCTCGGGCTGCAGGCTCGCCTGGCGTGGCGGCACGGGCTCGGTGCGAGCGGCCGTCCACCCGCCCGGCGGCCGAGGCGAAGCCTTCGGCTCGCCCGGCAGCGCGCGGAAGCTGCCGGTGCCCAACGGACGATGCTCGATGATCCGGATTCCGATGCACCCCTCGCGCTGCCAGGCCACGACGCCCGACAGCTCGCCCAAGCGCTCCATCATCAACGTGACGGCCTGGTTCTCGGGGACAGGATGATCGATCTGGACCGTCGCATTGCCCGGCGACAGCTCGAGCACGCGGCACTCCGAGGAGCCGAGGGCGGATTCCAATCTCGCCGTCCAAAAGTCGCGCGGAGCCGCGCGTCTCCGGTGCTCGCCTTGCTCCGGAACGACTTGGTGCCCAATCTCGCCCTTCATCGCCTCACCCTCCGTCCCGGGATGGCTACGGTCAAGATCGAAAGGCCGACCTTCGCTTAAAAATCGCCGGTTTCTTATGCTCTTGGTCGCAAGCGTAACAGTTTCGATCGGCTGTTTATCGTGCGCCCGACCGTCACTTTGTGTGTCAAATCTTAGTCCTGGATGGGTGCCGGTGCCATGGGCATTCCCATGTCATGACAACCGTACTGGACCATTACACACGACCGCATGCGATGGCTTCACGAAGGATTGAACGGGCGCTGCCGGCGAGCGTCCGCGGTGGCCGCTACTTGTCCGTGAGGATCGAGACGCCACGCCAGTCCGCGGGAGGATCCAGCGCGAGCTCGTGCGCGAGCGCCGAGAAATGCGACGCCGCGGGATTGCCGTCGGCGAGCGCCTCGAACGCGCTTGCCGCCTCCGCGAAAGACCCGCGCCGCCACAGCCGTAACGCCTTGGCAAAGGCGTCGCGGCCCGCCAGCACGTCGGCCGCCACTTCGCCCGCGAGGCCCAGCGGCTCGAAGAGCGCGACCGGCCGCTCGCGCCCCTTGACGGCGACGGTGTCGATCTCCCGGAACACGATCGCCTCGCCGCAGGCTTGTGCCGTGGCGTCGCTCACCAGGACAAGCGTGCCGTAGCGCTTGTTGACGCCCTCGAGCCGCGAGGCGAGGTTCACGGCATCCCCCATGACGGTGTAGTTGAAGCGCCGCGGTGACCCGATGTTTCCGATCAGAACCGGACCGGTATTGACACCGATCCGGGTCGCCGGCGGCCGCCCGCCCGAGCGCGCAAGCTCGCGCGCGGCCTCCGGGCTCGCGGCCCGAATGGCGATCGCCGCGCGTACCGCGTTGAGCGCGTGGTCGGGATCGTCGAGCGGCGCGCCGAAAATGGCGACCACGGCGTCGCCGATGAACTTGTCGACGAACCCGCCGTGCCGTTCGACGATGTCGGTGACCGCCGCGAAATACGTGTTGAGCGCGGCGGCGAGGTGCGCGGGATCCAGGTACTCGGAGACACGGGCGAAGCTCGCGAGATCCGTGAACAGGATCGACACGGTCCGGGCCTCTCCGCCGAGCTTCGGCACCGCGTCCGCGGCGACCATCCGCTCGACTTCCGACGGCGGCAGATAAAGCGCGAAGGCCTTCGCGATGCGGCGGCGGTTGCGATCGGTGACACCGAACCGGTAGGCCAGGCTCGCGCCGAACGCCCCCACTATCGCCGCCGCGCCATTCAACAGCGGCAGCACCATCGTCTGCGAGAACGCGGCCATCGATCCCGCAATCCAGGCCATGAGCAGCGCCACCGCGACCCCTGCGGCGATCGAGAGATGAAACCGCGTCGCCGCCAAACTCGTCGCGGCCGCGAGCACCAGCAGCAGCGCCACGCGGACGGGCCGAGGCACCGGTACCCACGCGTCGCCCCGCAACAGGTTCGCGATCGCGGCCGCGTGGATGAACACGCCGGGTATCGTGTCCCGTCGGAAATCGGCACGCATCAAGCCGGGCATCACCGGCACCGCGCAGCGCTCGGGCGCGTTCAGGCCCTCGGGGCTGGTGGCGAAGCGCTCGGAGGTGAGCTGGCGATCCTCTACGTCGAGCGCGGTACCGATCAGCACGATGCGGCCGGCAAAGTTCTCTCGGAAATACTCGGTCTTGCCGTCCTCGGCGCAGGCCACCATGTCGGCGAAGGAGTAGGTAGGGACCGCGCCCGGCCGTGTGTCGAAATTGACGCCGAGCGCGTTGGTGTCCGCGGTCCTGACCCGCGCATCGCCGAGGCGAACGGCACCATCCGCCTCGCGCACTGGCTTCACATGCAGGGCGCGCGCCGCGAGATCGAGGGCGAAGGCCGGCTCCGGCGCAGTCTGCTGGTCGGGCGATCGCAGGTCGACGAACAGCGGCACCTTGCGCACGACGCCGTCGGAATCCTCGACGAGATTGACCGAGCGCACATTGTCGACACCGACCGCGATCTGGAGACCTCGGAAAGGCTCGATGGGTTGCTGCTGGTGCTGCGCTTTGCTCAGCACGATCCGGCCCTCGCTCGCACCCTTGTGGACGCTGCGCAAGAACGGGCGCTCGAAGCCCGGTATGTAGCTCTCGACAGAGGTCGAGTAGGTGATGTCGTATCCGACCACCGTGGCGCCCGCATCGAGTAGGGCATCGAGGACCTTGGCCTGCTGCGGCGTCCACATCACCTGCGGCGTGTCCTTGAAGGGCGGCCGGCGGTAGGTCTCCTCGTCGATGGCGATCACCGACACGGGCGCATCCGCGGCCGGGCGCGCGGCCGGAGCGAACTCCTGGCGCAGCCAGAACAGGCTGTCGATGCCGAGACCGTCGAGGTACGAAACCCCGCTGCTGCCGAACAGGAGCGCCGCAGCGACGGCGATGCCGGCGACCGCGGCGAGGTCGCGGCGCGTCACGTCAGAAGCGAATCAGCCGCGCGAGCGGCGACGTCTCGCCCGTCGATTGCGCGTCGATCTCGAACAGGATCGCGCTTGCGCCGTAAGTCGCGCGGTAGGTCCCGCCGGGCGTCAGGCGCACGCCGCGCTTGCCGAGATCGATGGGTTTCGCCGACAGGTCCAACACGATGGGCGGAGCCTTCGCGTCGACGCGTGCGATGGTGACGCGGCCAGGTTTCGGCACGGAGATCACCGGCCCGGCGCTGGGGATGGCGCGCGGGCGGTCGGCGGCGGGCGCCGGCGCCGGCGCGGTGTTCGTGGACGGCGGCTTGCGGAACACGAGGCCGCCGCTCTTGCCGCTTTGCTCGGCCGTGAGCTGCATCGGCTTGCCCGCGCACGCGACCGTCTTGCGCTGTACCGCCCCGCCCGCGACCGACGACTCATCGGAGCCGACGGTGACGGTGCCGCCGACGATGGTTTCCTCCGTGCAAGAGGCGAGGTAGCCGAGCACGATTTTGCCGGCGCTGCCTAACTGGATTTGCTTGCCGGCCGGTACGTAGTCGAAGGCGTCGACACCGGCGACGCTCGCCGACACATCCTCGACCAGGGCCGCCGGAGCGGCCGATTGCGCCCAAGCGCTCTGAGCGACCGCGCCCGCGAGCACAATCGCGACCGTGATCGGAGCCACCGACCCGAGATGTCCGCGCATGATCAAAGCCCCCAACTGCCCAGCGAGCCGTCCCACCGGAGGCCCGCCCCGCCGTTTACATTAAACGAATGGTTGGCGCCGTGCACGGGTCTGGCCCAGCGGCGCCCGCATCGGTCCATCCGTGCAACCTGGGGAAAGCTCTAGGCCGGCAGGCTCGGCGCTCGAACCATCCGATATCCCATGAGCCGCTCCGCCGCCTTGATACCGCGCTGCAGGTCGCCCACGGCATTGAAGGCCTCGATCTCGACGCCGAGGGTCACGAGCGCCTGGGCGACGGCGCCGGAGATGCCGGTCACGATCGCCGAGACACCCATGAGCTGACACGCCGTCACGGTCTGGGCGAGGTGCCGGGCCACTTTCGAGTCCACGACCGGCACGCCCATGATGTCGACGATCACGGCCTTGGCTCTATTCACGCGGATGGCATGCAGGAGCTCGTCAGTGAGCTGGCTCGCGCGCACGGTATCGATGAGGCCGATGAGCGGCAGGATGAGCAGATGCTCGCGAAACTGCAGCACCGGCGTCGACAACTCGCGGATGACTTCCTGTTGAGCCGTCATGGTCCGCTCACGCTCGGCGATCAGCACGTCGACGATCATCCCGATGTCGAAGAAACTCACCTTCTTCAGCGGCGAGACTTTTTCGAATGCGGCCGGGGGATCGCCGGCCAACTTTGCCAACGATGTCGACGCCGATCGCCGCCATCATCTGGTGAAAGGCACCGAGGAACACCCGCGCATCGAAGCCCGCCCGGCTATAGAGCAATCCCCAAGGCGATGCGCTGCTCCGCATAGGCAATGCCGTAATCGCCGCCGACCGACGCGAGCAGATGCTCCCCTAGCGTGGCGATGACCGGAGTCCACCTTTGTGCGGCCGTGGTTCAGCCGCCGCCAAGCGGATTTCTGAAAACGAGCGGGATCGAGGAAGGGAGTGGTGGGCGCTGGAGGGATTGAACCTCCGACCCCTTCCATGTCAAGGAAGTGCTCTCCCGCTGAGCTAAGCGCCCACGCAAAGCGAGGGGCATGTAGCCCAATTCATCGGGGCTGGCAAGCCCGCGCCGTGTCCCGCGGGCAGCTAGCTCACGCCGCCAGAAGCCGCGTCACTTCCTCGACGAGCTGGCGCAGGTGGAAGGGCTTCGCCAGAACCGTCGCGGTCTTCGCGCCGATCTCCCGATTGCGCAGCGCCACGGCGGCGAATCCCGTGATGAACATGACGCGGAGCTCGGGCCAACGAATGGTGGCCCGGCGCGCGAGCTCGATGCCGTCGATGCCGGGCATGACCACATCGGCGAGCAGAAGATCGACCGGCGCCTTCAAGATCAGCGCGAAGGCCGCATCGCCGTCGGGCGCGGCGAGCACGGTGTGCCCCGCTCGCGTCAAGCCCCGACTCAGGAACCGGCGGAGGTTGTCGTCGTCCTCGGCGAGCAGGATCCGTGCCATTGTATGTCCGTCGAGACCCGCGAAACCCTGCCCCAAGGCATACACGCAAAGCAACAAAGGAACGTTAAGGTGGGCTTGTCTTCCGCGGGTCGCGAGCCGCCACACCAACCCTCGCGACCCGCGTAGGGGCTTGAGTCGCGAGCCACCACGCGACCGGCGTGGCTGCCCGCTTATTGTGCGAACTGGGTTGATGACACGGCCTGCTTCTTGCCCGTAATCTCGGTGCCCATGGACGGTGTTTCGGAGCTGGGCGCGTCTGTCGATTCGCCGATCGAGGTGGCGGCACCCGCGCAGCAGCAGGTGGCCTTGGTCTGCGCCTCGCCGCACAGCGGCAGCGATTATCCAGCGGAGTTCCTGGCCGCATCCCGTCTCGATCCGCTGACGCTCCGGCGCTCGGAGGACAGCTTCGTCGACGAGATTTTCGGCGGCGCGGTCGAGCTGGGCGCGCCGCTCCTGAAGGCGTGTTTTCCCCGCGCCTATCTCGATCCCAATCGCGAGCCCTTCGAGCTCGATCCGCAGATGTTCGCGGAGCCGCTGCCCGCCTACGTGAACAGCCGCTCGCCCCGGGTCCAGGTCGGGCTCGGCACCATCGCCCGTGTCGTGGCGACGGGCGAGGAGATCTATGCCCACAAGCTGCGCTTCGCCGACGCCCTCGCGCGGGTCGAGCGGCTCTACCGGCCCTACCATCAGGCGCTCCGCCAGCTGCTGGCCGCCACGGGCGAGCACTTCGCAGGCTATGTCCTGATCGATTGCCACTCCATGCCGTCGACCGCCGGTCCGGGCGAGCGCGATTTCAAGCGCCACGGGGTGGACATCGTGCTGGGCGATTGCCATGGCACCTCCTGCCATCCCGCGGTCATGGATACCGCCCAGCGACTCCTGACGGCCAAGGGCTACCGCGTCGCGCGCAACGCGCCCTATGCCGGCGGCTTCACCACCAGCCACTACGGCGCGCCTCAACGCGGCCGTCACGCGATCCAGATCGAGATCAACCGCGCGCTCTACATGGATGAGCGCAGCATCAGCCGCAAGCCGTTCCTGCGGCAGCTCGCCGAGGACATGCGCGATCTGATGACGGCGCTCGCCGTGCTGCAGCCGCGCCAGCTCAAGGCGGCATGAGCGCGCGCGCGGCGCCCAAGGCGGACGCTCCCGTGGTGCGCGACTCCGAGGACGCCGATCTGCCGGCGATCGCCGCGATCTACGGGCATCACGTTATGCACGGGTTCGGCTCCTTCGAGGAGGTGCCGCCCGGCGTCGATGAGTTGGCCCGGCGCCGGCGCGAGATCCTTGCGAAAGGACTACCGTACTTGATCGCCGCCGACGGAGCCGGAGGCGTCCTCGGCTATGCCTATGCCTCGCCCTATCGGACGCGCTCGGCCTATCGCTTCACGATCGAAGATTCGATCTATGTGGCGCCCGAGGCGGCCCGGCGCGGCATCGGACGCGTGCTTCTGGAAGCCCTGATCGCGCGCTGCACCAAGATCGGCTACCGGCAGATGATCGCCGTGATCGGCGACAGCGGGAACGAGGGCTCGATCGGGCTGCATCGATCGTTGGGCTTCACGCGCACGGCGCTGCTGCCCACCATCGGTTTCAAGCGCGATCGCTGGATCGATTGCGTGATGATGCAACGACCCCTCGGTCCGGGATCGGCGACATTGCCCGAGGAAATCCCGGAGTCTTGAAACCGGCCGCGCTCGCCCAACCTCTGGGTTGAGCCCGAGCGTTCATTTGCGAGGTCGCATCATGGTCGAGACCGCATACGCGGGCGCCCAGGCTCCAGCCCGGCATCGGGCGCCCTCGCTCCGCGCGGATTTCACCATCAGCCAGGACTGGAACGCCTACAGCCCCGAGGAGCACGACATCTGGCGGACGCTCTTCCACCGCCAGGAGTCGGTGCTGAAGGGGCGCGCGTGCGAGGAGTTCCTGGCGGGCGTGCGGGCGCTCGGCGTGGTCGCCGACGCGATCCCGGACTTCCGCCGGCTCAACGATACGCTGCAGGCGGCGACCCGTTGGTCGATCGTCGCGGTGCCGGGCCTGGTGCCGGACGCGGTGTTTTTCGAGCACCTCGCCAACCGCCGCTTTCCCTCGACCTGCTTCATCCGGCGGCGCGATCAGCTCGACTACCTGCAGGAGCCCGACGTCTTCCACGACGTCTTCGGCCACGTGCCGATGCTGATGAACCCGGTGTTCGCAGACTACATGCAGGCCTACGGCCAAGGCGGGCTCAAGGCGCTCGGCCTCGGCGCGCTGCACCATCTGGCGCGCCTCTATTGGTATACGGTGGAGTTCGGGCTGATCGAGACCGCGGCGGGGCTGCGCATCTACGGCTCGGGCATCGTCTCCTCGAAGGGCGAATCGGTCTATTGCCTGGAGGACCCGTGTCCCAATCGCCTCGGCTTCGGCCTCATGCGGGTGATGCGCACGCACTATCGGATCGATGACTTCCAAGTGACTTATTTCGCGATCCGGAGCTTCGACGAGCTGTTCGACGCCACGCGGCCCGATTTCACGCCCTACTACGCCGAGCTCGCGGGGCAGCCTGACCTGCCGGCGGCGATGGTCCTCCCGAGCGACCGCGTGCTGCACCGCGGCATGCCCCGCTGAGTGCAAAAAAAATTGGGCCGCGGTTGCCCACGGCCCAAGTTTAGGGAGGAAACGCCTAAGAAGACGTACGGCAGGACAAGTCCATGCCGCGCTGCACAATATGGGCGTCCGATCCCTGCGGATCAAGCCCAAAGTCGTCTTTTTCCAACTCGCTAGACGCTGTGATAATTTTAGCACAGAGGCACAATGGAGAGGCTTGATATTGCAATGCAAACTGCTCTCACCGAGACCTTAGAACCACTCCATTATGGCGAGTTGGTTCCGGAGTCGATCCGCGTCTCGGTTGCGGTGCACACTTTGTCGCAGGGCTCAGCCCCAAAGTGCGGGCTTGGGCGGGTAGACCGTGCTGCCGTCGTAACGCAGGCCGGGCTGACGGTCTTTCGCGAGCAGGAGCGGCGCATCGAGATCGACGAATTCCGCGTCCTGCGCCAGGAAGCAGGCGGGCGCCATGGCGAGCGAGGTGCCGACCATGCACCCCACCATCAGCCGAAAGCCCTTGGCGCGCGCCGCGCGGACCAGCGCCAGCGCCTCGGTGAGGCCGCCGGTCTTGTCCAGCTTCACGTTGACGACCTCGTACTTGCCGACGAGCGCGTCCACGTCCTCGCTGGTATGGCAGGACTCGTCGGCACAAACCGGCACGGGATGCGGCATCTGCGCGAGCGCGTCATCGCGCCCCGCGGGCAGGGGCTGCTCGATGAGCGCCACGCCGAGCTCGGCGAGCGCGGACGCGTAGCGCTCGAAATGCTCCGCGCTCCAGCCCTCGTTGGCGTCCACGATGAGGCGCGAGGCGGGTGCGGCCGAGCGCACGGCACGGACCCGCTCGAGGTCGCCCTCGCCGGTCAGCTTAAGTTTGAGGAGCGGCCGCGCCGCGTGCTCCGCCGCCGCGCGCGCCATCGCCTCGGGCTCCGCGAGGCTCAGAGTGTAGGCCGTCACCACCGGGCGCGGCGGCTCGATGCCGGCGAGCCGCGACACGGTCTTGCCCGAGGTTTTCGCCTCGAGGTCCCAGAACGCCGCATCGACCGCGTTGCGCGCCGCACCCGGCGGCAATGCCGCCTGCAATTCCGCGCGGTCGAGTCCCTCGGCGACCGCTGGGGCCAGAGCCTCGATCGCGGCCAGAACGCCCTCGACGGTCTCGCCATAGCGGGCATAGGGCACGCTCTCGCCGCGACCCCGATGTTGGCCGGCGACGAGCTCCGCCACCACGACTTCGGCGGTCGTCCGGCTGCCGCGCGAGATGACAAACGGCTGGGCGAGCGCCCAGGACTCGCGGCGAACCGTGAGGCGTGGCATGGCTGCCGGCCCTCGCTCAGAGCCTATCGGCAATCGCGGCAACCCCGGTGCGTACGGGATCGACGCACGGCAGACCGAAAGAGTCGGCGGTCTGCTTCAAGATGCTGTCGGCGGCGGACGCATCGAGCGCCGAGGTGTTGATGGAGATCCCAACGCAGGTGACGGCCGGGCTGGTGAGGCGCGCCGCGCGCAAGTTCGCCTCGATGCAGTCGTGCAGACTCGGCAGCGGGTAATGCGGCAAGCCGCGCATGTGGGTGCGGGTGGGCTCGTGGCACATGACGATCGCCGTCGGCGCCGCGCCATGCAGCAGACCCAGGCTTACACCGGCATAGGAGGCGTGGAACAGCGAGCCCTGACCCTCGATCAGATCCCAGTGATCGTCGTCGTTGGCGGGCGCCAACCACTCCGTGGCGCCGGAGATGAAGTCCGCCACCACCGCGTCGACGGAGACGCCGTCGCCGGCGATCAAGATCCCGGTCTGGCCCGTGGCGCGGAAGTCCGCCTTGACGCCGCGCTTCTTAAGCTCGCGCTCGAGGGCGAGCGAGGTGAACATCTTGCCGATCGAGCAGTCGGTGCCGACCGTGAGCAACCGCTTGCCCGAGCGGGGCTTGCCGCTCGCGACGTGGAACTCCCGGGCGGGGTGGCGCACATCGGCGACGCTGCGGCCCAACCGCTCCGCCGTCGCCTTGAGCACGGGCACATCGGCCAGCCGCCGATGCATGCCGGCCGCGAGGTCGAGCCCGCGCTCGAGGGCGCGGGTCAGCACGGGGATCCAGCTCTCTGCGACCACGCCACCACGATTGGCGACGCCCACCACGAGCGTCTTGACGCCCGCCGCGGCTGCGGCCTCGACGCTCATGTCGGGCAGCTTCAGATCCGCCTTGCAGCCGGGCAGCCGCAATTGGCCGAGACACCACTCCGGGCGCCAGAAGGCGACGCCGGCCGCGGTCTTGGCAGCGAGCTGGTCATGGGCGTCGCCCAGAAACAAAAGGTACGGATGCTTGATCGCCATGGGGGCGGTCCTCGGAGAAAGATCGGGCCTAGACTCCCGATACTACCGAAAACCGCGGGAAAGCAAACACGGCGCCATCGACGCTGGCTGGCTTGCTCAGATCACGCCCGCCAGTCCTGCCGCTGCGGATAATTCCGGGCGGTGAAGCGGTACATCGCCTTGATCGCATTCTCCTGATTCTCGCCCTTGACGACGTCCAGACCCTTCCACTGCGTGATCACGTCGTCCCATTTCATGAGCTTTGAGTGCAGATCGTCGCGCATGTCGCGCACGAACTCGACCTGAGCCTCGAATTTCTTCAGAACTGACAGGATCTCGCCGGTCATCGCGTCGCACTGCCCGAACAGGCTGTCGAACTCGCTCTGCGGACGCATCAGGAGGGTGCGTACGCGGGAGATTTCCTGGGTCATCGTGCGGTCGTTCTTGTAGGTGCGCACGAACTCGCCGAGCTTGCGGATGACCTCCTGAACGCAGCCGTAGCGCTCGCGCAGCGCCTCGATATAGGCGAGCTCGCGCGCGAGATCGTCGATCCGATCGACCACCTCGTTCTTGCGCTCGCGGCCGATGCCGAGCTTCTCCGCGATCTCCCCGAAGGCCTGGTCCACTTTCTGCTTGGTGAGAGGATCCTCGACCAATTGCTCGAGCGCGACCAGGTCCACCACCACGTGCTCGTCGCCGGTGAGCCACGAGGCGATTTGCAGGGACAGCCGGCCCTTCGCGATCATCCGATGGCGATCCTCGACCTGCCAGGAGGCCGAGCCATCGAGGATCTCGCGCGGAATCGAGTCGTTCGGCCGGATTTCCTTCACGTAGCGGAGGCTGCGCTCGACCACGCTCAGGAGGTCGCCGTCGTTCGAGTCGGGCTTGATGCCGAATTCGTACCTGAGCGTCGGCAGCAGGAGCGCAACCTGAAGGTCGCCCAGCAGCACGTACAGAGCGGCCTCCTGGGAGTCCGACGTCAACGCGAAGCGCGCGCCCTCGACCCCGAACACCTTGTGCTCGAAGCGAAAATGGGTGCTGCGCGGCGCTCCCGCGCGGGTGGCCGAGGGAACCGCGGTCGCGACGGCGCTCATGGCTCACCGCGCCGGCGGGAATCGTCGAACCGCCGACTGGCCGAACGCGCAAGGAGAAGATCAACCATACCCGACACACGCCAGAGGCAGATGTACGAACCCCAAGCTTAGGCACGGAGGGTAAAGACTCGATGAAACCGCGCCCGGGAACCCGGCCGAGCCGGGAGGATGCGTCGCGACATGCGTCCCGCTCGGGCGACGGGCTCTAGAACTCGCCGAACAGGAATGCCAGAAGGACGAAGCGGCGGCCCGAGCGCACTTCCAATGCCTCGTGCAGGATCGAGCAGGAGAACACGATGGCGGCGCCGGTCGCGGGCCGGTATTGCTGGTCTCCGTACTCCGCGAAGCGCAGCGCGCCGCCCTCAAACTCCTCGCTGTTGAGGTTGATCGACATGGCGAAGCGCCGATGCGCCGAAATCACCTCGGAATCGTCGCGGTGGCCGTGCGGCTCGCCGCCGCGCGAGCCCGCATAGCAGCCGATGCGCATGCGCTCGCGGCGGGTGACCGGGTACTGAAAAGCCTTGCGAATCTCGGGAAACAGGCGAGACCCGAGCCGACCGTCGATGAAGCCCGCGGTATCCTTGTCGACAATCCAATGATCGATCCGGTCGCCGCGCCCGTACTCGGGGATTCGCATCTTGTAGTCGGTCGTCATCTGGTCCTCGCCGTGGCCGGGTTCGACGAATACCTTGCCCCGGGTCTCGTAGACCTGGATGAGCCGGCGACAATCCTCGGGGCTCAGCACATCCGGCACGACGAGGATGGGCGGATGCGGCGCCACAGGCGCGGTCTTGCGCTCGGCGACGAGGGCGCGGACCGCCGAGAGCGCCAGCTCCGCCTGCCCGGCCGCCTCGCCCTTGAGGACGGCATGGACATGGTTATTTTGTCGCAGCACGACCGTGGTGGGTTGATCGCGGGTGCCCGCGCCATAGGCGGCGAACACCTTGCCGTCCCGGTCGAGCAGCACCGGGACCAGCGCTTTCGCCTCCGCGGCGGCCCGTGCATTGGCGAGCGTCACCGCGAGGACGCGCGCACCCTCGCCCTCGAGCGCCGGCAGCAGGGCGCCGAGCGACACCCCCGCTTCCCTGACAGCATCGGCGTCGAAGCGCGGCCAGAACGCGATCACCTGCGGGCTTCCCGCGACGTCGTCGCCCCTCAGGTCGATCGTCTTGCCGTCCGGCGTGGCGAGCGCGCAGGGCGGCGCGATATCGCCCGCCGCCAGCGGAGCCCGGAACGCCGGTCGATCGCGCGGGATAGTCGGAGCCGCCATGCCTGCCTTGCTAACAGATCGCCTCCGGGCGGGCAATCGACCGAGCCTGCGGCGCGCGCGGGCCTTGCAAAGCCACGTCGGCTATGATTGAAGCACAATCCACATGCATTTCCCGGGGGACTTGGTGGACCGGCTCGACGAGCTCGAGGCTCAATCGATCTTCATTCTGCGCGAGGCGGTGAACCGCCTGCAGCCCCTCGGCATGCTCTGGTCGATCGGCAAGGATTCGAACACTCTGCTCTGGCTCGCGCGCAAGGCGTTCTTCGGACGCGCGCCCTTTCCGGTCATCCTGCTCGACACCGGCAACGAGTTCCCCGAAGTCTACCAATTCCGCGATCGGATCATTCGGGAGTGGGGTCTGACCTACATCGACGCGCCCTGCCCCGGCGCCGAGGAGACCGATCCGTCGCTCCCGCCCAAGGCGCGCGCAGCGGCGCGCAAGACCCTCGGCCTCAAGCGCATCATCGCGGAGCGCGGCTTTCAGGGCGTGATCCTCGGCATCCGCCGCGACGAGCAGGCGATCCGGAGCAAGGAGCGTATTTTCAGTCCGCGCGACGCCACCGGCGCCTGGAACTTCCGGCACCAGCCGCCGGAGTTCTGGGACCGCTTCAACGCGGCGCCGCCGCCCGGCGGGCACGTGCGGGTCCATCCGCTGCTCGCCTGGACCGAGCTCGACGTCTGGCGCTACGTCGAGCGCGAGGGCATGCCGGTGGTGCCGCTCTATTTCGCCCGCGAGGGCCAGCGGTTCCGCTCGCTCGGCGAGAAGGACATCACCTTCCCGGTGCCGTCGACTGCAACCACGATCGCCGAGATCATCATCGAACTCGAGGCGAGCCGCGAGCCCGAGCGCGCGGGCCGCGCCATGGACCACGAGAGCGAGGACGCCTTCGAGCGGCTGCGCGCGCAAGGATATATGTGAGCAGGCCGCACGCATGACGGTGGCGCCGCTGCAACTGGTCGTGGTCGGCCATGTCGATCACGGAAAATCCACGCTGATCGGCCGCCTGCTCCACGAGCTCGGCGCGTTGCCCACGGGAAAGGCGGACGAGCTGCGCACGGTGAGCGAGCGGCGCGGCGTCGCCATCGAGTGGTCCTTCGCGCTCGATGCCTTTCAGGCCGAGCGCGACCAGGCCGTCACCATCGACACCACCCGCGTCTGGCTGCGCTTGCCCGAGCGGGACATCGTGGTGATCGACGCGCCGGGCCATCGCGAGTTCCTGGCCAACATGGTGAGCGGTGCCGCGGGCGCGGAGGCGGCGCTGCTGGTCGTCGACGCCAGCGAGGGCATGCAGGAGCAGACCCGACGGCATGCCTATCTGCTCCGGCTCCTGGGTCTCGAGCAGATCGCGGTGGTCGTCAACAAGCTCGACCTCGTCGGGTTCTCCGAGGCGCGTTTCCGCGAGCTCGAAGGCGCCGCCCGGCGTTTCCTCGCCGAGCTCGGCTTGACGCCGAAGCTTGTGCTGCCGATCTCGGCGCGTCATGGCGACAATCTGGCGGCGCTCAGCGCGAACATGCCGTGGCACCGGGGCCCGACGCTGATCGAGGCCTTGCAAGCCTTCGACTCGCGCCCCTCTCGGGACGCGCAGCCGCTCCGGCTGCCGATCCAGGATGTCTACCGGCAGGACGACAAGCGCATCCTGGCGGGCCGCATCGAATCCGGACGCCTCGCGGTCGGCGACACGCTGCTGTTCTCCCCCTCGAACAAGTTCGCGCGAATCAAGAGCCTCGAGGCGTGGAATTCTGCGCAGCCGGCACACGCCGTGGCGGGACAATCCGTGGGCATCACGCTCGACAGGCCGCTCTTCGTGGAGCGCGGCGAGATCGCGAGCCACCAGGACGATGCGCCGCGGCTCACCAACGTGCTCCACGCGACCCTGTTCTGGCTTGCCGGCACGCCGCTCGCGGCCGGCCAGCAGCTTCGGCTCGAGCTCGCGACCGCCGAGGCGCCGGTCACCGTGGAGACGGTAGAGCGCGTCATCGACACCGACAGCCTGGCATCCGCACCCACCGACGTCGTGCGCCGCGACCAGGTGGCCGAAGTCGTGCTGCGCAGCCGCGCGCTGCTCGCGCTCGACGACAACACGCACCTGCCGCGCACCGGCCGCTTCGTGCTGCGCGCGAACGGCGAGACGGTCGCGGGCGGGCTGGTCTCCCTGCGCCACCACCCGGACCAGCGCCATGCCGTGGGCCTCAAGCCCGAGAACCTGACGCCCGTCGATCACAAAGTGACCCGCGCCAGCCGCGCCGAGAGGTTCGGTCATCGCGGCGGCATACTGTGGTTCACCGGACTTTCCGGCGCCGGAAAATCGACGCTCGCCATGGCGGTCGAGCAACATCTGTTCCGCAGAGGCTATGCCGTCTACGTGCTGGACGGCGACAATGTGCGCAGCGGGCTCAACGCGAATCTCGGCTTCTCGCCGGAGGATCGCGTGGAGAACATCCGGCGCGTCGGCGAAGTCGCAGCGCTGTTCGCGGACGCCGGCATTCTCTGCATCACCGCCTTCATCTCGCCCTATCGGGCCGATCGGGCGCGAGCGCGACAAGCCGGCGGCGAGGCGTTCCACGAGATCTACATTCGCGCGGATCTGGAAACCTGCGAGCGGCGCGATCCGAAAGGGCTTTATCGCCGGGCTCGCTCCGGGGAGATCGGGGAATTCACCGGCGTCTCCGCGCCCTATGAGCCTCCGGAAAGCGCCGAGCTCGTCGTCGACACCGCACGCGAACCGATCGAGGCCTGCGTCGAGCAAATCCTTCGCTACATTGCAACATCGTTCGCGATCTCATCTCGGTCTTAGATCGCACGGGATTGCATCGGTTCCGCGTCGACTTATCGCACCGCAACGCGTGCGGTGCGGAAGAATGCGTCAGGATTTATTTTCGGGATCCTATTGAAAATGAGCGATTCAGTAACCCAATGAGCTTAGTGTCGGACCGACGCCTTTCGATTTTTATTTCGGTTCCAAGAAACGAACACGGGGCCAAAGGAGACGACGCAGATGGACGGCACCAGCGGAGAGCAAGCTTTAGCGGAAGACGATTTCTTGCGCCGCCGACGCATCCAGAAACTGCGCTGGCTCGGCTTGCATCACGAGGCGGACAGGCTTGCCGCGGAAGCGCCTCCGGAAATCCACCGCGCGAGGGCGCCGCTGCCGGTGGAATACCCGGAGACCGACTAGCCGCCGCCCGCAAACCGCTCGAGCTGCCGTCTCGAACCCGTTTGCGCCAGACGTTGCCGGGATGAGCGGGGCTGCGGAGCAAGAGGTCGCGGCATTTCTCTCGCAGCCGGCGAGCTACGGCGCACCGAGTGCCACCGTCGAGCGTCTGGACACCCACGCCTCCCTGATCTTTCTGGTCGGGGCGCGCGCCTTCAAGATGAAGCGCGCCGTGGCCTTTTCCTATCTCGACTATTCCACCTTGGCCCGTCGCAAGCGGTACTGCGAGACCGAGCTCGAGCTCGGCCGACGCCTGGCGCCGACGCTCTATCGGACGCTGCACGCGGTGACGCGCGCGCCCGATGGCCGCCTCGCGCTGGACGGAGCCGGCGAGCCCGTCGAGTGGCTCCTGGAAATGCGGCGGTTCGATCAGGCGGCGCTGTTCGATCGGCTCGCCGAATCAGGCTGCCTGACGCCGGCCTTGATGCGCGACCTCGCCGACGAGATCGCGGCGTTCCATGGCTCCGCCGACGTGGCGCTCGACCGTGGCGGGAGCAGTGCGATCGACGCGCTGATCCGGGACATCGAAACCAATCTGAGCCTCGCGAGCGCAATACTGGATGCGGGCGCCGTGCGCGCGCTCAAGCAAGCTCAAGTCGCTACTTTCGAGAGACTGGCACCGCTCCTCGACCGCCGCCGCGCCGCCGGCAAAGTGCGCCGCTGTCACGGCGACCTGCATCTGCGCAACATCTGCCTCATCGACGACAAGCCCACCCTGTTCGATCCCATCGAGTTCAGCGACGACCTCGCGACGATCGACGTGCTCTACGATCTCGCGTTCCTGCTGATGGACTTGCACCACCGCGGCCACAATGAGCTCGGTAACCGCGTACTCAACCGCTACCTCGACCGCACCGAGGACGCGGGCGGGCTCGCGGCGCTGCCGCTCTTTCTGTCGCTGCGGGCGGGAATCCGCGCGCACGTCACGGCCGTGGCCGCGAGCCGGCAATCTCGCGCCCAGCCGGCCGCCGAGCTCGTGAAAGAGTCTCAAGCCTATCTTGGGCTCGCTACGGAGCTGCTGGCCCCGTGCACGCCGAGGCTGGTCGCGATCGGCGGCTTGAGCGGCACCGGCAAGACCAGCCTTGCTCATGCGTTGGCACCCGCGCTCGGCCCAGTGCCGGGCGCGCGGATCCTCCGCAGCGACGTGCTGCGCAAGCGAAGCTTCGGCGTCGCGCCGGAAACGCGTCTGCCGTCGGCGGCTTACGAGCGCACCGTGACCGAGCGAGTCTATCGCACGCTGAGCGACGAGGCGGCCGAGGCGCTTGCCGGCGGCTATGCCGTGGTGGCGGATGCCGTGTTCCTACGCCCAGAGGAGCGACACGCCATCGGCGAGGTCGCGCGCGCAAACGGGGCCCGCTTCACGGGCCTCTGGCTCGAGGCGGCACCGGAGGTTCTCGCGCGGCGCATCGAGAGCCGCGAGCGGGATGCCTCGGACGCCGATGTCGACGTGATGCGCCGCCAAAGCACGCTCGATCCAGGCACGATAACCTGGCACCGGGTCGATGCCGGCGGCGGCAGCGAGCGCACGGCGGAGCGAGCCCTCGCGATGCTCGTGTGCTGATTCCTAACTTCGCAAGCGAGCCTAGGAATTTCAGGGGCGGGTCACTAGCTGCGGACGCTACTTGAACACCGAGAAATAAACCGACAGCACGAGCTCCATAACGATCAGCCCGACGATGTACCACTCGACCCGGAGGTTGCGGCTTTGCGTCACCAGGTCGAGCAAGGTCTCGACCGTGCGCGAGATCACCTCGAGCTTGCGGTCGAGCGCGCGGTCCCTCTCTCGCAGCTCGTACTCGTCCGAGAGCCGCAAGTAGAGCCGCTCCAGCGCGGGGTGGTCCCAGAGAACCTCGGGCTTCTCCCCGGTCTCGACGCGGCCGACCATCTTCTGCTGCACGGTGAGCACGTTGCCGATATGCCGCAGCAGGAACCGGCCCTGCGCACCCGGCCGGCCGCGCCGCCGCAGCGAGGCGGCCAGCGGCTCGATCCGGTCGAACACGGACGCGATGCGGGTCTCGTAGTGCGCCAGCATCAGGCTCTTGGCCAAGGAATCCGCAACCAGCTGTGCGCGCTCCACGGAGAGATCCCTGAGCGTCAGCGTTCCGTCGACGCCCATCTGCTCTTCGGCGTCCGAGCGGATCGCGACGCGCAGCTCGTCGATCTCCGGGGGATCATAGGGCTCGACGACGCGGGGCATGAGCCGGTCGATGAACCGACGCTCCTCGCTCGGCGGCACCTCGAACAGAACGGCGACGCCGTAGCGGAACAGCACCGCGATGCCCTTGGGCTCGACCTTGAGCGCGAGCGGAGCCGTCGCCAGAGGCTCGGGGTCCTCGAGCCCGCGGGTGTCGATGCGCTCGCCCAGCAGGATCGCTCGCACGACGCTCGTGGCGGGTCCGCCTGGCGCGCTCCGCGTGGCCGAGCTGGTCGTGACGATTTCGTTCATAATCCGCGCGCCTTCTATGCCGGGCCGATCTTTTTACCTGGGCCGCGTCTGGCCGATCGTCAATTCCGGACCGGCCGAAATCGACCTTTTCCAAGATCTTATGCTAGTCTCGGTTAACGTCGAGTTTTACCACCATGAAGCGGCATATCATCCTGACATCGCATCCGACCGCCGGTCGGACGCCGCCCCCGATGCACTGGGGAGCATCCACCGCATCGGAGCGTGGTCCTTTGATCGCGTCCTCCCTCGGGGATCGACGCAATGTCATCGGCGCTCACGCGGGCGCTTTTGCCATCTACCGGGCCTTGGCCATCACCGCGGGAAAGCTCAGCCCGATTCACGTGCCCGATCTCACGAACACGGCGCCCGTGGAGACGATCGGTCCCCATCCACAGTGGGCAAGCGTCGATAGAATTGTCTCGCTCGATCCCTGGGGTCATCTCGTCGCCGAGGCGTTCGCCGACCGCCTCGCGGAAGGTTGGGACATCCGCCCCACCATTGCGATCGCCAAAGCGCACATCCAGATGCCGGAGCTCAAGCAGGCGATCGATGCGGGTCGGCTGCGTCCCGACGGAACTATCCTGCTGGAGAGCGGCGCGGTGCGCGTCACCAAGGCCGCGATCGAGCCGGTCTGGTTCCTGCCTGGCATTGCCCAGCGGTTCGGCGTGAGCGAGAGCGACCTGCGCCGCGGCCTCTTCGAATACACGGGCGGGATGTTTGCCGAGCTCGTCACCCGCCCCGATCTCAAGGTGTTCCTCCCGCCGATCGGCGGCATCACCGTCTATTGCATCGGCGATATCGCCGCCATCGCCGATCCCACGCGCAAGCTGGCCTGCCGCGTGCACGACGAGTGCAACGGCTCCGACGTGTTCGGCTCCGACATCTGCACGTGCCGGCCTTACCTGGCGCACGGCATCGAGGTGTGCGTCGGCACCGCCCAGGAGGGCGGCGCCGGTATCGTCGTCTACAATCGGAAAGAAGGCCGCGCGCTCGGCGAAGTGACCAAGTTCCTGGTCTACAATGCCCGCAAGCGCCAGGACGGCGGCGACCGCGCGGCGACCTATTTCGAGCGCACGGAATGCGTCGCCGGCGTGCAGGACATGCGCTTCCAGGAGCTGATGCCCGACGTGCTGCATTGGCTCGGCGTCACGCGGATCGACCGCTTCGTCTCCATGAGCGACATGAAGTTCCAGCCGATCGCGGACAGTGGCATCGAGGTCGTCGAGCGAGTGGAGATCCCCGAGGCGCTCATACCCGGAGAGGCCAGGGTCGAGATGGACGCCAAGAAAGCCGCCGGCTACTTCACCAAGAGCGCGCCGGATGCCCGGGAGCTCGAGTCTCGCAAGGGGCGGCGGCTGGACGACTAGCACGCATGGAAGAGAACCTCGTCGTCGTCACGCACCCTCTGGTTCAGCACAAGCTGACGCTGATGCGCCGCAAGGACACAGCGACCGGGCATTTCCGGCAGCTCCTGCGCGAGATCGGCTTGCTGATGCTCTACGAGGCGACGCGGGATCTGCCGCTGGAGGATTGCGACATCGAGACGCCCCTGGTGCGCACCAAGGGCTCGATGCTCGCGGGCAAGAAGCTCTGCTTCGTGCCGATCCTGCGCGCGGGCCTGGGATTCGTCGACGCCATGCTCGAGCTGGTTCCATCGGCGCGCGTGGGCCATATTGGCCTCTACCGCGACCCCACCACGTTCGAGGCCGTCGAGTACTATCTGAAGCTCCCCGAGGACATCTCGAAACGCCGCGTCGTCATCGTGGATCCCATGCTGGCCACCGGACATTCCGCGAGCGCGGCCGTGCATCGGCTCAAAGAGAGCGGCGCGGAAGCCATCAAGTTCATTTGCCTGGTCGCGGCGCCGCCCGGCCTCGAATTGATGCGCGCCGAGCATCCGGACGTGACGATCTATACGGCGGCCGTGGACGAGCGGCTCAACGAGCACGCCTACATCATCCCCGGGCTCGGCGACGCCGGTGACCGGCTGTTCGGGACGAAGTAGCGACTCAGGCAGCCGTGCCGAATTCCTGCTTTACCTTGGCGAAGGCGGTGTCGGTGATCTCCAGCGCGTCGCGGATGTCCGCCTCGCGATGCGCGGCCGACAAGAACATGTTGTGCCAGGGATGGAGATAGGCGCCGCGCTTCGCCGCCTCGCCCGTGAACCGCACCGCTTTCTTGAACTCGGGATCATCCTCGAACAGCAGCAGCGGCATCTGCACAGGGCCGGATTGGCGGATGCGCACGCCGTGGCTGCGAGCTTGCTCGGCAAGCCCGTCCCGGAACATCTGCCCCACGCGCTCCATCGCCGGGATCGCCTTGCCCTCGCGCAGGATGGTGACCGTCGCGATCGCCGCCGCCATCGAGGTCGCCGCGAACCAGAACGATCCCGTGGCAAAGATCTTGGTCGCGCCCTCGCGGAAGCGGTCGTTGCCCAGCACGGCCGCGAGCGCGTAGCCGTTGGCGATCGCCTTGCTCCACGCGCTGAGATCGGGCCGAACGCCCAGCGGCTCCCAGCTGCCGCCGAGATGGAGCCGGAAACCCGCGCGCACATCGTCGATGATGAGTGCAGCATCGCGCGCGTCGCAGAGCGCCCGGAGCCGCCGCGCGAATGCCGGCGAGGGCAGCTCCTGGTCGACGCGGTTGTCGTGCCGGAACGCCGTCACGATGATCCCCGCGAGATCGTCGCCGGCCTCGTCGACGGCGCGCTCCACGCTGGCGATATCGTTGTAGGCGAACTGGATCAGATGCGCGCGGTTCTCGCTGGTGATGCCGTTGAGGTTGGGCGTGCACCAGGGCGCGGAGCCGTGATAGGAGCCGCTTGCCACCAGGATCTTGCGCCGGCCGGTGGCGGCGCGGGCGATGGTGACGCACTTGGTGGTGGCATCGGTGCCGTTCTTCTCGAACATCGCCCAGCTCGCGTGTGGGATGGTGTCGACGAGGAGCTCCGCGAGCTCGACGATGCGCGGCGACGGTCCGTTCTGGCAGTCGGCCAGCGCCTGCTGGCACGCCGCGGCCGCGTCCACCTCGGGATGGCCGTGGCCGAGGATGATCGGCCCGTAGCTACACATGAAGTCGATATACTCGTTGCCGTCGACGTCGAAGAGCCGGCAACCCCTCGCGCGCTCGAGGAATTGCGGAAAGCCGTCCGGTAGACGTCCGGCGTTCTGGTGCCCGTACATCCCGCCGGGGATGACCGCCCGGGCGCGCGCCCGCAGCGCCTGATCGGCGGCGTAGACGTGGAGGTTCGGTCGATCCATGAGGCGTGCCTGGGGTAACAGGAGTCGGGCGCCCTTTATACTGAGAATAGCGACGAGGGGGAAACGCCGACATGCCTCCGGCTCTCGTGGGACAAGCGCTGGCGCGGGGACTCAGGGCCGTGGCAGGGCCTGCGTCCAAGATCAGTGCGCGGACAAGAACGCGAGGATTGGCGGCGCAACTTGCTCCGCGGCTTCCAGCAGGATGGCGTGCCGCAATTTCGGGAGCACGACCAACTGTGAGCGGGGCAGCTGGTTCGCGATGAACTCGTTGAGCCGCGGCGGACAGCCGCCGTCGAATTCTCCGGTCAGCACCAGCGCGGGCGCTTGGATCTCGTGCAGCCAGGGCGCCATCTCGGTTTCGGCATAAATATCGAAGACGCTGAGAAAGACTTGCGGGTCGGTGTCGATTACCTGCTGCATGCGCCGAGCGATCACATCGGGCCGCACCGCAGCGAATTCGGGCGTGAACCAGCGGTCTTTCAGGGTCTCCAGCACGGGGGCGATGCCGCGTTGACGCATGGTGGCGACCACGCCCTTGACATTGGCGCTGTCGTCGGCCGTCCTGCCCGCGGCGGTGCTCAGGAGCCCCAGGGACAGCACGCGGTCCGGATAGCGCCGCGCGTAAGCCGGGCCAATCATGCCGCCGAGCGAATGGCCCATGAAATGGGCCTTTGGGATCCCAAGCTCGCGCCGAAGCGCCTCGAGGTCCTCCACGAGGTCGTCGAGGGAATAAGGCGGTGGCGGCACCGGCGAGACGCCGTGCCCCCTGAGATCGTAGGCGATGCAGCGATAGTCCTGCCGGAGCAAGCGGACCACGCCATCCCAGGAATGGCGAGAGGCCCCGATGCCGTGGATCAGAAAGAGCGGCGGACCGTCCCCTTCGAGAGAAACAGCGGACCGAATGGGCTTGATCATGGTGCCTCGCGGGGAGCGCTCGCTTCGTGGACACTGCGCGAGCGCCGCCGCGGCTTCCTGGTGAACTGCGGCATCACGTCCGCGGCGAAGCGCTCGATCACCTCGGCAGACTCCTCGCACGACAGGCCGACGTTGACGTTCATGATGAGATCGTCGATGCCGAGCTCGGCATAGGCGCCGAGGCGATCCACCATTTCCGAGGGCGGACAGATCAGCAGGTTCTCGTTGAGCTGCTCGATGGTGCGGGTGCCCGGCAGCTCCGCGATCTCGCCGTTGCGCACGATGCCCGGCCCCGTGAAGACATTGTCGAAGCGGCAGTAATAGGAATGCGCGCGCTCCAGGAGCGAGCGCGCGTGGCGCTCGTCGCGGGCGGCGATGCAGACGCGCGAGAGCGCGAGCCTGAGATGGGCGCCGGCAGGCCCGAGCTCCGCCTTGCCGCGATGAAAGCCGTCGACCTGCTCCTGCATCTTGGCGAAGGTGGCGTTGAGCGGCGTCGTCTGAATGTGGAAGCCGCGCTTCACCGACGCATAGATCCCCTCGGGCGCGAGCGCAGCCACCATGATCGCCGGCATGGGCTTGGTGACGGGCCGCGGCATCACCGTGAGCGGCTCGAACTTGTAGTACTTGCCGTTCCAGGAGACCTCCTCGCGCGTGAAGAGCGCGATCAGCACGTTGAGGGATTCGTCGAACTTCTCCCGTGAGGTCTCGATCGGGCAGTCGAGCCGCGCCATCTCCCAGGCGAAGGCGCCGCGGCCGACGCCGAGGATGAGCCGGCCCTCGCAGAGAATATCGGCCTGGATGGCGGAGCCCGCGAAGGAGCGCATGTCGTGCAGCGGCAAGACGCAGACGGAGGTGATGATCTCGATCCGCTTCGTGACCGAGGCGACTTTCACCGCCATCTGCAGCGGGTCGGGCACGAGCAGAATGTTGATCAGATGATGCTCGGGGATGGTCACGCCGCGGTAGCCGAGCCTGTCGACCAGCTTCGCCTGCTCGATCATGTCGGCATAGAGCCGGTCGCCGCCGTACCGCACGTCGGGGTAATAGGCGGAGAGAAAGTGGTTGAATTCCATGATCGGCCCGCTCAGTCCATCCGCGGGGAACCATGCCTCACACGCTATATTCCGGAAAGCGAATTAAAATTGACATTTAATTCGAGTAATTCGAATTTTCTCCCATGAACCAGGCGGAATTGGCGACGTTCCTCGCCGTGGCGGAGCTCAAGAGCCTCGCGCGCGCCGCCCGGCGGCTCAACGTCACCCAGTCGACGGTCACCTCCCGCCTGGACAACCTCGAGGAGAAGCTCGGGCAAAAGCTGTTGTACCGGCGCAAATCGGGCACCGAGCTCACCTCCGCCGGTTTCAAGTTCGTCCGCTATGCGGAGCTCGTGACGCAGCTCTGGCGTCAGGCCAATTACGAGATCGGACTGCCGCAGGGCTTCACCAGCGTCTGCAACCTCGGCTGCTACTTCGACCTTTGGGACGGTCTCGGTGCAAAGTTCCTGGATCACATGCACCGACGGCGTCCCGACGTGGCGGTGGCGGTCTGGCCGGGCGATCAGCGCAACATCGATCGCTGGCTCGATACGGGGCTCGTCGACGTCGCCTTCTGCTACAGCCCGCAAGCGCGCGGCAGCTTTGCCGTCCGCGAGATCATGGTCGACGAGTTCGTCCATGTGGACTTCAAGCGGCCGCGGGGTGTGGCGGACGCCGCCGGCTACGTCTTCGTCGATTACGGCGAGCAGTTCCGGCGCGACCACGCCGTGGCCTTCGCGAACATCGGGCCCGCCGCCATCACGCTGGCCTCCTCGCGCTGGGCGATCGACTACCTCTCGCGCTGGGGCGGATCAGGCTATCTGCCGCGGCGCCACAAGAGTCTCTTTGAGCGCAATCGGCGTGCCCGAGTTCTCGGCAACTCCCCCGTCCTCCGCCAGACCGTCTTTCTCGTCGAGAACACGGACGTAACCCGCCACTGGCCCTGGTTCGCGGAAGCGGTCGCCGACATCTTGTGATCCTGGGGGGCCGCGGACCAGGCGGGAGTGGCGCGAGGGCCCCGGATCCTCATGGGGGTTACCTGAGGAGCGAGTTTGAAGCGCAACTCCTCTCCGCTCCTGGGAGCGGAGAGGTTAGGGTGAGGTAGGGGGGCGGAGAGGGACTCGCTGAGCGTCAGTGCCCGAGCGTGATCACGCCCTCCCGCGCGAGATCGTCGATCGCGGCGTCTTCAAGCCCGAGCGAGCGCAGAACCGCTCGCGTATCGGCGCCCGCCACGGGCGGATCATCGCGCACAGTGAACGCCGCGCCGTCGATCTCGATCGGGAGCCGCGGCACCTTCACCATCTTGCCGTCGGGCATGCGGCTTTCGCGGAGGCGGCCATCGGCGTTGAGGTGGGGGTCGTCGAAGAGATCGACGGGCGTGTTGACGGGACCGAAGGCGAGCTCGGCCTCGTCGCATTTCGCGAGCAGCTCGGCCGCCGGGAATTTCTTGAAGAACTCGACGAGCAAGGGCACGAGCCGCTCCCGCGAGAGGACGCGGCTGGTGTTGCTCTCGAAATCCTTCACGTCCAAGAAATCGGGCCTCGAGAACACCGCGCAGAAGCGCTTCCACTGGGTGTCGGTGACGATGCCGATGAAGATCGGCTTGCCGTCGCTGCTCTCGAAGATGTCGTAGACGCCCCAGGCGCTGTTGCGGATCGACATGGGCTGCAGCGGTCCCGGCAGATAGACCGAGTTCACCATGTGCTGGCCCATCAGGAAGGCCGCGGCCTCGAAGAGACCCGAGGTCACCCGGCCGCCCTTGCCGGTGCGGTCGCGCTCGCGGAGCGCCGCGAGGATGCCGATAACGGCACCGAAGCCACCCATGACGTCGATCACCGAGGCACCCGCGCGCAACGGCCGGCCCGGCGGCCCCGTCATGTAAGCGAGCCCGCTCATCATCTGCACGACCTCGTCGAGGGCGCGGCGCTGCTCATAGGGACCGCTGAGGAAGCCCTTGAGCGAGGCGTAGACGATGCGCGGATTGAGCCGCGACACCGCCTCGTAGCCGAGACCCAGCCGGTCCATGGTGCCAACGGCGAAATTCTCGACCAGCACGTCGCTCTTGCGCAGCAAGGCCTCGATCACCGGACGCGCGCGCGGCGACTTGATGTCGATCGCGAGACTCTTCTTGTTCCGATTGTAGAAGCCGAAAAACCCGACGCCCGAGCCCTTGAGCCGGCGCGTGGGATCGCCGTTGGGCGCGGGCTCGACCTTGATCACCTCGGCGCCGAGGTCGGCCAGCACCATGCCGGCCGACGGGCCCATGATCGCGTGGGAGAACTCTGCGACGGTCAGGCCGCGGAGCGGCAGGGAGGACTCGGACATGCGGCTCTCTCTATCACGCCGGAAGCTCCGAGCGGAACACGAAGTACTTGCCGCCGGCGGCGCGCGTGATTTCGTCCCTATAGCTGATGCTGTGTCGCGGAAATGCTGGGCGAGGGGGCTAGGGTGCCGCAGCGGGGCGCGGAAAGGCTTGGTCCGCCTCCAGCAGGCGTGCGAGATCGAAGCGTTTCCAGGTCTCGCCCGCCCAGAGCTGGCGAGTGAAATCCGCCAGGAACTCGGCCTTGCCGGGTTTCGCCTCGGGCCAGGCCGCGTCGAGCAACGCGCGCGCCGAGGCCGCATTCCCCGTGTAGATGAGATCGAGCATCGCGGCCCAGAGCGAGGGGTCGAGCTCGTCACCCGAGAGCGCTTCGTATTTCTTCCGGATCCCCGCTGCCTGATCCGCCAGAGCGGTATCGGAAGGCGCTGGCTTGCGCATGGCATCGGGATCGAGGCCGTATTCGCCGCGGCGCGGATCGTAGGCGAGCACCACCTCGGGAGCCGGACTGGAGGCGAATGAGGCGTTCCAGTTCGCGAAATCGAAGTCGCTGAACCTCAGCCGCGGCGGACCGCCGCGGGCTTCGATCTTGAGATCGGAATCCGTGAGCGGAATCTCCTGATGATGCACGCGGCCCTCGATCCAGATCAGGTGTGCGGTGAAGCAACAATGCGCACCGCCGCTGAATCCCACGAAGATGGCATTGGCGCCGGGGCCGCCGCCGACCTGCAGGGTTCGCATGGCCAGAGCATGGTCCGCGATTTTGATGGGCTCGTCCCAACGAGAGCGGATCACCAGGAATTCGTGAATCTTCTGATCCAACTCGTCCACATCGGCCGGCCGCTTGTAGTCCTCGATCATGACGTCGTTGAGCCGAATGATCTGCGGACGGGCACCCGCGCTGATGCGCTGTGCCAGTTCCTGCTCCTCGTCGGGTGTGAGAGCGAAGGCCGAGCCGTCCGCAAGAACGAGCATCGCAATCGCAACGGTCAGTACCAGTCGCGCCGAAAGCATCTTCAACGCTTCTCTTGCGGCGTTGCGAAGCGCGCCTCGAGTGAGTCCCAATCCGGCTTGCCAACCAGGCGCTGTCGCTCGGCGAAGCTCGCGAGGCGGTTGGAGACGGCCGCGAGCGAGCCGTCGCGGCGGAGCGCACCCAAAACCTCTTGCATCGCCAGGACCGACGCCTGCAGCGCCGCGTTGGCGTAGAGCACGAGGCCGAAGCCCATTGCGGCAAGCTCGTCTCGGGCAGCGAGCGGCGTCTTGCCGCCGACCACGATGTTCGCGACCTGGGGCACGCCGAGCCGTCGGGGAATCTCCGCGAGCTCTGCGAGGCTCTCCGGCGCTTCTACGAAGGTCGCGTCGGCGCCGGCCTCAGCATAGCTCTGCGCGCGGGCGATGGCAGCCTCGAGCCCCTCGATCGCGCGGGCGTCCGTGCGCGCGATGATGAGGCAGTCGCGCGAGCGTCGCGCATCCACCGCGGCTTTGACCTTGCCGACCATCTCCGCTACGCGAATCAGTTCCTTGCCCGCGAAATGGCCGCAGCGTTTCGGAAACGACTGATCCTCCAGCTGGATCGCGGCCGCGCCGGCATGCTCGAGGGTGCGCACGGTGTGCGCCACGTTGATCGCATTGCCGAAGCCGGTATCCGCATCGACGACGAGCGGCAGCATGGTCGCGCCGGCGATCGCCTCCGTCGCCCGCTCGAGCTCTGTCAGCGTGACGAGGCCGATATCGGGCACGCCGAGCTCCGTGTTGGCGAGACCGGCGCCGGTCAGGTAGATCGCCTCGAAGCCGAGATCCTCGATGATGCGCGCGGTGAGCGCATTGGCGGCGCCGGGCACCAGAAGCGCGCGCCGGTCCGTTATCGCCTGCCTAAGGCGCTGACCCGCAGTCATCGTCGGCCGTGACGTAACCATGCACGACATTAGAGCGCTTTCCGTTTGGACAGAAGCACCCCCTCACCCTCCCCTCTCCCCAAGGGGGGGTATAGTGACAGCGTTCGGAGGTAACACTTTTGGCAACATGGCCGGCCATCCCTGCAAAATTCGCGATCCGTCAGCACGGAAAATCGCTGCCAGCGATCGTACGTGA
>Ga0209517_10001707_pt1 | contig 32447 bp, 33 predicted proteins | sample PeaSoiMetSII2010_FD_187695 | JGI IMG/M metagenome (GOLD analysis project Ga0209517, IMG submission 187695) | Peat soil microbial communities from Weissenstadt, Germany - SII-2010 (SPAdes) (version 2) | ecosystem: Environmental > Terrestrial > Soil > Wetlands > Peat | place: Germany... | reverse complement strand
AAGGATCAGCCCGATAGCCGTCTCCGATATAGTCGGTGAGTACATGCGCTGCATGTTGGTGAGCACGATGGGACTGTCCACCAATTCCGGATGCAGGATGCTTTCTACGCCCGCCGCAGGCCATTGAATCCAGCGCAATTGGCGGGCTGCCTGGAGGTGCTCGCGGGAGAACCAGCCGTAAATCACGTTGGCGTCGGCAACCTCTTTCTGGAACTGCTCCTCGCCCCGGCAGAGGGAGAATTCCATGTCCGGAGCATAGGCACGGAGTTTTTCCTGATAGGCCTCCGGCATCTGATCCAGGGTCGCCAGCTTGAAGCGCCCCACGCCGCTGGACTTGCCCGGTTCAACCAGCGGATAGGATTCAACGGTTAGCGGCCACGGCGGCTCAGGGGCCGGCTCACCCCCTGCGGCGCGCGCGGTGGCGGGCAGGGAAGCCAGCGCTGCTCCTGTTGAAGCCAGGGAAACGTTACGAAAAAACACACGTCGTGTGAAACCATCGTTTGGCATGGGAAGCCCTCCCCAGTTGCGATGGTTCAACTATAACACAGGAAGGAATCAATAGTCGGGTACTTGCGGAGCTTGGCAGCGAGAGGGGGAGACGGGTGGGAAGCTGAGGGCAGGGAATTGAAAACGCGAACGCGCTCATCACAGAGGCCATTGATGACTCACACGGAGCGCTGCGTGCATCTCTACGCTCTCTGTGGTCTCCGTGACCTCAGTGGTGAGACTTTTCTCCGACGTCTTGGGCCGCTTCCGAGCTTACATCTCGCCGAAGTTATAGCCGACCCAAACAGTAAAGCCGATCACTTGATTGCTCCCGTATTGATACGTCGAAGTCGAGCCGTAAGTCCCCGAGAGACCGGGAACCTCGCGGAAGTCAAACTGGGGGCGGATGAAGAAATGGTCCTTCACATAAAACTGCACGCCGGCTCCGACGTGCACCTGGAAATGGCTCGAACTCCCCACGGACTGCGTTTGGGACTCGCAAACCGCAGACCCGACGCATGAACTCTGGGTGTAGCTGGTGCCGAAGTGGGCGCCGCCGACTCCGGCTTCGATCCGGAACTGGACGTTCTTGCGGTTAATGGGCGCGTAGAGTGCGTCGAAATCGTAGAATAGTTCCCGAGATTGAATCGGGCCGTAGTTGCCCTTGGTAGGTTGAAAGTTGAGTTCGCCGCCGAAGCCCATGTGCTTATTCAGCATGGCGTCTCCCTCGAATCCCATGAACAAACCGCCCAAGGCCGGCGTGGCCTCGCACGTCGTATCGCCTGATGACGGTAAGCAGGATCCCAGAAAGTTGCTTGAGTTTATGTTTGATTCGATTCCGCTGCCCGTGGCCTTGGCATGCTGAGTGCCGAAGCCTAAGGCCAGATCGAAAGATCCCTGAGCGCGCGCCAAAGGCGCACAGGCAAGCAGTAATACAAAGGGAAGGTACGTGTAAATTCGCTTCACGTCAGTGATCTCCTCTCATGTCAACAAGCGTTCGTGATCCGGATTTCATGCCCTTCAGCCGGGGCATGGCCGCGTCACGGGGCTGCACCTCTGCTGTTTCTCGTCTCCCCGCCGGACATTTCGACAATGCGTGCGTGGCACCATGCCCTCTACTAATACTATCACGCCTCTCGCGGCTCTGCGGCACACGAATATGGCCGTTCCTCCGCCATTACTATTTCTGATGCTGAGATGTTCGTCAATGATGCCTTCGGATAGTGGCCGCATGCGAAATAGCAGGTCTGTCTTTCCGACGGGCGCCCGTGAGGACGAAAACCTCACCCGTCCGCCAAGTCTTCTCGAAGTATTGGCGCGGAAGCCAGGAAAGGTTCCGGGAAAATTGCAAGGCGCCTCAACCGGCGCGCTACCCATTCACCGAAGCGGTGTAGGGGTAGGGCTTGCCCTACCCTCGTGGGGGCCAGCAGACATGCGGGGACGGCAAGCCGTCCCCCTACATCGCAGGTCGTTATCATGTGATTGGAGTCACGCCGCACGCCTTGACTCTCCCGTACCTCCAGGACATACTGAATTTTGGGGCAGGGAAGCCGCATGGCTTCCTCAATCTCCGTGACCGATAACGCAGGAGCGAAGATGCTTGAAGTCGAGTCCCAGCGCGCCTTGCTGGTGGACCTCTACGAATTGACTATGGCGGCGGCGTACTTCGAGCAGAAGGTGGACTGCCGCGCGACGTTTGAACTCTTTGTGCGACAGATGCCCCCGGAGCGCGCTTATCTCGTAGCTGGAGGCATTGAGGAAGCGCTCGATTATCTCGCCGACCTGAGATTCCGCGAGGAAGATCTGAGTTTCCTCCGCAGTCTGCCGGTGTTTCGCAATATCTCATCCGGCTTCTTCGACTATCTCCGCCAGTTCCGCTTTGCGGGCGATGTTGACGCAGTCGAAGAAGGTGCGCTGGTTTTTGCGGAAGAGGCGCTGCTGCAGGTGACCGCGCCGATTTTACAGGCCCAGATCGTGGAGACCTACCTGCTCTCCGTGATCAACTACGAAACCCTCGTGGCCTCGAAAGCGGCTCGCGTCGTGCGTGCGGCGCGTGGCCGTGGAGTACTGGAGTTCGGCACGCGGCGTGCCCAGGGGCCGGAAGCCGGGCTTCGCGCCGCACGCGCCGCCTACCTTGGCGGGTGTTCTGCCACCTCGAACGTTCTGGCCGGATTCCGGTACGGCATTCCGCTGGCCGGTACTGCGGCCCACTCCTGGACTCAGGCCTTTCCTACCGAACGCCAAAGCTTCCAGGCGCTTCTGGACACTTTTCCGGAAGACGCGATCCTGCTTATCGATACTTATGATCCGCTCGCCGGGGCGGAAACTGCTGCCACGCTGGGACGGAAGATCCCGGGCGTGCGCATCGACAGCGGCGACCTGCTCGAGAAGAGCCGCGAGGTGCGAAAGATCCTGGATCATCACGGCCTCTCGGAGGCGAAGATCGTGGCCAGCGGTGACTTGAACGAATACAAGATCGAATCCTTGCTTTCGCAATGCGCGCCCATTGACCTCTTCGGCGTGGGGACCGATCTCGTCACGTCGCGCGACGTGCCCGCGCTCAGCGTGGTTTACAAGCTGGTGGAGACCGAACGCGATGGGCATGTCGAGTACAAAAGCAAATTCAGCGAAGAGAAGGTCTACTTGCCGGGCCGCAAGCAGGTGTTCCGGTTCTATGAGGGTGCTCATTTTCACCACGACCTGATCGCCTGTGCTCACGAAAAGCCGCCAGAGGCCATGCCCCTGCTTTATCCTGTAATGCGCGAAGGCCGGCGAGTCAAGTCCCGTGCCCGGCTCGCGGACTCAAGAACGGGTGTTCTTAGCAACCTTCCTCTGCTGCCGGAGCCGTATCACGCCTTGCAGAACGCCCCCGCATACCCAGTGGCTAAAAGCGAGGCGCTCCAGCGCCTTCTTGAGCAGGTCCACGAACAAACGTTCGCAAGGCAGAAACTGGAAATTGGAAACTCGAAAATGGAAACTCGCTAACTCGTGGGAGTTGCCATTTTCCAATTTCCCGGTTTTGCTTTGAAAACGCGCCGTCATTCTGAGCGAAGCGAAGAATCTCGCTCTGATCTTTTCGTTCTCGCTTCATCACGGACCAGAGCGAGATTCTTCGCTTCGCTCAGAATGACAGGGTCTTCATGGTTTCCGGGTGCTCGTCAGCCGACGGGCATGAGCGACTGCTTTCCGATTTGAGATGAGTGAAGTGACCCAACCCGACCGCCTCGTATTCGTTGATGTGGATACTCAGGTAGACTTCATGCTTCCGGGCGGAAGGCTTTACGTGCCGCATGCGGAGGAGATCATCCCGCAGCTAAGGGAATTGATGTTGTGGGCCCGCGCCCACCAACTTCCCATCGTCTCAACTTCAGACGCGCACGCGCCGGACGATCCGGAGTTTGCCCAATGGCCGCCCCACTGCGTGGCGGGTACCCCGGGCCAGCAACACATTCCCGAGACGCGCTTCCCTGATGCCGTGGTGATTGAGAACGCTCCAGACGCTTTCCATTTGCCACGGGGCTGGGATGGACAGATCATCGTGGAAAAGCGAGTCTATGACTTCAGCACGAACGTGAATATCGAAGCCATCCTGGCTTCCCTTGCTCAGCCTCGATTTGCGGTGTTTGGCGTGGCGACGGAGTATTGTGTGCGGTCGAGTGTGCTGGCGTTGCGCAAACGCAACCTGCCCGTGGCCGTCGTGCGGGATGCCATCAAAGCCATCAGCGAAGAGGAGGGACGAACGGCGATGGAGGAAATGGTTGCAGCAGGAGCGCAGTTAGTCACCACGGCAGAAGTCTGCCGCCCGCCGCGCCTGTCATCCTGAGCGAAGCGAAGGATCGCTGCAGTTTCCTGTGGGTAAAACAACTTACGAACAACTGCAGAGATCCTTCGCTTCGCTCAGGATGACATATTCCGAATTTATTCCAACGTTTTCACGTCAAGGGCTAAACCATGTCGCCCCGACGTGGCGGGGCTGACTTACGCAACGGACATCTCATACACGACAATCTAGCTATCAGATAAACAACGGCACGTCACCATCAATAATATCTGCCTCTGTCTCCACCCGCCGCTCGGCGACGTTCTGTCGCTTGGCTTCCCGTCGCGCCGCCAGCATGGCTCCCATGGCAATAGAACTGAACATCAGAACTCCCGGATGGCACATTACCCATTGCAGCACCGGATAAGAGTGAGGCGACTGATGCTGAGACTTTGGGGGCTCTGATTCTATGGTCGTCATACGTTTTACCTTCTCATGCATGTTATCGGCGTGCCTCGAGCCGATCTTAAACGCAGCTATCCTGAGCCATACTCGTAGGGGCGGCCCTTGTGGCCGCCCTCGTCGCCTCCCCCAGGGCGGCCACAAGGGCCGCCCCTACAACCGGTCCGCGAGGGTCTGGTTGTGGCTTGACTCCACGAGCAAGAGGTGGCATAGATTAATTGAACGAATTCAGCGGCGACGGACTTTTGCTTTTCCTAGCTGCCCCGGCGCGGCCACCAACCGCCTGCCCTCGAGGTTCCCATGGTGATCGCCTCCCAACTCCGTCCAGGCATGGTTCTGAAGATTAACAACGACCTCTTCAAAACCATTGAATCGCAATACCACCTCGGGCAAGGCAAGATGCCCGGCAGCGTGCATGCGAAACTGCGCAACGTTCTCAAGGGCACGTTCAAGGAGTTACGCTTTCGGCCGGAAGAGCGGCTCGAGGAAACCCAACTCGAAAAGCAGGATATGGAGTTCCTGTACTCGGACGCGGATTCAGCCACATTTATGAATCCACGAACTTACGACCAGGTCTCCATTCCGCTCGAGGCCATCGGGGCCGCAACCACCTTTCTCCAGCCGGAAATGAAGGTGCCCGTGGAGTTTTATGAAGGCCAGCCGGTCAGCATTGTTTTCCCGGAAATCGTGGAGGTGAAAGTCCAGACCACCGCGCAGCCCGTCCACCAGCAGCAGGACAACACCTTTAAGGCCGCGACGCTGGAGAACGGCCGCGAACTCACGGTTCCTCATTTCATCAAACCCGGTGAGACGATCCGCGTGGAAGTCGCCACGGGCAAGTACGTGGACCGCGTTCGGGCGGACAGTAAACGATTTTAGAAGACGGGAAGTGGAAAATAGAAATTGGAAACTCGAAACTGGAAATTGGAAACTGGAAAGCGAGATCCGAAAGTGGAAGCGGTCAGACTTTAGACTTTACACTTTAGACTCTTAACTCTCGACTTTCGACTCTGCTATGGACACATCAAGCGCATCCACCGCCGCCCGACCGCATTTCCGCCTCAACGTGCGCCCCGCCGAACTCCGCGACGCATCGGACATTGCTCGCATCTATCTGCAAGCGACGCAAGACAATCTTGCCACGTTCGAGAACTTCCTCGTTACACCGGAGGAGCGAGCGAGTTGGGTTAAGGAACATGCCGGCAAATATCCTCTCGTGGTCGCGGAATTGAACAACTGGATTCTTGGCTGGGCTTCGCTCAGTCCCTACCGCGTGCGCCCGGCCATGGACGGCATCGCCGAACTCCTGATCTATATTGACCGCGACTACCGGCGGCACGGGGTGGGACGCGAACTGATGCGCGCCGTCCTGGCACTCGCTGAGTCTGCCGGCCACTTCAAGATTGTAGGGCGCTTCCTGGCGCACAACGACGCAGGGCGGAGACTCTGCCGCATGACCGGTTGGCGCGAGGTGGGAGTGCACGTCAAGCACACTAAGGTGGGCGGCCAGTGGCACGATGTGGTGGTCGTTGAGTGCCTGTTCCCCGCCAACTTGAAGTAGGCGGCCGGCAAAGTCAGAAATCAGAAAGTGGAAAGCAGAAAGACGAAATTTCGAAACTCGAAATTCGAAACTGGAAATTCGAGAACCAAGAATCGCTTTTGGTCTTTATCCTTTACCCTTTAGCCTTCACCCTTACCATTCTGCCTACTGCCTAGTGGTCCTTCCGCACCCACCATTCCCGAAGTTCCCGGCAGAGGCCTGTTTCATCGAAGGCCAAAAGGAAGACCCCATCAAGGCATACCGGTGTTTTTGAGGAGATGCGTACAAACGAGGCCCACCAGTGGGCAACGGAGCAGACTTCGGTAACAGCCAGAATTTCATATCCGAACCGTATTTGCTCCTGGTAGGAGACAACAGCCCTGGACCAGTACTGTCGGATGGCCTCCCGGCCACGCATCGTTTCGGTAAACGGCGTTTCCTGGTAAGTTGCGTCCTGAGCGAATAGCAAAACAACCAAATCGGGGTCACGCGTCTCCCACGCCATGCGATAGCTTTCCAGCCAGGCACGCAATGATTCGGAATTCATCTGTCGATCGCCTCTTTTCCTTTCCGCTGCCAGATCAGAAAAATCGGCACCCCGGCGAGGACCAAGGCTAACCCAATTCCCGATTCGAGGGGGCTGCGTATCAAGGCATTGCCAACAATGATAAGCGCCGCGGCGCTGAACGCCATAGGTACCACCGGAAACCCCCAAACCCGGTAAGGTCGCGGCAACTCGGGGCGCCGGTAGCGCAATACGACCACGGCGAAAGCGGCCGTCGCGTAGAAGAGCCAGCCGGTGAAAATGACGTAAGTGTAAAGCTGCTTGTACGTCCCGGTCGAAGCCAGCAGAATCGACCACACACCCTGGATCAACAAGGCGGCAGCCGGGGTTGCATAGCGCGGGTGGACTGTTCCGACTGAAGGAAAGAAGACGCCATCGCGCGCCATCGCAAAGTAAGCGCGCGGGCCCCCCAGCACAGTCCCATTGATGGCGCCGAAAATAGAGCAGAGGATCAGGGCGGAAACAAAAGTGGCGCCGCGCGGCCCCGCGAGAAGTTCCATGGTCGTCGCCGCGACGCGCTGATGCAACGCCATCTCGGGAATCGGCAGCACTCGCAGGTAGGCGAGATTGGCGCCTAAATAAACCGCCACCACGACGAGCGTTCCGACCAGGTAGCTGCGCGGAAGCACTCGGGAGGGGTTCTTGACTTCCCCAGCCGCGAACGAAAGCATGTGCCAGCCTTCATACGCCCACAGAACCGCAATCATGGCGACGCCCAAGGAACTCGCCGTAGCGTGGGGCAGCGGTCCGGCAGGGCCAGTCTGCGCGGGAGCGCCGCGGAAGAAAAAAAAGGCGGCGCCCATGATCGTAGCCAATCCCGCCAACTTGGCCACGCTAAAGAATGTCTGGACGGCCGCCGCTTTCCGCACTCCCAGAATATTGACCAGCGTCAGCAACGCAATGGCCGCGCTTGCCACGAGCTTCTGCTCGAACACGGAGAGCGGAACAAAGCTGGTGCTGTAAATCCCGAAAGCTACGGCCAGCGTGGCGAGGGAACCGGAGTTAATGACGAGGAGCAGAGCCCACCCGTAGAGGAATGCAAACAGCCTGCCGTAAGCATCCCGCAAATAAACATAGATGCCGCCCGCCGAGGGGTTGGCCGCCCCCAACTCCGCCAGGGAGAGCGCCCCGGCGAGTGAAAGCACACCCCCAATCAACCAGACCAGCATCAGTGTCTTGACTGACCCCACTTGCAAAGCAATATCGTGAGGCACAAGGAAGATGCCGGAACCGATGATCGTGCCGATCACTATTGCCGTCGAACCGGTGTAGCCAAGGGCGCGAGGAAGTTCCTGCGCGCGTTCCTGAGGATGAGTAGGATTGTTCATTCTGCTTGTATTATCTTTACCCGGAGTGTAACGAACATTATACTGAGGGACTATTCTGAAACACAGCAATCTTTTTCGAGGCGGCGAGATGCAGTGGATGCGATCCCGCGCCGCCCCTCGGAAAGAAGATTCGCGGACCCCATAGGCGGCGGTCTGCGTTACCCATCACCTTAAAGCAGACTCGATGAACGAGCTGCGGAAGGAGGCACGATGCGTCAAGTCGTTAGAACATCTGAAGGCCCTCAGCCGCGTGGGCCTTACTCGCAGGCAATTGTCGCCAATGGTTTTGTATTCGTGGCCGGACAGGGGTCAACCAATCCCAGCACCAACCAGTTGGAACTAGGCGATATTGCATCGGAAACCCGGCGCACACTTCAGAATATCCAGGCGATCCTCGAAGCCGCCGGCAGCTCACTTCGAGATGTGGTGCGAGTGGGAGTCTTCCTGGCGGACATCAAGGATTTTGATGCTATGAATGCCGTCTATCGCGAGTTCTTCTCGCAGGATCCACCCGCGCGCACGACGGTGGGCGCGCAATTGCCCAAGATCAAGGTGGAGATCGACTGCATCGCGCGGGTAAGCAAACCGTAGTGATGGTCGAGGGACGATTGCCGATTGCCGGTGGGCCGAGCATTCTGGTTCAATCGACAATCGACCGTCAACAATCGGCAATCCCGGAGGTTTTGATGCGTTACCACGAACTTTCAACGCCCGCGTTGACGATCGACCTGGACGCAATGGAGCGCAACCTTGCACAGATGGCTGCATCGTGCCGCCAGCAGGGAGTGGGTCTGCGGCCTCACACCAAGACCCACAAGACGCCGGAAGTGGCGCGCCGACAGCTTGACCATGGCGCGGTGGGATTAACCGTGGCCAAAGTTGGAGAAGCCGAAGTAATGGCGGCAGCAGGTCTGGATGACATCCTCATTGCCTATCCCATACTGGGCGCCGACAAGCTCCGGCGCCTGGTCGAATTGGCGCGTACGCGCCGCATGATCGTGGCGCTGGATTCACTGGATGCGGCGCAGGAGCTTTCCAGCGCCGCCTCCCAGCAAGCATCCACGGTGGGTGTTCTGGTCGAGTTTGACGCGGGGTTTCACCGTTGCGGCCTGGACGCTGGGCCGGCCAGCGTAGAAATGGCAAACCAGATTGCAAGGATGCCCGGGCTTGCCTTCCGCGGGCTCATGACATACTTCGGGAACGTCTGGGGAAGCAAAGAACAACGCCGGGCTGAGATTGAGGAGGTGGCGAAGAAAGTCGAACGAACTCTCGAGGCCTTTCGAGATTCGGGTCTGAAGGTTGAAATCCTCTCCGGCGGCTCGACTCCCTCTGCGGAGTTCTCCCATCTCGTCCCCGGTCTCACCGAAATCCGGCCGGGAACCTACGTTTACAACGATCTGAATACCTTGTACCAGGGCGCCTGTCGTATCGAGGACTGCGCCGCCCGCGTGGTTACTACGGTGGTTTCGACGGCCGTGCCAGGGCGCGCCATTATCGATTCTGGGTCGAAGACGCTTTCCTCCGACCTCCTGGGCTCAGGCTCGAAGACGGGCTATGGATACGTCGTCGAAGCTCCCGATGCGCCCTTGATCAAGTTGAACGAGGAGCATGGACATCTGGACATCACTCGATCAACTCATCAGTTTCATGTCGGTGAAGCGCTTACCGTGATTCCCAATCACGTTTGTACTTGCGTGAACATGCACGATGAAGTGTTTACCTTGCGCGACGGTGATGTGGTGGGTTCATGGCGAGTCGCCGCGCGGGGAAAGATCAGATGAGGCCGAGGGCGGCGACCAAACTTGAACGGGGCGACCACCGGTTTACGAAACCGGCCGCCCCTTATTCCCCTGTTTGGTATCAGTAAGTTAGCGTCGAGATTAAGGGCCATTCATCGCCTTTCCGCTACGAGGATGCACCGCTTTATGCACCTGCCTGAGTAGGCTTGAACCGAAAGTACTCCCCAACGCAGGCACAGTACCGGTACGGCAGTGCTCTTGTCACAGCAAGGCAATGCAGCTAAGGTCAGCATATAGGTTAGTGAATCAGCACGATCATTGTTTGAGGAGGAAAAGCTATGAGAATCATGCTACGCCGACTGTGGATGGAAGAGGAAGGCCAGGATTTGACCGAATACGGCCTGCTCCTGCTGTTTATTGCGCTGGTTTCCATCACTGTGGTTCAGGGCCTGGGGTCAGTTGTAAAGAACGTTTTCAGCAACGCGTCTGCCAGCTTGTCGTAATGCACGATGTCAGTGCTTTACGGCACCTCACCCGTTTGTATCATTATCGGGCGTGAGGAAGGACCGACTATCCGCTCCTTCCTCACGATCTCGGTACCGCAAGAAAACCGCGGCTCCATTTCAAGGAGAGTTTTAAAGTTACGAATCAGTATGCTGCTGTTCGTCTCGCAGTGGCCGCTATGCACTCTCTTGAACGAGGACGCACCGCAGATGCACCGAATCAGACCGTCAATTCGAATTGGCTCGCGTAATTAGCTGAATGACTGGGGTGCCTGGAGCCGACGACCAGACTTGAACTGGTGACCCTCGGTTTACGAAACCGATGCTCTACCAACTGAGCTACGTCGGCATACAGAAAAATGCTCACCCGCCGCAGCGAAGACTTCCGCCAAGCTTGCGGGTGAGCATTCGTTGAGGAGAATAGAATGGCGGACGCGCCCCGCCATCTAAGCTCGCAACGAGTCTAAGAAAAACCCAGAAGTGATGTCAAGATAATTTTCAGGAAATTTTTAGTCTCTCAACATGTTGATTATAAATGACTTGCTAGGCTGGCGGGCTTGCAGGGGAGAGAAACAGCGAATAATCTGCAGGCAAGCTCTTACAGATTGCTTTTTTGCTGTATCAGGCTGAAAATAAAGTCCTTAAGTCTAATCCAGGTTCAATCGGATGAGGTGGTCCGATTCCGGGTGTCCCCACTCCCAAGCAGGGAACACTCTGGCCGTAACCCTTCTGGAAAGAACGATTAGCAAACCTCCAGCGAGCCCACTTCCCGCCACAACCAGGGTCAGAAAGAGATTCCCCACAAACAGTTCGAACAACTGCTGGCCAATTGTCTTATTCCCAGGATATTTCTGGTCCCAGCTTAGTTGTTGATTGACGCTGAACTGGTCGAGCAATTCAGACGCTGCGGCTTTGTTGCTCGCTTTGAGAGCCAAGAAGATGAACGACTCATCCCTCCGTCCGTAGAGAGAATTCGCTCCGCGATCCTGGTTCAGCCCGAGTGCATCGCTGAGTCTTGTGAACCGGAGGCGGGCGATCTGCGGCGTGGGGTAACTCAACTCCACGATGGTTGATCGAGATTTCCCAAGTTGATATTCCCCGAGCTGGAGTTCCGCACCCTGATCGAATCCGATGAGGTCAGTGGGGAGGTTGGGCAGAACGCGCTGCGCTGCTATCGGACCGATAACGTACTTTGTGCTGCCCGGTATCAACCCTGAGGCCGGAAGCAGGGAAGGCAAGTTCGCTACAGAATCGCGCGTCGGGCGCGTTCCACCGACCAGAATCAACAAGGCGCGGAAATCGTTCTCGGAAACCTCGGAGCCTTTGGGGCGAAGGAAACGGATGAAGCTGCGCCCACGCGACATCAAGCTGCCCTGCGCGCCGGTCATAGCAAGCTCAATGGTCTTGTCGGGACGCATGGAGTCGTTCTGATAATAGGTGAGCAGACCGTAAGCGGCGCTCACGTCGGCCGCAGATTCCACCACCACCTGCGCGCTCGCCCTGTCAAGCTGATAGGTTCGCACTTCGAACGACTTGACGCCGTACTCGCTCTCCACCTCCGGATCTCCGCCATAGCCCTTGATCTGATCAACCCCCAGCGCCTGCTTCGCGGTGAGCTGCCAGTTCGCGGCGGGCACGAGTGGGATAACGGAAACATTTTGGGCACAGAACAGCGGAAGGAACGCGCTGAGCGTCATTGACACGACGGCTAAGGCCACACGTTTCATGGTTTCCTAGAATATCAGAATTCCGCCCTGACCTTCGATGCCGTTCTGTCGGACTGCGCCCGCTGCACCACCTTGACCCCGCCCAGATGGTTCACATAATCCAGGATCCCGTTGTACAGCGCCTCTGCGATCTTCTCCCGGTAATCGGCGTGCCTCAACGACTTCTCATCGCGGGGATTGGTGAGGAAGGAGATTTCCGCCAGGACCGAGGGCATGTTGGCGCCGATCAACACCACGAAGGGAGCCTTTTTCACTCCCCGGTCGGGTTGATTGCCGGTTAACTGCGCAGTATACCGGTGGACTTCCTTCTGCACCTGCCGCGCAAACTCCTCGGACTCCTCTATTTTCTCCGTCAGCGCGATCTTCTTGATCAGGTCCTGAAGTTGATGCACCGATTCCTGGGAACTCGCGTTTTCTCTCGCCGCGACCTGTAGAGATTCGGGGCTGGAGGTGAAATTCAGATAGTAGGTTTCGATTCCCCGCGCGCTGCTGTCGCTGCTTGCGTTGGCGTGAATTGAGACAAACAAGTCGGCCGCCTTGGCGTTGGCGATGGCAGTCCGTTCCTCCAGGGGGATGAAGGTATCGTCGCTGCGAGTCATCACCACGTCGCATCCGACCTTGCGCTCCAGAAGCTCTTTCAATCGCAATCCGACATCCAGCACGACGTCCTTTTCCCTGAGGCCCGTCGGTCCGATCGTGCCCGTATCGTGGCCGCCATGTCCGGGATCGATGACAATGCGCCCGATTTTAAGGCCCAGCACTCGTGTCAGGGTTCGTGATCCGGATGCAGTGGGGGCGGCAATTTTGGGCGGACCTGGGACCCGCTTGGGTGCTTCAAGCGACGTCGTCTCGGTTTCGTCTAAAGCCGGCTGTGCCGGCGGGGGCTTGACCGAGGCCGTCTCCACTTCCACCGTCTTCTCCGACGCCTTTGAATTACCAGGTGTGTTGATGAAGGCGGGCTTGGGCTTGGTTCGGAGCGTGGCGGTTGCGGGTGGCGGGGCAGATTCGACACCGATCGGGGGCGGTTCGGTCGCGGCGCGGGGCTTACCCGCCGGGGGAGTATGGGTCGCAGCTAAATCGCCAATCGGCGGCGGCGCGCCACGGCCGATCTCCTGCTCGGACTGACTGACCCCACGGATATCAACCACTAAGCGAAACGGATTGGGAAGCGGCACGACCGAATATTCTTCGATCTTTTCCACATCCAGCACCACCCGGGTGACCGTGGGTGTGAATTGTCCCAAGCGGATTTGACGCAGGTACCCATCCTCGATGGGGAATGTTCTACCGACCAGCGTGGGGCTCAGATGGGCGTCTTGAATGTCAAGTACGATGCGGTCCGGTTTGGAAAGCCGCGTGGTGTCGAATTTCACATCTCCGTCCACTCCAATGACGATGCGGGAGTAATTCGGTCCCACCCATCGCCGCACGTCGTTGACCTCCGGCAGTCTCGAGCCACGGTGGTTTTCGCCGGTTTCGCGCTGGGGAGGTGTAGACGTGGCGGAGCGTTTTGTGAGCAACTGGTCGATCTCGGTAATCTTGGCACGAGCTTCCTCCGCCTTGGAGGAGTTGGGATACTCCGTGACGTATTCCTGGAAGGCCTGGCGGGCCAACTCGGCGTTCTCGAGGTCAGTTCTGTAAATCTCCGCCATGGTCAGCAGAGCTTCCCGGGCAAATTGGCTGCCGGGGTACTGCCTCGCGAGGAAGTTGTAAGTCCTAACGGAATCAAGGTAGTAGCGGTCGGCGCCGAAAAGCCGTCCCATCTCGTCTTGAAGTTCCGCAACGTAAGCCAGCGAAACGGGAGCCTTCGAGTACGCCGGGTCCAGCCTCGCGACTTCCTGGAATGTGGCGATTACTTTTTGATAATCGGCTCTGGTCCGCTTGGTCTCGGGCAGAGACTCCAGCGTCGTCCTCATGCGAAGCGCTCGTTCATACGTGGCGACGGCTTTTTCTTGATGTGAAGTCGGGACGGTAGAGAAAAGAAGTTCGGGAAAGGCTAGAAGCCCAGCAAAAAGTAGTGCGACACAGATTCGTTTACGCCGTTCGATCAATGTAGACCGTTCCGTGGCATTCAAATCGCCGTCCCCTTCGGTAAGATGCATTTCTCCGAAAGATTGACAGCTAACTGAGATTAACCCGAATCATTCCACATTGGAGTAGTGTACTACGCCTCGTTCATCGACATAGCGAACGATGGGCGCGACTGGAGCCTTGTACCCGGCAGCTTGCGCCCCCGTCTGACCAGATGCTGACTGATAAATGTGGGTGACCTTTCGCACGTAATCTTGAGTTTCGGCATACGAAGGTACTCCGCCCGACCGCTGCACAGCCCCTTCTCCGGCGTTGTAGGCCGCCAACGACCGAGGAAGATCGCCCCCGAACATGTCCAAAAGGTGCCTTAAATAGCTTACGCCACCTTCAATGTTGTCCTTTGGATCAAAGGGGTTCGCAACCCCGAATCGCTGAGCCGTCTCCGGAATGAGTTGCATCAGTCCCATCGCGCCCTTGTTCGAGAGGGCCATCGGGTCGTATTGGGATTCGACTTTGATAATGGCGTGAACGAGCTGAGGGTCAACTTGGAGGCGGTCGGCGGTCTTCTCGACCAGACCGCTGATTTCAGGCGTAGGTGAAAGGGCAGGGGTAGGAGCCGCCGTGCCGGTCCTGTTGGCACGCGAGCCATTGGTCTTCCAGTTGCCTTTGGCGTGAGTTTCGCCCGCGTTAATGAAGATTCTGCGGCCGCTTTGGTCCGTGACTGTAACAATCTCTTCCGCCCACAGCGGCAGAGAAAATGCCAGACCCCACAAAAGCACGCAAGCCGAAACCTTCACGCAGGACTGGGTCCAGTTAGGCATATCACTCCAGAGCCGCCCGCCGCGGCCCTTGAGAACTCATCCCCTCCAGATCTTCTCGTCCTCGGCACACTACCTCTCCCGAGGGTCAGGAAGATTATAACACTCTCGTCAAGTGGCAATAAATGCAGGATTCGGGATTCAGGATTCAGGCTCTGCGAAGGTTGGGGAAAATCGAAGGGGCGGGAATTCACGGGCCGCGGAAAAATCCGCGTCATCCCCAGCTAGGAGCACGCCATGGCGTGCCCCTACAATGGCCGCAGAAGTGATCATTCGGAGAACGAAGCGAGGAATCCTGGCCCCTCCGGAGGCGTTGCGAGAAACGCCAGCGCCTCCCTGAACCCCGAATCCTGACTCCTGACTCCTGCTTTACTTCCGCTTCGCCTGGTCGGCCACTGCCTGGGCGGCCTTGGCAATGGCTTCCGGGTCTCCCAGGTAATAATGCCGGAGCGGCTTGAGCCGGTCATCAAGCTCATACACCAGCGGAATGCCGGTGGGGATATTCAGGCCCACGATCTCCTGGTCGGAAACATCGTCGAGGTACTTCACGAGCCCCCGCAGGCTGTTGCCATGCGCGGCCACGATCACTCGCTTGCCGGACCTCACCGTCGGTGCAATGGTCTCGTGCCAGTAAGGCAGGGTGCGTGCCACGGTGTCTTTGAGGCACTCGGTGAGGGGAACTTCTTCCGGCTTCAAATCGGCGTAACGCGGGTCCTTGCCGGGAAAGCGATCGTCATCCGAGGTCAGAGCGGGCGGTCGAATGTCGTAGCTTCGCCGCCAGATTTTTACCTGGGCCTCGCCAAACTTCTCGGCAGTCTGGGCTTTGTTCAGCCCCTGCAGCGCCCCATAATGGCGCTCGTTGAGCCGCCACGAGTTGTGGACCGGAATCCACATCTGGTCCAACTCCTCGAGCGCCAGCCAGAGCGTCTTGATGGCGCGCTTCAACACCGAGGTGAATGCGATGTCGAAGACATAGCCTTGCTTCTTCATTTCCCGGCCGCCGTCCGTCGCTTCTTGCGTCCCCTTCTCACTCAACCCAACATCGGTCCAGCCCGTGAACAGGTTTTCTTTGTTCCAGATACTCTCCCCGTGCCTTAATAATACGACCTTGTACATGAATGCGCTTCCTCCCTTATCCGGCCCCTTGGCCATAACATATTGAACGGATCATTATAGCGGGGTTGAACGAGATTATGCGATGTGGGTGACTCGCTGCCTGAGATCATTCCAGGGGAATTGGGTAGTTACTCTCCGGTCCATTTCCGCATCCTGCGTTCCACCTCTGCTTGTTCGATGACGCGTCCTTGCTTCACATCTTCGAGACCGCGATCAATCTTTTCCCTTACGTAGATGTGGTACTGGATATCCTCGAAGGATGCGCTGTCGGGAATCTGTTCGAGTATCCTGCGGACCTCTTCCTTTGCCGAGCCCATTAGAGCCTCCTGCCACACCGTCACTGCTCACATGATAGCCTGCGGGGTCCGACCGGCAAGCGGGTAGGCCCGAATTTCTCGACGTCGGAACCTGCGACCACGGTACACGCTGTAGGGGGACGGCTTGCCGTCCCCTCGTTGCGGGTCGTTGGCGCGCGGGTAGGGCAAGCCCTACCCCTACACGCTCAGTCCGATCCTACAGCATGCCCTCGATGATGGAGGGAACGGCACGAATCGATTCATCGAGCTTCGCGGGGTTCTTACCGCCGGCCTCCGCCAGGTCTTTTCGCCCGCCGCCGCTGCCCTCAACCAAAGCCGCAGCTTGCTTCACGATCTTGCCCGCGTCGAGTTTGTTGGTGAGGTCTTTCGTCACGGCTGCGATGAGGCTTACCTTGCCGTCGGCCACGCTGCCCAGCACAATCACCCCGGATTGTAGTTTCCCCCGCAGGTCGTCAACCATCTGCCGCATCGCGGCGCGGTCCGTCACCTCGACCCGTGCCGAGACCACGCGCACGCCCTTTACTTCCTGCGCTTCTTTAGCTAAGTCGCCGGCCTGGGAAGCCGCGCGCCTCATCTGCTGCGCTTCGAGTTCCTTGCGAAGCTTCTTTTCTGACTCGGTGAGCTTCTCGACCGCGGGCAGCAGTTCATCGGGCTTGGCACGCAACGAGCCGGCCAGCAGCGCCAGTGTCTCACTGGCTTGCCGCAGTTGCTTCAGCACGCCTTCGCCCGTCACCGCCTCAATGCGTCGAGTTCCCGCCGCCACGCTGCCTTCCGAAACGATTTTGAACAGCCCAATGTCGCCTGTCCGCCGCACATGCGTGCCGCCGCACAACTCCTTCGAGAAGTCGTCGATGGTCAGCACGCGCACCTGGTCGGCATACTTTTCGCCAAACAACGCCATGGCGCCGGTGTTCACGGCCTCGTCAAGGTCCATGACCTTCGTGATGACCTCTTCGTTCTTGAGGATCTCCTCGTTCACCAGGTCTTCGATGTCGAGCAGGTCCTGCTCATCCAGCGCCGCGTAATGGGTAAAGTCGAACCGCAAGCGGTCCGGCGCCACCAGCGACCCCGCCTGCTTCACGTGCGTGCCGAGGGTTTTCCGCAATGAGGCGTGCAGCAAGTGCGTGGCTGTATGGTTGCGCCGGGTGGCGTTGCGCCGTCCCTCATCCACTTTTGCCGTCACAATATCGCCGACCCGCAGAGCGCCGCGCGCTTCGGCCTTGTGAACGATCACGCCACTCACGGGAAAGTAGGTGTCCGTGACGTGCGCCACTTCGCGGTCACCGTCCGGTGCGAAGAGCTTGCCAACGTCGCCCACCTGCCCGCCCGCTTCGGCGTAGAAAGGCGTATGGTCGAGAACGATATCAACCTGCTCCCTTGCGCCTACTGCCTCAACGCTGTTCGCCTCCGGCTGCTTAGGGGCGGTTGGCGAACCGCCCCGACGTGTGACCAGCGCCAAAACGCGACAGTTCGTGGACGTCGTTTGGGCGTAGCCATCAAAAACCGTCTTACCCGTTTCCGCCAGCTTCAAAAACACAGGCGACGCTATCCTCTTCTCGACAGCCTTCCAACTGGCCCTTGCCCGCTCGCGCTGCTTCTGCATTTCGACTTCGTAGCCCTTCCAGTCGATGTTGACGCCGCTCGCCCCCAAGCTCTTGACGACGTCGGCAACGAAGTCCGGCCGAAGGCCGAATGTATCGTGGAGTTTGAAAAGCTGGTCGCCCGGGATCCAGGCAATCGGGTAGCCTGGGACGACACCGTGGTGCTTGGCGAGCAGTTCCTTCCACGCCCCGAAGGGGAGTTCGTCGATGCCTCCGTCGGGAAAGTCTAACCTGACAGTCGCCCGATCCAGGTTTTCGAGCCCGACGCGTGTCGTGTGGGCGTACCGCTCTTCTTCGAGCTTGACGGCCTTCGCGACGTGCTGTTCAGCATCCACGAGTTCCGGGTAAGCATCCTTCATCATCTGGACGACGTGGGCGGCCATCTTGTACAGAAACGGCTCATTTAAGCCGAGAGTCTGGCCGTGGTACAGGGCTCGGCGCATGATTAGCCGCAGCACATATCCGCGGCCTTCGTTGGAGGGCAGCACGCCGTCGGAAATCAGGAACGTGGTGGCGCGGGCGTGGTCGGCGATGATGCGCAGGGAAACATCCGCATCGTGATTCGCGCCGTACTCGACGTTGGCGAGCGCCGCGGCTTCGTCGATCAACGGGCGGAACAAATCCGTATCGAAGTTCGAAAGTTTTCCTTGCAACACGGAAGCCAGGCGTTCAAGTCCCATGCCCGTATCGATGCTGGGCCGGGGCAGGGGAGTCATGACGCCCTGTTCGTCGCGGTTGAACTGCATGAACACGAGGTTCCAGAGTTCAACGTAGCGGCCGCAGTCTTGAGGGCAGGGAAAGGCACAGTCCGTGTGTCCCAGGCTGCTGGCGGCGGGCCCCAGATCGTAGTGGATCTCGGAGCACGGCCCGCAGGGGCCGGTATCGCCCATGGCCCAGAAGTTGTCGTGCTCGTCCATGCGGAAGATGCGGTCGCGCCTCACGCCGACGTCCTTAGCCCAGATTTCCTCCGCCTCATCGTCTTCGCGAAAGACCGTGACGTAAAGCTTGTTCACGGGAATTGAGTAGCCCTTGGTGACCAGTTCCCAGGACCAGGGAATAGCTTCCTTCTTGAAATAGTCGCCGAAGGAAAAATTCCCCAGCATCTCGAAAAAGGTGTGATGCCGCGTGGTGCGGCCGACCTGCTCGAGGTCGTTATGCTTGCCGCCCGCGCGCACGCACTTCTGGGAAGTCGTGGCGCGCGAGTAGTCTCGCTTGTCGCGCCCCAGGAAGACGTCCTTGAACTGGTTCATGCCCGCGTTCGAGAACAACAGTGTCGGGTCATTCGCGGGGACAAGCGACGAGGACGGTAGGGCACGGTGGCCACGCTCCTCGAAGAATTTCAAAAACCTGTTTCTTATTTCGTGGGATTTCATGTTTGGGTACCGGAACACTCATTATGAATTATGAACCGTAAATATTGAAAGGCGAATTTCAGGCCTCCTCGAAAAAGGGATTAACAAAGCGTTAGACTTCATCTAGGATATGCAAGGACCCTGAGGCATGGCAGTATCGCGCTCAAAAGGGGATTCATTGAAACCGATCAGGCTGACGGCCCATGCGGTTGAGCAGTGCGCAGAGCGAGGTGCCGCACAAGCGGAAGTCGAGCACGCCATAAGGGTTGGCGCGCGCGAACCCGTGAAGCATGGCAGGTGGATGTGCCGCCATAACTTCCAGTTTGAAACCCTGTGGCAAGGACGCCGCTATGCGATCAAGCAGGTTGCGCCGGTCATCGTGGAAGAGCAAAATGAAATTGTTGTGGTTACGGTTTACACATTCTTTTTTTGAACGGAGCTAAGCCATGCGTATCAGCTACGATCCGGAGGTTGACGCCCTCTACATCCGGCTCTTGGAGGGCGATTTCCAATGCCGGACGTTGCGTTTAACGGATGAGGTGAGTCTGAACATCGGCGAAGGAGAAGCGCTGGTGGGCATCGAAATCCTGGACGCCAAGCAAGTCTTGGGTAAAGGTGCTTTGCCTACGGTGGTCCTCGAAAACATTCCTGTCGTCGAGGCCGAGGCGTAATTTGGAGCACTGGCTTTTATAGGCGGCGGAAAAAGACATTCCCGTTTTATCCCTCAGACTTTTCTTCCTCGCTCTCCAAGTCCATCTCCGCGACATCATCCGCGACTGGGTGCAGTTCCGGCCGCGCGCGAACCGCCTTCATGATCTGGTCGGCGCGGAAGCCGCGGCGCACGAGGCTATTGCAAAGGGCAGCCAGCTTGGCGCGGGTCAAAGGGAGGCGCAGGGTGCGGAGCTTCTTGTCGAGAGTCTGTTCCAGCAGATCGTGCTCGCTGGTCTCTTGGAAGGCCTGTGAGAGGGCGGGTTCAATCTGGCGGTAGTCAACGAGCTTGGCTTTCAATTCGCGGCGGATGCGCCAGCGGCCAAAGGCGCGGTTTCGGGCAAGCGAAGAAGCGTATTGTTCGGCGAACTGTTTATCGTCGAGGTAGTGAAGCTCGCGCAGGCGGGCGATGGCGGTGCGGACTTGGTCTGAATCTGGAAACTTGCGCTCCAGCGCGCGACGCATTTCGGCCAGGGAGTACGGACGCCGAGCCAGCATGCGCAGGGCTGTGTTGAGCGGGTCTTGAGGCGCTTCCTTATCTCTGCGCAAACCTTTCCACCTCAATGGCCCTTTCCATGGCGTCGCGCGTGGTATCCACGGTGCTTCGGACGCCGGCGATGCGCAGCTTAAACTCGTCGGGAGTGGAGGAGTTTGCCAGGGCTTCCTCAAGAGTGATCAGCCCATGAGAGTGGAGATCATAAAGTGACTGGTCGAAGGTCTGCATCCCGTATGGGGAAGCGCCGGAAGCCAGAGCTTCCCGGACGAGGCGGGTTTTTTCCGGGGTGACAATGCAATCCCGGATGTACTCGGTCGAGAGCAGGACTTCCACCGCCGGCACGCGCCCGATGCCGTCGCTCTTCCTGACCAGCCTTTGACAAACGATGGCCTTGAGCGTGCTGGCCAATTGCAGGCGCACTCGCTTCTGCTCGGCTGGCTGAAAGACGGCTATGATGCGCTCCACGGTCTCGGTGGCATCGGTGGTGTGCAGAGTGGAAAAAACCAGGTGGCCGGTCTCCGCGGCCAGCAGCGCCGTATGCATGGTTTCCAGATCGCGCATTTCACCCACCAGGATCACGTCGGGATCCTGGCGAAGAGCGGAGCGCAGGGCGGTGGCGAAAGTGGCGCTGTCCACTTCCACTTCCCGCTGGCTCACCAGTCCTTTCTTATCGCGATGCAGGAACTCGATCGGGTCTTCGATGGTAATGATGTGCTCGGTGCGCGTGGAATTGATGTAATCGACCATGGCCGCGAGAGTAGTTGACTTGCCGCAACTGGTGGTTCCGGTCACCAGCACCAGGCCACGGGTTTCCTGGCAAATCTTCTCCATGACCTTGGGCAGGGAAAGTTCGCTGAAGGTGCGAACATCCGTGGGAATCACGCGGAAGATCATGCTGACGTTGCCGCGCTGCTGAAAAATGTTCACCCGGAATCGCGCCAGACCCGCGATGCCATACGGCATATCGATTTCAGTGTTTTCCTTGAACTTGGCCTTCTGGCGGCTGTTCATGATGCTGAACGCATAGTCCAGCATGTCTTCAGGAGTGATGTGCGCGTATTGGTCGAGGGCGCGGAGATTGCCGTCGATGCGGATGTAAGGATAGTTCCCCACCTTCAAGTGCAGGTCGGAAGCCTCCTCCTCACAGGCGACTCGCAGTAAGGTGTCAACGGTCACTCGTTCACTGCCCATGATTGTTCCATGGCCAGCGGATGAATACCGCCGGCCAACTGTCATTCTGAGCTTGTAGGGGGACGGCTTGCCGTCCCCTCATGCGCCGGGTAGGGCAAGCCCTACCCCTACACGTCTTAAGGGCAGGTAGCTCTTATCATCAGCCTGTTACCCTAGCGCGCCGCGCCCACGGGCTGGTGACAGAGCGTGAGCCAGCCGTACTTGTCCTCCGCCTGGCCCTGCACAATCGAGAGGAAGCGAGCCTGAAGGCTGCGAGTAATCGGGCCCGGCTCACCCTTGCCCACCACGATGCGGTCCACGGAGCGAATCGGAGTGATCTCCGCCGCGGTGCCGGTGAAGAACACTTCGTCAGCGATGTAAAGCATCTCGCGGGAGATGACCTGCTCGACGATCGGGTAGCCAAGCTCCTGAGCGAGCGTGAGGACGGAATCGCGCGTAATGCCGGGAAGAATCGAAGAAGACAGCGGCGGCGTAACGATTTTCCCGCCCCGCACCAAGAAGAGGTTTTCACCACTTCCTTCGCTGACCTGGCCCGAGGCATCCAGCGAGATGCCTTCCACATACCCGTTGGTGACCGCCTCCATCTTGATCAGTTGGGAGTTCATGTAATTGGCGGCAGCCTTGGCGATGGCCGGCAGCGTGTTGGGCGCTATGCGTTGCCAGGAGGAGACGCAGACGTCAACTCCCTGGCGAAGGGCCTCGTCGCCCAGGTATTTTCCCCACTCCCAGGCGAGCAGGTAAATCTCGATGGGGTTCTTCATGGGATTCACGCCGACTTCGCCGAAACCGCGAAAGATCACCGGGCGAATGTAACAATGCTTGATGCCGTTCACCTGCACCAAGTCGACCATCGCCTGGGAGAGCTGATCGCGCGTAAAGTCGAGGTCCATCCGATAAATCTTGCAGGAATTCACCAGCCGGTCCGTGTGCTCTTTAAGACGAAAGATACCGGGGCCTGCCGGAGTGTCGTAGCAGCGAATGCCTTCGAAAAGGCAGGAACCATAGCTGACGACGTGCGACGCAACGTGGATGGTGGCGTCGTTCCAATGGATGAATTCGCCGTTGTGCCAGACCTTGTCAAAAGACTTGATTGCCATTCGGTCCTCCCTGGCCGCCACACAAGCCCGTGGGCGGGGGCCGCGCAACTGTCTTCCCGCCTTCAGTCGCGCAGCAGTCGGAATTATAGCATGAAGCGCTGAGCTATCAGCACCCACCCGTCAGCTTGGGTTTGCGACATAAAGGTTGGCGGATGAATCGTAGCGCGGGCGTCCCGCCCGCTGGGGCGCGGGCATCCTGCCCGTGCGCGGGAGCGGGACGCTCCCGCGACCGCGGGCGAGACGCCCGCCCCACTGGCGGAATGGGCGAGGCGCCTGGAACCTGTGGTTACGCCGTCTTCAGGTCCGACGTGCAATGGGGGCAGCGCGTCGCCTGCGCCGGAATCGTCGTGAAGCAGAACCTGCAATCTTTCAAGGCGGGCGCAGGAGCCGGTCTGGGCTTGGGGAACAGCTTGTTGACTTGGCGCAGCAACAGGAAAACGGCAAGCGCCACGATGAGAAAGTTAATCACCGTGTTCATGAACATGCCGTAATTGAGCGTTGCCGCTCCTGCAGCCTTGGCGGCCGCCACGCTGGGGTAGCTCCCCTTGAGGTTGATGAACAGGTTCGAGAAATCGACCCTGCCCAAAAGCAATCCGATGGGCGGCATCAGCATGTCGTTGACAAACGAGGTCACGATCCCGCCAAAGGCCGCGCCGATCACAATACCGACCGCCATATCGAGCACGTTCCCACGCATCGCAAATTCTTTGAACTCTTTCAACATGGGCATTCCTCCTCAGCTCCGACTCCCGATGTGAGTCGCAAGCTCCTTGGTTGTGTAGTCTCCGGTGCCGCTTGTCCGATAGGCATCGCAGCGCCGGATGGGTCCTGGATTTTCTCAGGTGTTGACATCTACGAATATACAGCCAATCTCCTGCCCATATACAGTTTTTATTCCAGCAACAAAAATTTCGACTTTGCATCTAAGCTTGTGTAGTGGAATATTGCCCACTACGGGCGCATCGCCTGATCCTGGGAGGAAGCTGATGAACTCAGGAAGGCTTTGAGCCGATTGATATTGCAGAGGCGGAAGAGCGCGATGGCTTTTGTGCGCAAACGCGGCCAGACGTACTACCTGGTTCACAACGTCCGCAAGGGCGAACAAGTGGAGCAGCTCCACCTTGCCAGCCTTGGCCGGCGGCCACGCATAACCGACGAGATCATAAAGGGGGTTAATGCCAAACACCCCTTCTTACAGCTTGATTGGAAGCGATTGACCGAGAAATCCTCGAGCAATCTGGAGCAACCCCTAAAGAACAATTCTCAGTATCTCCGCGACCTGGTTGCTACGGTGCGAAACCTTCATTTCGACTTGGCCGATTTGCCATTGCCGGTTCTCGATTTCGCCAAGGAACCGGAGCTCTCGTCAGAATTCATTTCGGGTCTCAAGCTGCTTCGTGGAACGCTGGATGTGAAGCTGAACCAACTGCGCCGAGTCAAGGGGGTGCCCTATCAACCCTAGGGCGCGCGGAGGACGAAAATGGGCGGACGCCAAGTATTGCTCGATCCAACACAGAACAGTCCGGAGGTGCGGGATTTTGAAAAGGCGCTTCTGGAGCGGGTGGTAGGCCAGGAGCGGGCCGTGCGCAGGCTGGCACGCGTCTATCAGGTCTACCTGGCGGGGCTCTCGACGCCCGGGCGGCCCTTGGTGAACCTGCTTTTCCTGGGCCCCACCGGGTCCGGTAAGACGCGCCTGGTGGAGGCTGCGGCGGAAGTGCTCATGGGCGATTCCAAAGCCGTCGTCAAGGTGGATTGTGCAGAGTTTCAGCACAGTCATGAGGTTGCCAAGTTGATTGGCTCGCCGCCAGGTTACGTCGGACACCGTGAGACGCAGCCGCTGATTACGCAAGAGGTTCTGGAACGCCATTTCTCCGATCGAATCAAGCTTGCGCTGGTGTTGTTCGACGAAGTCGAGAAAGCCTCTGACGCCCTATGGCAACTTTTGCTCGGCATCCTGGACAAGGCCACCCTTACCCTGGGTGACAACCGGCGAGTGGACTTTTCCCGCTCCATGATCTTCCTCACCTCCAACCTGGGCTCACAGGAATTAATGAGATTGATGAGGGGAGGAATGGGCTTTTCCCCCGGGCCGGACAACCACGAAGAGGAATTGGACCAGAAGATTTACCAGACCGCCATGGAGGCTTCGCGGCGGAAATTCTCGCCGGAGTTCATGAACCGCATCGACAAGGTGATTGTCTTCCGCGTGCTGAACCGCGACAGCCTGGAGAAGATCCTAGATATCGAGCTGGGGCGAGTGCAAGACCGCATCATGGCGGCGACGGAAGGAAATCCCTTTGTGTTCGTCTGCACGCCGGCCGCTCGCGACTTTCTTTTGCAGGAGGGCACCGACCAGAAATTCGGCGCCCGGCACCTGAAGCGCGCCATTGAGCGCTACCTGGTGTTTCCTATTTCCAATCTGCTGGCGACGCACCAGATCAAGTTGGGCGACCTGATCACGGTCGACCGTTCGCCGGATGGCTCCAAACTGTCGTTTGTTAAAGAGGAACAGGGCGCGCTGGTCAAAGGCCCGGAAGATCCGCCCGCGGCAGTGGTCGCGACCACCCTTGCGACGCGCACAACCTCTGCCTTACTGTCCTCACCGGGCACGGAAATCGAGACCGTGACCGCGGGCAAAGGGGAGTAGGACTAGGGATTAGGGGCTAGGGGTTAGGGCTAGATACATCGGAAGGGACCCCCCGATCGCCCGCTTCCCCCTAATCCCTAACCCCTAATCCCTAATCCCTAACCCCTAATCCCTAGCCCCTAACCCCTGCCCCCTAATCTTCCCAGTCATCCGTCCTGAAGGGCGAGGCAGGCAGGCCGGCGCGGTTGTACAGGTTGCACGAGGGGTTCATCCCCCAGGCATAGCGCACGGCGACGGGGTGCGGCGTCTTTTCGCTGCGCACGACCACCGTGTCGCCGTCAATCCTGGCTTGCGCGCCGGCGAATTTATGATCGTCACCGGCAATCTCGAAGCCGCTCACATTCGGCGACGAGTTCCTGGTCACCAGCCCGCCGTAAACGTCCTTAAAGCGCAAACGGATTTTGTCACCCTCCACAGCCATGGACTCATAGATCGGGCCTGAGTCGATCACGTCCCGGCCGTAAGCGATAGCCTGCGCGGCCAAGGCAAGGCGGTAGCCGACGTCTTGCTTATCCTTGGGGTGAATGTCGCTCCCGTCGCCGATGTCGATGGTGACCGCCATCCCGGTCTTGGGCAGCGAAAGCGTCTTGAGTTGGGCCTCCCGCAGTTCCGGCCAATTCGAGTGAGGGCTATAAATTCCCCAGTTGGCAAGCTGCACGAAGAGGAATGGGAAGTCGCCTTCTCCCCAGGCGCGCCGCCAGTCGCCAATCATCGATGGAAAGAGCTTGCGATATTGCGCGGGCCGGTCGGCATTCGATTCTCCCTGATACCAGATGGCGCCGCGGATGGCATACGAGGTCAGCGGCATGAGCATGGCGTTAAAGAGGCCGGCGGGACGCCAGGGATTACGCCGAGGATCATCAGGAAGTGCCGGCGGGGCAGCGACTGGCGCACCGGCGGATTCGGCCTGGTCGGAGTCCTTCCTCCACTGCTCAAGCTGTGCAGCGTAGTCCTGGAAGCCTTTGGGGTAAGGCGAAAGCAACTTTGTTCCCGCATCGAGGATGGATTGGTAGGCGGGGTCGGATTCGAGCGTGCCGCGACTCGTCCACGCTTCCGCCGGAGTTCCGCCCCAGGAACTGTGAATCAGGCCTACCGGCACATTCAGCACCCTGAGCAGCTCGCGTCCAAAGAAATACCCGACGGCTGAGAAGTCGGCCACCGTCTGCGGACGCGCCGTTACCCAATAGCCTTGAACATCCCGCTGCGGCTTCGCAGCCACGGCCTTCTGGACCGTAAACAAGTGGAGCATGGGGTGATCGCCATGAGCGACTTCATCCTGGTAGTTGACCACGCCGCTTCCCCAGCCCTGCACAGGCATTTCCATGTTGGACTGGCCGGAGCAAACCCAGACTTCGCCCACCAGCACGTCGTGCAGGGTAATGGTATTCTTGCCGGCGATGGTCATGGTGAAAGGCCCGCCGGGATTAAGCGGCCCCAGCTTCACCTGCCACTGGCCCTCGTTGTCAGCCGTGCCGCTGATGCGCTGATCTCCTAAAGCGACCGTGACTTGCTCACCCGGGTCGGCGCTTCCCCAAATGTTTACTTTCATGCCTTGCTGAAGCACCATGCCGTCCGAGATGAGACTGGGCAGCTTCACGTCGGCTCGCGTGCTGAGCGCACCAAGAAAGATCGCGCTGAAGCAAAGCGCTGCGGTTAATCTGGCCTTGAGTGTTGTGTGGTACACGGTTGTCCTCCAGTTGAATGTGTCCAAGGCGTGGAGAAGCCAGCATTCTATGCCAAAGTTCGCCTTCCCGGCGAACAAAAATCATCCGCGCCTGGGTGCGTGGTGCGGGCGTCCCGCCCGCTGTGGCACGGGCGTCCCGCCCGTGCTCTTCTGACATGCGGGAGCGGGACGCTCCCGCGACCGCGGGCGGGACGCCCGCACCACAAGGAGTTTTTGCCCAACCTTGACCGCCTCCAGTATCATGAAACCATGGCCACCGCAAGTGAAGACGGGCAGGAGCGTCCCGCCATCGCCGCGCCGCAAGCGAAGGGCGCGGCGCCGGGCGAGGCGCAGAGCCGCGTCCCGGCGATGTTCCGCGCCCTGCGCTACCGCAATTTCCGGCTGTTCTTCAGCGGCCAAATCATCTCCCTGATCGGCACCTGGATGCAGTCCGTGGCGCAATCGTGGCTGGTTTACCGCCTGACGGGTTCCTCGTTGCTGCTGGGCCTGGTAGGTTTTGCGGGGCAAATCCCGGTTTTTCTCCTGGCTTCGATTGGCGGCATGGTGGCAGATCGCAAAAGCCGCCATCGGATTGTCATCGGCACTCAGACCAGCGCCATGTTGCTGGCGTTTATCCTCGCCGGGCTGACTCTCTTGGGCCACATCAAGGTGTGGGAAATCATGGTGGTGGCCTCGAGCCTTGGACTGGTGAACGCGCTGGACATTCCCACCCGCCAGGCCTTCGTGGTCGAGATGGTAAACCCGAAGGATCTGGTCAACGCCATCGCTCTGAATTCCGCCATGGTGAACGGGGCGCGCATCCTGGGGCCTGCCGTGGCGGGAGTCACGGTGGCGGCGATCGGGGAGGGTTGGTGCTTCTTGGCCAACGGGGTCAGCTACATTGCGGTGATCGTCGGGCTGTTGCTGATGGTCGTAACGCCCCGCCCGCGGGACAAGCAGCGCTCCGGACTGCGCAGTGTCGTGGAGGGCTTCCACTGGGTGGCCCGCAACGCGCCCATCCGCGCCCTGCTGCTTCTGCTGGGCCTGGTCAGCCTGACCGGCATGCCTTACATGGTGCTGATGCCGATTGTCGCGGACCGAATCCTGCACAGCGGAGCGCGCGGACTGGGGCTGCTGATGGGCGCGGCGGGAATGGGGGCGCTGGCGGGAACCATGGCGCTGGCCACGCGCCACGGCGTGCGAGGGTTGGGAAGATGGGTCATGTTCGCAGCGATGGGATTCGGCGCCTCGCTTTTCTTCTTTTCCTTTTCGCACAGGTTCTGGCTTTCCGTGCTGCTCGTCATGCCCGCCGGATTTTGCATGATTCTGCAAATGGCCTCCTCGAATACTTTGATCCAAACCATGGTCCCGGATGAATTGCGCGGCCGCGTCATGGCCGTCTACTCGATGATGTTCATGGGCATGGCGCCCTTTGGCGCGTTGCTTTCGGGAGCGATCGCGCAGCACGTGGGCGCGCCGCTGACCATCAGGCTGGGCGGAATCGTCAGCCTGGCGGGAGGTGTGGCGTTCGCGATGGCGTGGCCGGGCATGCGCGGCGAAGCTCGCCGGCTTATCCTGGCCCAGTCGATGGCGGGAGGCGATCCGCCCGAAGAAATGACCGGACAGGCAGTATCAGTGAACCCCAACCAGGAAGGAGAATTGAATGGCGACAATCAAAACTGATTGGATCACCCTGAAGGTTGGAGACGGGACAGCCATGCGCGTCTATGTGGCCCGTCCTGAAGATGCGAACCCCTACCCCGGCTTGCTGGTGTATCACGAAGCCTTCGGCGTCAACGCGCACATCCGGGATGTTACGGAACGCTTTGCCCGCGAAGGTTACCTCGCGCTTGCCCCGGACCTATTTCATCGTACCGCGCCCGGCTTCGAAGGAACCTACGACCAGTTCGATTTAGCTAAGCCTCATGTGATCGCATTAACCCATCAAAACCTCGAAGCTGACGTCCGCTCGGCTTACGAATGGCTGCGCGGGCAGCCTGCGAATCAGGGCCGGCAGATCGCCTGCGTAGGCTTTTGCATGGGCGGGCGCGTGGCGGTTCTCACCAATGTGGTGCTACCCGTGAGCGCGGCTATCTCCTTTTACGGCGGCGGGATCGCCCCCAACCCCTTCAGCCCCGGGCTGCTCGATCGTGCAGGCGACTTGCACGCTCCGCAGATGCTTCTGTGGGGTGGCTTGGATAAGCACCTGGGCCCCGAAGTGACGCGCGCGGTGACGGAAACAATTCGCGCCGCGGGTAAGCCCTTCGTGAATGTCGAATTCTCGGACGCTGATCACGGATTCTTCTGCGACGCGCGCTCCAGTTACAACCCCAACGCCGCCCGGCAAGCCTGGGCGCTGGCGCTGGCGTTCTTGAATGTATATGCCCCTCTCGCTTGAACAGCCCTCTCCCGTGGGGAGAGGGTGTCGCGTTCCGGCGTTTTCATCAGCCGGGGCGCGACGGGAGAGGCGGCAGTTCGCAAGGGGCAGAGCCAACAACAATTCAAAGGTCAAATGGCAAAGGTCAAATGGCAAATGGCTTAGGATTTGAGAAATCGGCGATTTGTAAACCATTTGAATTTTGCCATTTGCCATTTGCCGTTTGAACTTGTTCTTTCTAATATTTGGCGAGACGGGAAGCCCCCAAAAAGGTTAAGATGCATATATTGGGCACTTAAAGAACACAAATCAACTAGGAGGCACTGCCACGTATGCGACGCATCATCGACAGTCATCCGCCCGGAGCTTTTTGCTGGCTCGAGCTATACACCACCGATCAGAACGCCGCCAAGAGCTTTTACAACTCACTATTTGGCTGGACCGCCAATGATATGCCGATGGGTCCAAACGATTTCTACACGATGTTTCAACTCGAGGGGCGCGAGACCGGCGCCGCGTGCACGCTGAGACCCGAACAGAAAGCTCAAGGCGTGCCGCCGCACTGGATCCTCTATATTGCCGTCGCCAACGTAGACGAGTCCGCTAAGCGCGCCACAGAGCTTGGGGGCAAGGTCGTCGCGGGGCCGTTCGACGTCTTCGACGCGGGGCGAATGGCCGTGGTGCAAGATCCCACGGGCGCTTTCTTCAACCTCTGGCAGAAAAACACCCACAGCGGCCTGGGAATCTCCGGCGTCTACGGCACACTGTGCTGGGCGGATCTGATGACGCCCGATACCGAGCGCGCCAAGTCGTTCTACGAGGGCCTCCTGGGCTGGAAGATCAGCAAGAGCGAGAATGATCCCTCCGGCTACCTGCACATCAAAAACGGCGAGGAGTTCATCGGCGGGATGCCCCCCTCGAGCTTTGCCCCTCCGAACACTCCGCCGCACTGGATGGCCTACATTTATGTCGCCAACTGTGATGAAACGACTGCCAAATGCAGTAAGCTGGGCGGCAAGACGCTCCTGGCGCCCTTGAATATCGAGAAGGTGGGCCGCATGTCCATCCTGGCCGATCCGCAGGGCGCAGTGTTTTCAGCCTTCACACCCTCGGGTCCGCCGGCGTGAAGCCCCAGGAGGAATGGTGATCGGCGAACTGCTGGGCCACTACCGCATCGTCTCGAAGGTTGGCCAGGGAGGCATGGGTGTGGTCTATCGCGCCCATGACGAGGTCCTGGAGCGGGACGCTCCCGCGACGGCGGGCGGGACGCCCGCACCACAGTTGAATCCGAATGAGCGCAATCGCTTGCAAGACCGAACTCGAAAACATCCAGCCGCTTCGTGCCCTGTATCTCCAGGAAACGAACTTTCAGATTCGATACAACGCGTGCCACGAGCGCGGCTGGACCGACTCGTATCTTTTGGCCGTGGATGATCTGACGACCGGCTATGGCTCCATCAAAGGCCAGGAGCGCGACGACCGGGACACGGTATTCGAGTTCTTTGTTGTTCCACCCTTCAGGAGGAAGGCCAGCGAGCTGTTCCGGCAGCTACTTCTGGCCTCATGTGCGGGGCTGATCGAGTGCCAAAGCAACGACCTGCTGCTCTCTTCCATGCTCTACGAGTTCTCAAGTTCTGTGAGCGCCGATGTAGTGTTATTCGAGGATCACTCAGTTACGAAGTTGAGTGTGCCGGGCGCAATCGTCCGCCGCTCGCGACCCGGGGATCAGATCTTTGGACACACCTCCGAGCCGGTGGGGGACTACGTAGTGGAGTTGAAGGAAGAGATCGTCGCGAGCGGCGGTTTCCTGCTCCACTACAACCCGCCGTTTGCAGATTTGTACATGGAAGTTCGCGAGGATTGCCGCCGTCGCGGAATCGGAAGCTTCCTGCTGCAAGAGGTTAAGCGAGAGTGTTATCTCGCCGGCAGGGTCCCCGCCGCCCGAACTGGCATCCGCAACGTAGCCTCGCGCGCGACGTTGAGCAAGGCCGGCTTAAGAGTGTGCGGGTTTATGTTGAAGGGCACGGTCGCGTGAGTTCCGCTGTAGGGGGACGGCTTGCCGTCCCCGCATTTCCGCTGGTCCGACGGGGTAGGGCAAGCCCTACCCCTACACCGCTGGGATCCAGCAGCGTACGGCGTAGCGGCGGCTTTATGCGCCGCCACATGGCGAGGTAAACTCGCCGCTACCGCAGACTGCCGCACGACCCTAGTTTGACTCACTTCCGCCAAGCCGATTATAGTAGTCTAACTACAAGACATGCGCAGTACTCGTAGCGCCGGCCTGCTCTTCAGGTCTGCGGCGTTTAGCGGAAGAGGTCAGAATTGGACCACGAGATCCCCAAGGTTTATTCTCCGGAAACCATCGAGCCGCACTGGGCGCGGACCTGGATTGCCCAAAAGCTCTACCGTCCATCCGACGACCCTGCCCGCCCACGCTTCTGCCTGACGATTCCGCCGCCCAACATCACCGGCATGCTCCACATGGGCCACATGCTCGAGCACACCGAGATCGATACCCTGATGCGCTGGCATCGCATGAGCGGCAAGGACGTGCTCTGGCTGCCGGGCACGGACCACGCCTCCATTGCGACCCAACTGATCGTCGAGCAGGAAATTGGCCGCCAGGCATTGCCCAATCTCGAACCCGATTCCGCCGGGCGTGCCGCCTGGCGGCGGGAAGGGCAGCGCCGGCGCCTCGAGATGGGCCGGGAGAAATTCCTTGAACTCTGCTGGAAATGGAAGGAGCAGAACGGTGGGACCATCCGCCGCCAGATGGAGCGGCTGGGCGCGTCCTGCGATTGGACTCGCGATCGCTTCACGATGGATGCGGACTACACGCGCGCCGTCCTCGAGGTCTTCGTCAGGCTTTACCGGGAAGGGCTGATTTATCGCGGCAAGTACATCGTGAACTGGTGCCCGCGTT
>Ga0209517_10001704_pt1 | contig 32481 bp, 30 predicted proteins | sample PeaSoiMetSII2010_FD_187695 | JGI IMG/M metagenome (GOLD analysis project Ga0209517, IMG submission 187695) | Peat soil microbial communities from Weissenstadt, Germany - SII-2010 (SPAdes) (version 2) | ecosystem: Environmental > Terrestrial > Soil > Wetlands > Peat | place: Germany... | reverse complement strand
GCGGTACCTCCTTCAGCTGAAACGGAATGGGACCGCATGGCCTGAACTTTGGTGATGACGGCGATCGTCGCTTTACCGTTTGAAACGCGAGCAGCTTCTATTGCAGCTCGCAGTCCTGCTATTCCTGAGCCTACGATGATTATGTCGTATCTTAGTGTCTCAGCCACAGCTACCACACGCGTTGAATTCAAGTTGCCATTCGCGACACTTCATGAATATAAGGGTGAATCACGTTCGCTCAAACGTAAGACCTCGCTTGCTGGAGGTGCAATAAATTAACAGAAGAACGCTGACTAAAGTACTCGGTTTAGTTTTCGGGGTCGCAGTTCTCGTCGGGTTCATCTACTATGTCGGCGTTGAATCGGTCATTAGAATTCTTCTAAGCGTTAATCCACTGGTGATTGTCGGCCTGGCAGGAATCGAACTTTTGGGGTTCGTTTTCTATGCGACCGCATGGTATGTCCTCATACTAGCGACTGGACATCGCCTCCGTTTTCTAACATGCCAGGGAATTACGTTCGCGAGTATTTTCGCCAGTTATACTATGCCTAGCGGCGTATTTCTTGAAGCCACGCGGTGCATCCTCGGCTCGAAGGCGGCTAAAATGAAATTGGGAGAGACAACTGCTACGGTAATTCTTCACAGGATTCTCTACATTGTCGGGTTCCTCGTGAGTATGGCAATCGCTTTCATCGCACTGGTAGTGGAGGGGAGAGTGAATTCGAATGTAGTCTATGAAATAAGCGCCCTTCCAATAATTGCCATAGTCGGACTGATTATTCTACTCTCTATTTCATTGTTCCCAAGAATTTTTCACCCACTCCTGGATAGGCTGTTACGGTTAGGACAACCAATACTGAAGTTGGTTCAGAAGAATGTTTCAATGGATGGAAAGGCGGATCAATTCCTGTTGGATTACAAGTCAAGTTTTCGCCGTATGATATCCACTCCTGGCCATATGCTGGCGTCCTTCGCTGCGAGCATGTGCGACTGGGGATGCTCCGTCGTTTTCCTGTGGATAGTCCTTGCTGCACTCGGGACAACCGTGTCGATCTGGATCGTAGTTATAACAATGGCAATAGGAAAGATGATCCAAATGACGCCTATCGCGGTTCCGGGTATGATCGGAATCTTTGAGGCAGCAGTTACAACTACTCTAGCTCTCTTCGGAGTTCCCGTAGCGATCGGAGCATCCGCCGCAATTTTGACGAGAATCGTGACGTCGTGGCTAGATGTGCCGATTACAGGAGTTGCAGCTTACCATTATGGTTTCAAATTTGTCGGCCAGAAAATGCATTGAGACGAATTGATCAAGTGACCTTATGGAACCTTTCTGACTTATAGCTCAGAATACCGGCGTAGATCGCCCAATGTATGAGTAGTCCATTAACCAACGTTTCATTTACTTCCTGCTCGTGATGCCAACGCACCTTCTTGCTGGCTAAAGCATCTGCCACTTCGGCAGCGGAAACTGATCCCTGCTTTGAAACCATCTCGACGGCGGTTTTGAACGGCTCTATTTTTAAGAGTTGGTCTTTCAATAGACGGATCTTATGTTTCGACGTCTTCTGAAATTTGAGGCCAAAATCGGTTTGGTTAACGTTGCCCCTTTCGATGTTTACGAGGCCTAACATCTCGCCTGCATCGAGTATCGGCAAGAGTGTGGCGACGTCATCTCCAAACTCGTATGCAAGTCTGCTGACATCTATCGGTGATCCTAAACCGCCCGTCACTTCGACTAAACCGATGATTTGGCCAGCTCGCACATTGGCGGGCATTGCGAAAAAAATATTCGATTTCTTCATCTCTGGACTTGAACCTGTTTTCACAGTCAACTTAGCGCGCCTCATACTACATTATGCCAATAGGGAATATATTTTGTCCATCCAAGTGTAAAAATCAGGCGATTTCCTTTCGCGCGGTCTCGGGAGGGTGATATCCATCTCCCCAACAACGTGAGCGGGACGTTGCGATAGTACTACGACCTTGTCAGACAACTCCACGACTTCTTCGACGTTATGGCTTACCATGATTACGGCTTGGATAGATGACGAGGGATTTATGAGAAGCGAGTAAACTTCCTTCCTCAGAAGACCCGCAGTCAGGTCGTCCAGGGAGCTGAATGGCTCATCCATCAATAGGACTTCCGGTTCCAAGGCCAGGGCCCTAGCGATCCCGACTCGTTGCTTCATGCCACCCGATAATTCTCCTGGAAAAACATTCTCGAATCCTTTCAGTCCTACGTGATCCAACATTTTCATGGCTCTCTCACGCTTCTCGTCTTCGGAGAGTTCCCTCTTAGCAGACAAAGCAAACGTGACGTTCTCGAGCGCAGTTCGCCAAGGTAGCAGAACGAAATTCTGAAAGATCATCGCGATTTCACTTCTGGGTTGGGTAATTTCCGTTCCTTTGAACTTCACAATACCCGACGTGGTTTTGTGTAATCCTGCGATGATGCGCAGCAATGACGATTTGCCACATCCCGAAGGTCCTGTAATCGAGACGAATTGGTCTTGTAACGCAGTCATTGAGATATCTGCCAAAACAGGCAGCTGATCTCTCTCTTTCGTGAATTCTAGACTGATTCGTTCGACATCCACTACGGGCCCCTGAAAGGCCTGCTCAGATACGTTATCTTTGCCAGCTTTGGCTTCGAACCCACTCGAGGCGTAATTCGAGCTGAGAATTACCATTGACTTATGCACCAAATTTTCTCTTGGGAACAGAGTCATCGGTTATACGCATACCTCTTGGTTGTATAATGATATACTCGTCTCCATACGACCAGATTGAACGTCACTATAAGTGCAGTCATTGAGAGAACGGCTAGAGTGAGGCTTAGCAGGTCGCCTTGATTTGTCGCGAGTGCAATAGTCTTGCCTATCCCCGCTTGAACTTGCGTGATCGGTGTACTTCCTGAGACAATGAAGAATTCCGCGACGATCAGGGTGTTCCAAGCTGCTCCGATCGCAACTATAGAACCCGATACGAAGGCAGTGGCTGCCGCTGGCAGGTATATGTCACGCCATGCTTGCACTCGTGAAATATGAAAGATAGATCTTAGTTCAAACAATTCGGCAGGCAAGGAGCGGATTCCCGCCATCACGTTGAACACAATGTACCAAATCATCCCAAGAAAAATTATAATCGCAGCAACCAGTTCGCCTTGATGCGTAACAAGAGCAATAGCTGGAAGCAGAGCAGGAGCCGGTACCGATGCGATAGTTTCGATTACCGGCGTGAGACCATCATAAAGTTTGGAGTTAAGAGAAACTCCGATTCCAAGGGGCACCCCCACCATGACGCAAAAGAAGTAGACATACCATATGCGGACGAACGAATACGCAAGCGCTACAATCACATTTTTTTCAGTTGAAAAAATGCTGGCTACAGACGGCAAATGAGTTGGTAAACCGATGTTGAGGTTCCATAATGCTCCGAGCTCGAACGCGATGAAGATCGCAAGCAAGATTACGATCGAATATTTTATTCCGTCCTTGAACCGATAGAAGGTTGATGAGAACTTTGTAACGCCTCGCGAGTGCGAATATAGGAAGAGTTTGGAGATTGATTTGTGAGTCATCCAAGAATAGAACCGCATCAACGGATCGTGTCGAGCTCCTCTCGGTTCTTCAACGAACTTGTAACGTTCAGACCATAGAGCAAATTCGCGTAAGAAAACGAATTGCCAAACTACGACAGCCACCAACAAGGAGATAATCGAGTAAGTGTAGCCCGTCCAGTCGTTTGCGCTTGCGAATGTTATAATCGCCACACCGATACCATGAGTGACGGTGTACGAGCTTTTTCCAAGAGTCAGTATCTCGCTTGAGATTAGATAGAATAGACCGACGGCCCAAGAGGTCTCAGTGTTGTACGCGATCCTGCTTATGGAAGCGGGTATGTAGAGATTAGTTATTCTTCTCCATGCGCCAACGTCTGGCATTAGCGAGAGCTCAATGTAGTCATGCGGGATGGACTTAACAGCTTCGTACACACCGAATGTGATGTTCCAAGCTAGACTTGTGAAGATCAAAAGGATAACCGACAGATCGACTCCAATCTGAGAGGGGATAATGGCTATCACGCCAAGTATGACGATCGGGAAGAAGCCTAGGATTGGGATAGATTGAAAAACATCTAACAATGGCACGATTATGGCTTCTGCTCGTTTGTTGCGCGCTGCGAGTATTCCTACGGTTAGACTGAATAAGATACTAAGGAGTAACGCTATGAACATTCTAGTCCAGGAATAGGCCAGGTCTAGGAAAATTTCAAAGAGGCTGAAGGAAGTCATCGCGGGAAGCCTCGATGTGCGTTCTCTGCACGACAATAAACAGAGGTGCGTGCTAACGCAAGGACTAATGTTTCTTGAACTGAGTTGTCAAGAAACATTCATGCCACCCCGGTATTCAGGCACTTGTTCGATTAGCCGCCAAACTTAGCACCCTTAAATGCATTCCGCAACATGTAGTCTGAGCACTCTTATATCCGGCGGTATGCAACATTTCTACGTGAAAATCGTTGGCATTAGTCGGCTATGAATGGTTAATCGTCATTGGGGTCATACTGGTGATTTTCATTTGGGGGCCTCAAAAGCTTCCAGAGCTAGCTCGTTCCATAGGACTTGCGAAGAAGGAGTTTGATAAAGCGACGAAAGAGGCTTCCGCCACAGCTCCTGAAACTACAGCAACTTCTTCAGCCCCCTCAGAGACCGGATCTTCGACCGGCGATCCATTGATCGTGGCAGCTAAGAGCCTCGGCATATCGACTGAAGGAAAGACAAAAGAAGAAATAGCCAAAGAAATCGCGGAAAGATCCACTAAGAAGTAAGAGACGCTATCAGGAAGAGCAAGTCATTGCTGCGATGGCCTAGTCCTAATTAAAAGCGGATCGGGGCTGCGAGTCAGAAAAGTAGGAATTGTTACTAGATCCTATCAATGAAGTTGATCATGCGTTGATATCGGTGCGTCTTCATGGGTGAAACTGGTCGAGGCGAGGCGGGCACCATTTGGGAACATCTGAATGAACTCGCTGCTCGGCTTAAGGTCGTTATTTACTCGCTCCTTGTCACTACAACAATTTTCATGGTGGTACCCGCCCATTTATCGTCTTTTCTTCGAGACCCATTCACTTTCTATAACCCGTTAATCGCGCTGGTTTTGAATCAGATCACGAAAGACGTCCTTCCTCAAGGCGTACAGTTGATCGCCGGAGAATTTACGGCTCCACTTGAAATTTACATGATTGCTTCGCTTCTACTTGGAATCGCGACTAGTTCTCCGGTCATCGCGTATGAGGTCTTCCGATTCATCGATCCAGCGCTCTATCCTGAAGAGCGGAAGGCGATGTACCCTTTCATAATGTCCTTCACAATCCTATTCCTGATTGGCGCCGTTTTTGGTTACAAGGTCTTAGCCCCGTTCATGCTTTGGGCGATGATACCGTTCTTTCGTTTGACCGGTGCCATGTCAATAATCTATGTTATGGATTTCTACAACCTTGTGTTCATTACGATTTTGACTGCCGGTTTTTCGTTTACTATGCCAGTCTTCTTCGTTCTGTTGGTGAAGTTTGGAATTATCAGAACTAGTGCTGTGACTACAAGACGCCGTTACATTTACGCGGTTCTTTACATCTTGTGTGCGGTTATAACACCGGACGGTGGGCCGATAGCTGACATAGCGCTTTTTGTGCCGATGGCCGTTCTTCTTGAACTTGCAGTATTTTTTGGTAAGAGAATTGAAAGGAAGCAAAAGATTGCTAGTGTCTGGGAGCGATCATCATCGCGTGCTATGGGAAAGCCGGTTTTTCTTAAATGTCGATTCTGTGGTGGTCTGCTAAAAGATTCGGCCGATTTTTGTCCAACTTGCGGCAAATCGCAAGTTTAGACCGATTTAATCTATCGTGCTTTAATACGCTTAACGATTGGCGGGCGAGACTTTCTGAGTACGCGATATCCGCAGTAGGGACATTTAATTTCAGGAGTCATGGCCAGCTGATCTGCAGTCAGTTGCTTACCGCAGCTAATGCATTCATACATTAAACCCGCTGGACGATCGTCAGTTCCTTCAGACATTGCCATGATCACTGACGCTTGTTCTGTATGCGCCCATTAAAAGTTTACAGGTTGCTAAGTTATGGTTCGTGCGCTTTCATGAACCGTTCGATAGCGGCTAAGGCTTCTTCCAATTCTGGTTCGGGTGGGAGGAATACCGCACGGAAGTGATCTTTCCCGTAAACTGAGTCGAATCCTGAACCATGGACCACGAGTACTCCAGTCTCCTTTAGAAGTTCTGTTACGAATTCTTCATCGTTCTTCCATTTTGATCCATTCCATCTTATCTTCGGAAAAATATAGAAGGCTCCTGCCGGCTTGGCGGAATTCAATCCTGGAATTTTATTAATTCTCTTCCAAGCAAGATCTCGGCGTTTTCTCAACGTTGACACCATTTCGTCCACGTGGTGTTGTGGTCCGCGAAGAGCTTCCACTCCGGCCAATTGTACAGGTGTACTCGCGCAGAGTCGTAATCGAGAAAGGCGCTGTATTCCCTCCCACACGTCCGTCAGCCTATCTTCCGGATCCTGAATGTACATGTACCCTAATCTCCATCCCGTCATAAGGTACGCTTTTGAGAAACCGTTAAGCCCAATTACAGAAGCATCTTTGGCTAGCGATGCGAGGCTAGAGAATGAGCCTTCGTAAACGATTCGGTCGTAGATCTCGTCCGCGGCAACTGGAATATTGTGGGTGGTGGCCAATTCAAGGATCCGTGTAAGATCGGATCTAGGCAATACTGAGCCACATGGATTATTTGGATTGATTACGACTATCAGTTTGGTTCTACTGGTGATCTTGCTTTCCAAATCTTCAAGATCCGTAGACCAGCCATGATCCTCAATGGTCCGGTAGACCACAGGTTTTCCACCGAAGAACTTCGTATAAGTCAGATAGGTGGGATAGCATGGACCAGGGATTAGAACTTCGTCACCCGGATTAACTACGGCTGCCATCAGAAACATAATTGCTTCAGATATACCGGTTGTAACAACGACGTGGCGAGGCTCTATTGAGGCATTGTTTACACGATTCTCTTTCTCGGCGATTGCCTCTCGAAGTTCCCTCAACCCTTCCGAAGGAGAATAGTAGTTGAATCCGTCCTCAACAGCCTTCGTGAAAGCTCTGCGAATATGAACAGGGGTTTCAAACCCGTATCTAACCGGATCGCCAATGTTCAGGTAAAGTATCCGTTTGCCAGATCGATGAACTTCCTCTGCTTTGACTAAAACATCGCGGATTGCATATTCGACATCTCGTACACGAGAAGAAGCATGAATGCTCATATCAACCTGCCCAATGACGGTGGCCGTAATTGCCACGCATGTTTAAAGGGGTTCTCGCACCTGCAAAGTAGAATTTAATCCCACCTATGATGAATTATGTTGGGAAGATTCATTGCCGAATCCTTCACAGGAAATTATTGGAACGGACGGAAACGAACTATCAGGCAAACGCATAGTTCTAGCTGTGACAGGAAGCATATCTGCCTACCGCGCACCTGACGTCGCACGTATTTTAATGCGTCACGGTGCACAGGTCTTCTCTTTCATGTCAGATAATGCCGAGCAAATCATACACTCAAACGCTCTCGAGTGGGCGACCGGCAATCCGGTAGTGACGAAACTGACCGGCAAAATAGAACATGTCACTTTTACCGTTGGCGCATCCAAAGCCGACATGATATTAATCGCGCCGTGCACGGGGAATACGATCGGTAAGATTGCTCACGGCATCGACGACACTCCTATAACCTCCCTGGTCAGTTCGGCTCTGGGCGAACGCATACCCATACTCATCGCTCCGGCCATGCACGAGTCGATGTACGATCAACCCTTAGTATTAGAAAATATTCGCAGGCTAATCGAAGCCGGAGTCGTATTTGTAGATCCAATCAAAGAAGAAGAGAAGGCGAAGCTTGCCAGTCTGGAACACATCCTATGCGCAGTAATCTCGAACCTGTCGCCGAACGATTTGGTTGGTAAGAAGGTTCTCATAACCGCTGGCCCAACAATTGAGCCGATTGATCCGATTCGGCGGATTACAAATCCAAGTAGCGGAAAAATGGGCAGCGCAATAGCGTTCGAGGCGGTAAATCGAGGCGCAGCCGTCACGGTAATCCATGGGCCTATCTCCGTTCCCTTACCAAAACAATCACGAAAAATCTCGGTGAGAACGACGGAGGAGATGTTCGAGAGAACAAAACAAGAGCTTGAATTGACAAAGTTTGATTTAGTAATAGCTACGGCTGCGGCCGCGGACTATAAACCTGAAACAACTTCCAGTCACAAAATTGATTCCAGAATTCACCAAACGTTAACTCTCGAACTTCGTGCTACGCCCAAAATTATCGACAGCATCAAGGAAGTTGCTCCTGACACTTTCCTCATAGTCTTTCGAGCTCAGATCGGGCTGACTGAGGAGGCTTTGCTGGCTGACGCTAATGATCGTCTGCAAAGAACGTCGGCTGATTTAATTGCAGTTAACGATATCGGGCGGGAAGACATAGGATTCAACTCGGATTACAACGAACTAACTCTAGTTGATCGTGATAGGAAAACACTCACATTAGCACGAGCTCCGAAACGAATCATCGCAAAACAACTTTTGAATGAGGCATCAAAGAGACTGAAAAATTAGGGAACAATACATTTATGCGCCTTAGTGTTGCCGCAGCCCAACTCGCGTTAGGGAAGGAGAGTTACAACAAAGCAATTTCAGATGCGTGTTCAGCTGTTTCAACTGCAGCGCAGAATGGAGCAAAAATCATCTGCTTACCCGAACACTGGCTTCTCGAATATCGCGATAAAATAGGCGAAGCGATTGGTGAACTGTCACGTGTCGCGCGGCAAAACAAAATTTCCGTAATCACCGGAGCCAATTACAACACTTTAGACACTGGACAAATCCGCATACGAAGCCAACTTATCGATTCGAACGGAACGGTTCGAGGAGTTCAAGACAAGGTTCACCTCTTTCTCGGCGAGAAACAATCGGCCATCTCAGGAAGCGAATTCCAACTCTTCGAAACCGAGTTTGCTAGGGTAGGCATAACCATTTGTTATGATAACACATTTCCAGAATCGGCACGCACGTTGGCACTGAAAAATGCGGATTTGCTTTTTGCACCATCTAGGATCGTCGCTCGAGGCATGGAACCTTGGCTACTCTACTTAAAAACTCGAGCACTTGAAAATAGATTGCCAATCATCGCTCCGAACGTAACTTATCCCCCGACGTATATTGGGGGTAGCGTAATAATCGACTTAGAAGTTGACAAATCAATGAACATCGTTTTCCCAAAAATAGTAGCTTCGGCAAAAGACGAAGAGAAAGTACTCCTAGCTGACGTCAACGTGGAGCGCGCTAGAGAGTTGAGGAAGGAGAAGCTGGCGGAAAGACTGCCTAACGCCTACAGCCTTTCCTGACAGGAATCAATGCATTAGCAGTGCCAGGATGAATAGCGGCGCTAGAGCAAGCGTTATTGTGTTTAGAAGCTTTACGACAACGTGTAGCGATGGTCCAGCGGTATCTTTCAAGGGATCACCCACCGTGTCACCAATCACAGTCGCCGCGTGAGCAGGCGAATTCTTTCCACCCAAATTACCCGCTTCAATGTACTTCTTAGCGTTATCCAGAGCTGCTCCACCATTATTCATGAAGAGAGCCATTAGCACCCCAACCAAAGTTCCGACCATTATCAGGCCTCCGACCGCCTCGGCGCCGAGAATTAGTCCGACAGCTATAGGTGTGAGAACGACCAGTAGGCTTGGGGCAATCATGTTTCTTAACGCCGCTTTGGTGCTTATGTCGACACATCTAGAATAGTCAGGCTTAGCTTTTCCAGTCATTATTCCAGGGATCTCCTTGAACTGGCGCCGGACCTCTACGATCATTACAGCACACGTTTTTCCGACCGCACGAATCGCCATTGAGCTGAACAGGAAGATGAGCATCGCACCAATCATCGCACCGATGAAAACTTCTGGCCTCGACAAGTCGACTCCTTTCAAGTTAGCCACCTCAAGAAAAGCACTGAAGAGTAAGAAGGCCGAAAGAGCCGCGGATGCGACACCGTATCCTTTCGTGAGCGCTTTAGTAGTGTTACCTACAGAGTCGAGCTGGTCAGAAACACCTCGAGCCTCCTCTGACACACCTGACATTTCAAGAATTCCGCCAGCATTATCCGTTATCGGTCCGAATCCGTCCATCGCAAGCACCATTGGAGTGACTGAAAGCATACCCATAGTCGCCACAGCAGTCCCGTAGATTCCTCGCTGGAATGCTGCACTAGAAATATCAAAACTAGAGCTTAAAGGCTGAAAGCCATTACCCAATTCGAAAGCCAGCAGGATCGCTATGGCAATTACAAGGATGAATAGCCCGGTTGATTCCATTCCAACGGCTAATCCAGATACGACACCTGGGGCGGGGCCACTCACTGATGAATTGGAAATTTCTAAAGTCGGTCGCTTAGTATATGATGTGTAATAGTATGTGATCCACGCCACAAGTATGGCTGCAACGATCCCTACGAGCGAGGCATAGAAGTAGCCCATGTCCCCATTCAGAAGCAGATCTGTCAACGCGTAGAAACCGACAGCGCAAATGACTCCGGTCACGAGCAAACCACGAATCAGCGACTTGAACGGATCCTCATTTTTGCGTGAATATACGAAAAAGGTTCCAACGAGCGTACCGATTAATCCGAATCCTCTTGCCAAGAGAGGAAAAACCAAGCCATTAATGCCGTAAAGAACGTAAACCGCCGGAGCAATAGCAAGCAACATTGCTCCTATATTCTCCGCAGTGATCGACTCGAATAAGTCAGCTCCACGTCCTGCGATGTCACCCACATTATCACCGACAAGATCAGCTATCACGGCAGGGTTACGTGGATCGTCCTCGGGAATTCCCGCCTCAACTTTACCAACCAGATCAGCGCTCATGTCAGCAGCTTTCGTGTAAATACCTCCGCCCAACTGCGCGAAGAGAGCGGCGAAGCTAGCGCCGAAAGCGAAACCGACGATCAAACGAGGATCCCCATTAAAGAGGAGGAACAACGATGAAATCCCAATAAGGCTGAGACAGACAACGCCCAATCCGAAGACAATTCCGCCACGAAAAGCAATCTTCAGCGCTCGATCAAGACTGGACATGGCACCTCTAGCTGCTCTTATGTTCGATCGAACCGAGACATACATCGCAATGTACCCGGCAAGATTCGAACAGAGCGCGCCAAGTATGAAACCGCCAGCCGTGTCCACTCCCAACCACGCATTCGTCGGATCCCGGATCGCCACCACCAAGAGAACCGTGAATATTACTGCAATGACGCTGATCGTCTTGTATTGACGCGCTAGATAGGCTTCGGCGCCAACCTTTATGGCTGAAGCAATTTCTTGCATTCCAGGCGTCCCTTGATCCTGCTTAAGGATCCAATTTACGATTAAGCCTGCTACAGCTAAAGACACAAAACTAACAGCGAAGACGTATTCGACTAACGCCAAACTTAACTTCTCCTCGAATCGGTTTCGCCATAGGAAACACATTCGTATTTAAGTAAAACACTCAGCCACCAATCGTGAACGTGATGCTAGTTCATACGTGCAAAATTTTGGAGCGGGAACACGCACCACACGCTATTTACTCAACCAAAGCAATCATGACGTAAGGGGCATAATACTGAATGGTGTCCGTAGTCTCGGTAATTGGACTGAACAAAATCGGACTTATCAAACCTCACGACGACATTTCTAAATTGATAGTTGAAGCCGCCAAGGCCGAAGAGATTGAATTTTCTGACTACGACGTAGTCGTTGTATCACAAAAAATAGTCTCCAAATCTGAGGGACAACTAATTGATATTCTGACAATAAAACCCAGCAATCAAGCCAAATCCATCGCGAAGATGACGAAAAAAGACGCAAGAGTTATCGAACTGATACTCCGCGACTCAAAAGAAGTCATAAGAGCAGATAGAGAAGCATTGGTTGTTCGCAAGAAAGATGGTTTCATCTGCCTGAATGCGGGCGTCGATAAATCAAACGTGGATGGAGATACCATATATGCGCGGCTACCCAAGAACCCGGATAACTCAGCAGTGAAGATCAAGAAAGGAATCGAAAGGTTAACCGGCAGACAAGTTGCCGTTATCATTGCCGACACCTATAGTCGACCTAACCGAGTTGGACAAGTCGAATTCACGATCGGATTAGCAGGACTGGAACCAATAATTGACTATCGCGGCCAAGAAGACCTATTCGGATACCAACTGCACTACAAATACGTGGGCCTCGCAGACGAAATCGCCGCGGCCGCCGAACTCGTGATGGGCCAAGGCGTGGAACAAACACCAGTAGCAATCGTCCGCGGTCTATCCAGAATGAAGCTGACAAGCGCGACAGGACTATCGAAAAAGCTACTACTCGGAAATAAGCGAGACATCTTTCACAACTCAACTTGATTAAGTTGTACAGCTCAGAGCAAAGTGCCACGCCACCATAGCACGGCGTTAATTATGCCGGTGGCGTGACTTTATCTATTTGGCTATGCGAGCTCACTCTAAAGCAGTGAGAGTGGATTTGCCATAAGCGACGAAACCATTGTAAAGATCGAAACGTCGAAACGATGGTCTTTACCTTCGTTGAAGGAAATATGGCAATATCGTGAATTAGGTTACTTTCTCGCTTGGAGAGACATCAGAGTACGATACAAGCAGACAGTGCTCGGCGCTGCTTGGGCAGTAATTCAACCATTCATGACAACGGTTGTTTTCAGCCTCTTTTTCGGGCTACTTGCCAAAGTTCCCTCCGAAGGCGTCCCGTACCCGATCTTCGCATACACTGCATTGGTTCCGTGGAGCTATTTCCAAAACACACTCACTCAAGTAAGCAACAGCATGGTACTCGGAAGAGACCTGATAGGGAAAGTATACTTCCCAAGAATCCTCATTCCCGTAGCGGCACTGCTCTCCGGTCTGCTCGACTTCGGTATCTCCTTTGCTGTACTACTGGTTCTCATGATTTACTACGGGATTGCGCCTACATTAAACGTGGTATTTTTGCCGATTCTCTTACTCTTCGCCATAATAACTTCTTTAGGAGTGGGATTGTGGCTCGCAACGTTAAATGTCATGTATCGTGACGTTGCATTCATCACCCCATTTCTGGTACAGGTTTGGTTGTTCGCAACACCAATAGCCTACCCCAGCAGCCTCGTACCTGCGCGATGGAGAATCTGGTACGGCATCAATCCAATGACCGGAGTCGTTGAAGGCTTTCGTTGGGCGATGCTTGGAACGGGACCCATATCATTGCCCACATTCGCAGTTTCAGGGATAATTTCTGTGCTCTTGCTTGTAACAGGACTGGTTTACTTCAAACACTACGAAAGAACTTTTGCAGATAGGATCTAACAAACGATTCACCCATGACAGTTCCGACAATTCGTGTTGAACACCTAGGCAAGCTATACCAGATAGGAGAACGTGACAGCTACCGTACTCTGCGCGACACGATAGTGAGATCGGTTCAGAGATCGCAGCGCAAATCCGACGAACACATCTGGGCGCTCAGAGATGTCTCATTCAACGTTTACGAAGGTGAGGTAGTTGGTTGTATCGGAGGCAACGGTGCCGGGAAGAGTACCCTTCTAAAATTGCTTTCACGAATTACCGAACCGACCGAGGGCAGCTTTGAACTAAGGGGACGAGTTAGTTCACTGCTCGATATCGGCGTAGGATTTCATCCAGAACTCACTGGCCGAGAGAACATCTTCCTCAGCGGAGCGATTTTGGGAATGAAGAAACGTGAGATAACCAAGAAATTCAACGAGATAGTGAAATTTTCGGAACTTGAAAGATTCATCGACACGCCAATCAAACATTACTCAACAGGGATGTGGGTCCGTCTCGGGTTTGCTGTTGCAGCACACATGGAACCAGAAATCCTGCTGGTCGACGAAGTCCTTTCTGCCGGTGACGCTGCTTTCCAAAAGAAATGTCTTGGAAAAATCGACGAAGCCACTGGCCAAGGACGAACAGTTCTAATTGTCAGTCACAATCTCAAAGCCATAACAGATCTCTGCGAGAGATGCCTTTGGATTGATCATGGGCGCATCATCCGAAGCGGTGGCACTCAAGAAGTCATCGTAGCCTACCTGGAATCAACACAACCACAACGCACAACCGGAAAAATCGAATCAGACATGCACGAGAATCCGAACGCAGACGCCCTATTCCGCCAAGTTACGATCGTAAACGCGACCGATCAGCATGTGACAAAAATTTTCTTTGGCGAAACTCTGAAGATAATGATCCAGTTCGAAGTAGTGAGGTCAGTCAGTGAACTCCGTATTGCCGCAGGACTGGAGAGACATCAGGACGGAGTAACTGTTGCAATGGTGCACAACAATGATGATCCCACGTCGTCTCTTCATAACCTACAGCCTGGGATATACTCGTTACAAGTTGAAACGAAAATACCCCTTTCGCCGGGCGGGTATTCAATTAATCTGGAAGCGAAACCAGGTGCAGGAATTTCGCGAGCTGGAAGTAACTGGGACGTGGTTCGCAGAGCAATCGATTTCAACGTTGAGGAATTCACCAAGCAAGGCGAAGGAGTGCCTAGCCTTGATGGCGTCATTAGACCTTCTTCAAAATGGGTGTTAACTGGAAAGGATTCTCAGTAATCAACAGCGAACGTAAACCTGTGTTAGTGATGAAATTTTGATTTGATTAGTGTTGGTTATGTGACGGCGAAAAGGGCCTGTGCATAATCCCCATTCGGGTTTCCAGGAGTACCGGAAACGAGGATTAAGTATTGTCCGGGCATAACAGTGCCCACGGTAAAGCTACCATTTACCAAACCGCCTGGCAACACGGTGCATCTGTAACCGAGAACGAATCCCATCGACGGGCTTGTGATCGTACATCCCGTATCACCGGGAAGTAGTGAACCCGTAAGGGATACCTTTGTTCCGGCGGATCCGGATGATGGATTTAGCGTAACTGTTCCAGGGCCTCCGGCGAATTGGTTATTCCCTATCGATACTGCGTATGCGTATGGATGAAAGCTAGCGGCCAACGCCAATGAGAAAGTGATACAAGCAATAAGGCACATCTGAAGTAAACGTCGCAAGATCAATCACTAAAACCCTGAAGTAATTCGAGTTAAACGATCTATACTTGGCTGAGTAAAATGTCGAAGATGGATTGAAGAATTATTGATTCCTGCATGAGACATTGTTGAAGATAAGCAAACTTTACAGGACGATTTTGCAAAAGCCACGCCGTGGTAACATTAGGCTTCGAAGGGCGAATTACGGAATCAGGTCAAAGATACCTCGTACCCGTTCTTCTAGTCGCAGCTGCTCGAACAGCCATTGCCTTCACCCTAAGCCTAACCTTGTGGAAACAAGGTTTTGGAATAACTCGCATCTTTTTTGCTCATGACTCAGGATACTATCTGGATATTGCTAAGTCTTGGTATCCACCTTACTTGGCGCCGGCATGGCATGTATTTCCATTCTATCCCAGCACGATAAGAGTAGCTTACTTACTCGGATTTGATGTTTCGGCTTCTGCGGCAGTCATCGCTGTGAGTTGTGGACTGATTAGCGTGCCGATTTTCCAGATCATTGTAGAGCATTACTTCTCGAGGGGATATGCGATGATTGCCACTCTTCTTTATTTTCTTCTTCCGCCAGTATTCGTTTTCTCTGGCGTTGCCTATTCAGAATCATTATTCCTGCTTTTCACACTGCTAGCATGGTACTGTCACTTGCGGGGGCATGAGGAGCGGTCTTTGATTGCGGTCGTACTGAGTTCTCTGGCAAGGGCAAATGGTGTTCTCATCATTATACCGCTAGCGTACGGTTATTTGAAGCGCCGTCAATTCAGGCGCTTATTCTTCCTCACGATTCCTCTTCTGTTCGTGTTTGGTTGGCTGATTTACGGATACCTGATGACCGGTGGGTGGGCGTATTTTGCATCAAACATTTTCTGGCAAAGTGGGAACATAACAGTTTTCCGACAAAGTTTGATCAACGTATTGCAAGGGAAAATGTATGCCATCGGATTCATCGCGGCGATAGGGTTCAAGTATCTTCCAATAACGATCGGAGCAGTGATTTCGCTTGTTGTCTTCATAATTATTTGTTACAAGGTTCTGAAAATAGACCGCGCACTTGGCATTTTTTCTTTTGGCTACTTAGCGGCTCTGCTGTTGTTCGGGTTTCCTGCTACGTTTGGTTCGTTTCCGCGATTTCTCGGAGTTCTTTTTCCGATCGGGCTGACTTTGTATACTGGGAGGGCATGGCTACTGATCCTGATCATAATTGGATTGCTTGTATTGGATTACTTTGCATGGGTGGCTTTCCTGACGGATGGATTCATATAGAATTAAGTAGGATTTTGTGGGCACCCGAAATGCTTTATGGATTCGAATGACCCCTATAATGGTTTGAATTCGATATGAGCGAATCTGATTCCGGGCCGGTACAGAAAGGCGAGGATGACAAGTACCTTGTCGATATCACCGTTCCTCCGAAGGCTATTACAAGCCCGAAGGAGGCGTTGGAAGCCATTAAAGGATCAGTCAAGGGGAAGATGCTTGCGAGAATGAAAAAAGAAGCAGTTGATTGCCCAGTTAAACTGAAGGTTGTCTCCTTCGTTGAATGTTTTACCTGTCCAAACTTCAATCGCAGAATACGCGGAAAGGTAGGCTGCCGCGGGCTACCACTCCCTCCCAAACCATCCTAGATTCCGGCGCGTCGTGCTTCGATGCGAGAGCGCGACACAGAGCGTCGTAAGAGTTTACGGTTTTCTTCGCTTAGTCTTAAATCTCCGTCTTTGACTTCGGTCAATCGAGACCAATCGCTTGCCGACTGGTATTTCGACACTCATTCGTGACAAAAACATCTTTACAGTATCCATCGTAGTCATTTCATTCCTGAAACTGGTTCTCTCAGCAGTTGCTCCGGCGAGTTATGATCTGCGAGACATCATTGTCCTTCTGGGATCTAGTCGACCTCCAATCGGACCGTGGATTGGCCTGTATCCACCACTGTATCAGTTCTCGGTAACATCCTCTCAACTTGTGGCGTGGTATCTCGCTATTCCCTCAGCGATGAGTTTGAACATGCAACTTACATCGTTGCTCTTCCGATTACCCATTTTTGGTCTTGACCTATGCATTACAGTAGTGCTATACTATATCGTGAAAAAGAGGGCGTCGGAGGTTGAGGCAAGATTGGCGAGTTTAATTTGGTTCATGAATCCTTATTCGTTCCTTAGCATTGAACTATTGGGCGTACCCGACATTCTCGCGACTTTTTTTGTGGTATTAGTTTTCGCTATGTTGGTTCTACGTCGACCTGTTCTAAGCGGCGTATTCCTCGCATTAGGAATTTTTGTGAAATTATATCCACTCTTACTTCTCCCCACGATTTTGATATTCGCGCATATTGACGGTGTCTCTCGTAAGGAAAGGTTTGCGGTTCTTGGTTTCGGGTTAATCGGTTTGTTGGGTTATCTGTCATGGGTGATCCCGTCCGGCATACAGTACCTAACACAGTACAGCCCCGTGACCCAACCGATGCCGGTGTTCGTTGGCTCATACATCACTAACTCGTACGGTTTAGTTTTCATCATGATCCTATTTTATGGACTACTGGGACTCTTCACGAAGAAAACAAACGACCCCATAGCGCTACTGCTTCCGACATTCCTCGTCTACTACGCAGTCTCGAACCCTTACCCCCAGTATCTCACTTGGGTTATGCCTCTGATGGCGCTTGACGTGGCACTACACCGTTCACGAGCACCGATCTTTGCTGCATTCTGTGGTCTAGCATTCGTTCAATGGTTTCTGATATCACCCGCGCTCATCACACCAAGCGGATATAGTCTTCTCATGATTCCGTTTACAGGCAATCAAATACCGTGGTATTCAATCGCAATAGGCAACTTGCTTGACAGCCCAGTTATCGGCGATCTAATAATTCCGATAGTATCTTCAAGCTTCTACGCGGTAATCATTTTTTATGTCGTGGATTTAATGCGCACCTGGTTTAGATTTGACCCTCGCGATGGCATAAAGTGAAGAGCTGAATGTTTCGAAAGCCGTCCAAATGGCAAGTCATAGTTACTTTTGCAATTGTAGCCAAACTGCTTGTATTGGTTCTGGTTACGCCTTGGGGTGACCTCATCAACTGGTCCGCTGGCGCCAGTAACGTCCTCGGATACCTAAGCGTTGGACGTTATCCTCCGATTTCGGTGACCGGTGTGTATGGTCTTCTCGAAGTCATCCTTGCTCCCTTTTTTTGGATCTGGACAAAGCTGCCAATCGACCATCCGCCCTTGGCAAGTCTTCCGTTGACCGATTCGACCTCAGCGTTTTCGTTATCGGTGCTCATGAAGTTCCCATCTTTTGTGGCAGATATTGCGACGGGCGGCCTAGTCTACAAACTTGTAAGACAGATGACGAGCTCTGAAAAGAAAAGTCGAATCGCTCTTCTTTCTTGGTATTGTAATCCATTCAATATCTATTGGATAGAAGCTTTCGGCGCAATGGATGTAATTCCTACCTTCATTCTCCTCCTAGCAATTGTGCTGGGCATGAAGAGACGGTGGTTTAGTTGTGGGTTATGTGTTGCAATAGCGAGCATTCTTCGGATATTTCCTCTCTTTGTGTTCCCGTTCCTGTTTGTCCAAGCAAAGGGAAAGTCCTGGCGTGGATACATCTCGTTACTTTCAGGTTTTCTTCTGCCAATAGTATGCGCGGTTATAGCCATGTACACGTCGGGGGCTGGAACGTTGTCGATTGTTGCTAGTCTGCCTCAAGGAGAATCTTGGCTGTTAGATTTTCTCGGAGTTAACATGAATCAATATGTGAAGTTAACGCCATTTCTCCTAGTGGTGCAACTCTTTATCACGATATATTATTGGAGAAGAGGTGCCTTAGTACATGGAACGACTGTGGCGTTGCTAACTTTGCTCGTGGGAGCGCTTCCCTACGGTGGTTACGGATACCACTTTCTCTGGGTTTCACCATTTCTGAGTGCTTCCGTTTCTTTGAGCTTTGACGAATTATGGGTATTCGTTTTCACTTTTGTAACCGCGTCATTATATCCCCCAATGATTTTTGTTCCGTTACCGTCGCTCAGTGCTTTGGAACCACTGTTCGCAGGGGCTTTCTTTGCAGCGAAGGCGACTTATCTAGCAAAGATTAACGTTGAAAACATCAGCCCGATTATGAAAGCCCAGTCACCAGAACATATTCAGCACTCAAGCGTGCGACATGGCTTGAAGGAGTGAATTGCGATGAAATTCCTAGCGAATGGGAATCAAACTATCGGATTCCTTTGCACCGGAGATAATTTGGTCTACTTCTTCGGCTAAGGCCAAGGCACTGGTCATACCTGGCGACACCGCATTTAGCAAATGAAATGATTTTTCAGTTTGATGGAACAAAAAGTCGTCGACCAAATGCCCTTTCGAATCTACGAGTTGTGCTCTAATGCCGCTTTGATCGTGTATAAGGTCATCTGTCGTTATCTCAGGTACGAGTTCTTGTGCCGCTTTGGCAAATTTTTCTTTGCTCAGAGATAGCTTGAGTTCTTCGAAGGCCAATTTCATAAATTCAGGATCGGACATCAGCTTTGTGAATCTAACGTCGAGAAGCATGCGTAGCGTTTCCTCCCAATTTATGTGCGCGTCTCTATATTTCTCGCGTCCGAGAGCTAACAGCGCGTTGGGTCCAACAATCACTGAATCGTCGGTTCTCCGAGTTAGGTGGACACCCAGGAAGGGTAATGCTAGGTTAGGTGCTGGATAGATCATCGAATTGACCAAATATCCTCTTTCAGCCTTCAGCCTATAGTAATCACCTCGAAACGGAATGATACAGTAGTCGTTGCCGACATCCATCAATTGGGCTATTCGATCAGCGTACAAACCAGCGCAGTTGACGAGATATTTCCCGTGAAATTCATCATTTTTCGTACGAATCTTTAGAAATTCACCTGCGTCTTCAATTTTGAGCGTCTTGGCGCCAAACTCATAATGTACCCCTCTACGGCGGCCATCCTCAGCGATCTTAGCGACAAGGTTCTTGCTGTCAACAATGGCTCCATGCGGTGACAAGAGCGCTTGTGCTGCTTCTGCGAATGGTTCGACCCGTTTCAGTTCTTGCCGGTCGAGTATTCGGACTCCTTGAACACCATTTTCCTCTGCGCGAAGCTTCTGGTCACTAATTACGCCGATCTCCCGATCTGTGCGGGCGAGAACAACCGTTCCAACTTCTTTCATTATGACGCCATTTTTCTTACAAAACTCTTTCAACAAATATCCGCCTCTAACGCAGAGTCTGGCTTTGAGACTGCCAGGCTTCTGATTTATCCCAGAATGGATGACGCCACTATTCCTACCACTAGCATGTTGTCCTGGAGCGGATTCTTTCTCCAGCACTAACACTTCTTTCCCATGACTCGACTTGAGCTGTCTCGCGATAGAACATCCTATGATTCCGGCGCCCACGACTATAAAATCCCACGCTTTCAAATCGAGTCGCTCGAGACATTCAGTAGATCATTCGATGCACACCCAACCTGAAATTAGTACTTTGGGTTCTCGATGCAAGGAACACGCATTACTACGATCAACGCTCATTGATGAACCGGTGCTCGACCAACAATTCCATGCAGCGACGCGAAAGCTCTTTAGATGTGGAAAAGGCGATTCTTTGGCATAGGAAGGAGAAATGATGAGAATTACTCTCCATATTCCGTGACCAGAGATGTCGATCACTGATAATCAGAATTTATGGAGAAATGTTTGATGATCTTGAGCTCCCTCAGCCAGCTCGCCGGAACGGAAGAGCAGGTCGTAATTATCAATGTCGGCTTACGGAATCTTACCATTGTTTTGTGACAAAGATTTGAGGACCGCAGCGGTAGCTTGTAGATAAGAGCGTCCATATTTTCTGTCAGGCTCTAAGTATGCGCCTTCTGCCCATTCATTCCAGGCATTTATGAAGACGAATCTTTTGTCGATGTCTAATTCCGCTATTGTGCGTTCGCATGCAAGGCGAAGCCATTGGGCGTACAGTTCAGGTGTTGAAAAGGCAAATATACGCCCACGTCCTGCGCGCCTAGGCTCGTTATCCCACGAGGGGAAAACCGTGTGGAACAAATCAAAAGGATGTTTTCGACGCCTCAGTGATACTTGTCTTTCAACAAATTTTCCGTAGTCATATACTTCACCAAGGAATCGCGGATTGAGAAATTTGACGTCATACGTTGTGTTCTGGGCGAGTACGTTATTGGGCGGAAATTCGACGGCGGCGTCAAAGCCAAAAGGTCGCGGATCAACGAACCCAAATGTCCGAGCTGCCACCACGTACAAATCACCATTACCCTGTTCTTTCCAATAATTTCTCCACTTTTGCACGGCGTTGAGCGCAGGCAGTTTTCTTGGATTGTACACAATAACGAGAGGCTTTCCACGGACGCAGATGTACCTCTTGTCGAGTAACGCATTCTCGATACTTTTGATGAACCGAATTTCCCATCCTCGCGGGTAGGTTTGGGTTATCAGCCTCTGGTTTTCTTGGCCGTCCCAGCGTCGAGTCCAATTCTCATTGGCCCAGCACAGACAGAATGGGAAATTGATCTTGTGAGAGAGAAATTGATTAAGGGGACGTTCCAATAGTTGCTTTCCATCGAACCAATAATAATAGAAACAGAATCCATAGATGCCGTATTGACGTGCGAGTTCAACTTGTCGTTTCTGCACGTCAATAACACGCAAGTCATAGAAGCCAAGTTCTCCAGGTAATCGCGGTTGATAATGCCCTACGAATTGAGGTACAGCTTTAGTGACGTTAGTCCATTCGGTGAAACCAGCCCCCCACCACGCGTCATTTTCTGGGATCGGGTGGAATTGTGGGAGATAGAATGCAATTAGCTTTACACGATCAGCATGAAGGCTATGCGTTTCTTGGGTGACCGACTGCGTTTCTAGATTTGCGTGACTTTCAGCAACAAAGAGCATACTTTGATAAAGCTCTCTAAAGGCTCCTTGTTGAGCGAGCTTCGGCTTTCGAAATCGGATCCAAAGTTTCTCGTACGCTGCGAACAAAAAACCACGAAACCCTTGCTCTCTTAGAATACTACGACTAACGCCTAGGAGTCGCCGGGTTTCTCCTTTCCAACCTAACTGGTATGGACGAAGAGGGTTAGGCTTGGAGGGAGGACCCATCCGTTTCACATCACGCCGTCTGCGCCATAGACGCTCATAAAATATACGGCGCTGGCCTATTGAATCATTCTGCAGTTCGGAAACATGCTTATGCACCGTATTAGAAGCGGTCATGTGGCGTCGTTACGCAATGCGATATTCTTGAGATGATGCTTATCTCCAATAGGGATGTATCTACTCGGTCCTAGATACGGAGTTTGATTCAGTGCCTGAACATCCGAAAGTAGCCATCATGATACTGAACCATGATGGTTTGAGATGGTTACCCAAATGCTTCTCCAGTTTGACTCAAACGAATTACCCAAACTACGAAGTCTACTTGATTGATAACGCGAGCAGTGATGGATCATGCGAATATGTGATGAAAAATTTCCCGCGTGTAAGGGTAATCCATTATCGAGAAAACCTTGGCTTCGCGGAAGCCTACTCGAGAGCTATTAAAACCGCCGATGCAGATCATTTTCTTCTCTTGAATAACGACACTGAAATCTTGAACTCGGAATGGCTCAGATCTCTAGTAAAGACGATGAGCGAACCGGACGTTGCAGCTGTCACCTGCAAAATGGTTTCAATGATAGACCATTCAGTTTTGGATTCGGTAGGAGGGATGGGGATACCTTTCTGGAGGGGATTCGTCGATATTGGTAAGTGCGAGGTTGACAACAGACAGTATGATCTAGGTGACACTGGCGAAGCCGGTCCGTTCTCCTTTTGCGGTGGAGCAGCGCTCATCAGCAAGTCGGCGCTTAGAATCGTCGGAGGCTTTGACAGGAAATTATTCATGTACTTTGAGGATGTGGATTTGTCATGGCGATTCAGGCTCCGAGGGTACAAAATCGGTTACAGCCCGGAAGCAACAGTAGCCCACTTTCGCCGCGGCTCCGCTGAACGCACACACCTTGATGAATTCTATTTTTGTCATCGGAACCTCTTGCGAACCATAGTCAAGAATTGCGGAGGGACACTTAGATGGGCGCTCTTCAACTATCTACTCTACAGTTTCATAATGATATCAACAGGGTCTTTTATCACATCGCGACGTTCGATACCTGAAAAAGTGATATGTGGAGTCATATGGAATCTACGTAACTTCAAGGATACTTACAAGCAACGACTGGCCATTCAAGCTAGCAGGTGCCTCCAAGATACCGAAATCGTCGGCATTATGTTTCCAAAATTTCCTAGATACCAACCCGCTAGCGATTGGATGACTCGCGTCCTGAACACAATATTCGAATCGTCCCAAACGCGTGACTTCGAGAAATCAAGGAGGGGCGCAGACCAACGAACGAGCGACAGTGATCGTCGAACGTTCCTGTGATCTGACCTAGAATCGCAATAGCTCGAAGGACGCTGAGCGAAGCGTTAGAGCGCTTGCATGAGACTTAATATGCATATGATCTAAGTTCAATTGAGTGGTTGATCCCATGAACGCCATGCTGGATCTTAAAGGCGTTCGAATACTGGATATCGATTTGCGCCCTGATGAGCGCGGATTCTTTGCAGAAGTATTACGTGAAGACTGTGAAGACTTCCTCGACGGTGATTGGGTAACACAAGTCAATCTATCATATAGCTACCCGGACACAGTTAGGGCGTGGCATCGCCATGCGCGGGGACAAGTTGACCATTTTCTGGCGCTTCAGGGCGCTGTGAAAGTATGCGCTTATGATGATCAGGAGAATTCTTTGACCAAAGGTAGGATGGTAGAAATTATTCTGAGCGAAAAAAAACCTCAACTAGTTAGGATACCGGGCAATTATTGGCATGGAACGAAAGCAGTCAGCTCCATCCCAGCCTTGGTGGTGTACTTTGTGAACCGGCTTTACGACAAGGAGAATCCTGACGAACAGAGGAGACCGTGGAATGATTCCAAGCTGATTCCGGTAGCCATAAACGGAAAAATGAATGATCCACGAGTAGGAAAGCCGTGGGATTGGTTCTATCCCAAACACAAGTAACGAATCACGAAATCGCTACAGACGTTGATGAGCTATCAATGAAAATCCTCATCACCGGCGGGATGGGATTCATTGGATCCAACTTCGTTCGCTACGTATTAGCCAATTATCACGATTATCGAATCATTAACCTTGACAAACTTGGGTATGGCTCAAATCCAGACAATCTGAGAGACATCAGTAATCCGAACTATTCATTTCTTCAAGGTGACATATCAAACATCACAACAAACTTCGACAACGTGGATATAATAGTCAACTTCGCCGCTGAAACTCACGTAGACCGAAGCATCTCTAACCCACAGGCCTTTCTTGCCAACAATACGACTGGAATGCTAAATCTTCTCGAAATCTGCAGAAGAGCTGACATTCAGTTCCTACAGGTGTCTACCGACGAAGTTTATGGATCATCCGACGGGAGAGAATTCAATGAGGAAGATCGACTTAACCCTTCATCTCCTTACGCCGCGTCAAAGGCAGCTGCCGACATGCTGACCAATGCTTATCACAAAACATACGGTCTTCGATCCTACATCTCTAGATGCACGAACAATTATGGACCATGTCAATCACCGGAGAAGTTCATCCCGAAAATCATTATCAGAGCAATCTTGGGGAGGCCTATTCCAATTTATGGCTCGGGTATACAGATAAGAGATTGGATTCATGTTCGTGATCATTGTTCCGCACTCGACAGGATCATTCACTCAGGTAACCATGGAGAAGTTTACAATGTCGGATCACGTATTCAAGTTGAGAACATTAACGTAGCCAAACAAATCCTCACACTAATGGGAAAACCGCATTCACTAATCGAACATGTTCAAGACAGACCGGGTCATGACATACGATATCGACTGGATACGTCCAAAATTCAACGCCTCGGTTGGAAACCAATAATCGGTATTGATGAAGGACTGAAAGAAACAGCCAGCTGGTATTTGCAACACGCGTCTTGGTGGAATTGGGTCGTCAACGAGAAGACATTGGGCCCTGCTCCATGGAAAGAGAATTGGTAGATTGAAACTTCTAGTTACAGGAGGTAGCGGTTTACTTGGTGGAAGCATCGTACGTCAGGCAATTAGCTGCGACCACGAAGTTTGTGCCACCTTTCACACCCACCATCCATCCCAACCCGGATTCGTGAACATCAACCTTACGGAGCCGGACTCTGTCAAGGAACTAATCCGTAAAGAGAAACCTGAAGTAATAATTCATTCAGCTGCACTCACCGACGTTGATTTCTGCGAACGCGACCCAGAGGCTGCGCTACAGATCAACGGTTTCGCCACTGCGAACCTATCAAGAATTTGCAAGCAGACAAGAAGGTTCCTGATCTACGTCTCGACCGACTATGTTTTCGACGGCTCGATCGGAAATTATGATGAATCAGCTATTGCAAACCCAATAAACGCGTACGGCGCATCAAAATTAATTGGCGAGGAACAAGTAGCATCGCATTGCGACGACTTCTGCATAGTTAGGACAAGCGTTGTATACGGTTGGGGTCGAGAGTATAGACCTAATTTCGCCACTCGGCTCTATGAGAGTCTTAAACTAGGACAAAAAACTGCGGTCGTCGCAGATCAATATGCATCACCTACCCTAAACACTCAACTTGCACGTATGCTTCTAGAAGTAGCAGAGCATCGCCTTAATGGCACGCTTCACCTGACCGGAGATCAGAGAGTGGGTAGATACGAGTTCGCAGTTCAACTTGCTGAGAAATTCAATTTCGATGCAAGACTCATAGAGGCAATTCAGGCTTCTTCATCACAATGGATCGCAAGACGCCCGCGAGACTCTTCTCTCAACGTTTCGAAAGCTCGAAATGAATTGCGAAACAAGCCAGTGAATTTAGCGAAAGCATTGGATGAGTTCGCTTCTAGTAATCCATTGCCAAACGCTTAGGGCTAACGGTCAATATCGGAAGAGCCTAAGTATGATGAGCAATGTAATTGTGACAAAAATGGCGATCCATAATCTGCATCACAAAAAGAACAAAGAGTTGTCAGAAATAAGAAGCGGCGGATGAACATGAAGGCACTTCTATTAGCCGGTGGACATGGAACACGACTAAGACCACTTACCTTCACTGGCAACAAGCATATGCTTCCAATTGCAAACAAACCAATGATACTCTACAGCCTTGGCTACCTCATCGACGCGGGTATCGAGGAAATAGGCGTCGTCCTGGGCCCGATAAATGAGGATGTTAAAAGTTTGCTAGGAGACGGCTCGAAGTTTGGTGTAAATATCACTTACATACAGCAACCGGAACCAAAGGGATTAGCCCACGCTGTAATGATTTCCGAAGATTATCTTGACGAACCCTTCGTTATGTGTCTCGGAGATAATCTCTTGAGTCAGGGAGCGAAACCATTTGTTGAGCAATTTCAGAAAAGCAATCCGAATTGCGTAATCGGCGTTGCACATGTCAAAGATCCAAGCAGGTATGGCAACGTAATTGTCGACGAAGCAGGTCGCATCAAGAAACTTGTCGAAAAACCAAAGGACTCGAAGAGCGATTTGGCCTTAATTGGTGTTTACGTCTTTGACAACAAAGTCTTCGAAGCAGTAAAAACAATTAGGCCTTCATCACGTGGAGAACTGGAAATAACCGATGCGATCCAGATGCTACTGGAAGATGGAGCGAAGGTGGACATACAAAGAGTAAGTGGCTGGTGGAAGGATACTGGGAAACCTGAAGACCTGTTGGAGGCGAATCAACTTGTTCTCCAAGAGCTACATCATAAAATCGAAGGCATGATCGCCGAGGGAGCGAAAGTCCTTGGAGGCGTAAGTATTGGCAAGGACAGCAGGGTACTCGGGAATTGTACCTTGAGAGGCCCAATTGTCATCGGAGAACGCTGCGAGATCGGACCCGCCGCGCATATTGGACCATACACATCTATTGGTAACGACGCGACTATTCGGAATTGCGAAATAGAAAACTCCATTGTCATGGACGGCGTGTACGCCGATTGTCGAAAGCGCATCTTAGACAGTATGATCGGCACCAGATCCCGAATCGTCGGATCGGAATACGGGATCGAGCGTGGCCTGAAGCTTGTTCTAGGCGATTCGACTTACGTTGGAGTCTGACGCATCAAGAGCAATTCGAGCATGAAGGTTGCAATCGTAAACAGCTTCTATCCCCCGTGGCGAGGCGGAGCTGAGACATATGTGTCAAGTCTCGCAACGGCTTTGCGCAATCGCGGCCACTCAATCACAGTAATCTGCAGTTGCGATCCATTGAAACCTGGTATTTACAACGACAATGGAATTGACATTAATCGGCTAAGATTAATTGGCAGATTGTATGGAACTCCGATACCAGTAGGATTAAGGGGAGCACTGGAGGAGATTGATGCGGATATCCTTCACGCCAACTTCCCAAGCCCGTATTTCGCCTATAACGTTTCTCGCATAGCACGCTTGCGCAAGATTCCAGCGGTTCTCACATGGCATAACGATCTCCCCGGAGTCACTTTATCCGCCAAACTGTTAATCGAAATTCACGATAAGCTAGTATTGCCAAGATACATTCACGAGTATAGGCAAATAATTGCGACTTCACCAATCTACGCGTCGCGGTCACGCATTTTGGGCCAGTTTCCTAAAAGGGTCACCGTGATTCCGAACGGAGTCGACTGCAAACGATTCAACCCTGAAGTTGACTCGAGTGAGGTACGAAGACTGCTTGAGGCAGATCGAAAATTCGTCCTCTTATTTGTGGCCGCGCTTACTAAATGGCATAGATACAAAGGCCTCGAAATTCTACTCCATGCGATGAAAATCGCCGGCGGGATCGAAGAGAGAATAATGCTCATCATCGTTGGAGATGGAGAACTCAAACCCGAGTTTGAATCACTCGCTGATACCTTGAACCTAAAGAAACAGGTAGTTTTCGTTGGCGACATTTCAAATGAACAGCTTCCAAGCTATTATGGTGCATGCAACGTTCTAGTCCTACCGAGTAAGGATATGTCTGAAGGCTTCGGACTAACTCTTCTCGAAGCTAACGCTACAGGTAAACCATGTATCGCTAGTAACATCGGCGGTATCCCAAGCGTAATCGAAAACGACTATAACGGAATACTTGTTCCTCCAAATGATCCGATTTCCCTCGCGCAAGCGATAATATCGTTAGCTAAGGATAGCGAGAAATGTTTGAAATTTGGTCGAAATGGAAGAAAATTTGCCCTACTTCATGATTGGAGAGAAATAGCTTCTAAGACCGAGCAAGTATACATACAGAGCCTAAACGCGCGAGCTAACGTTTCTCACGAACCACTGTAATTAGAGTGAATAGAATTATTGCGGTAAAGAGTGAAAGAAAGCCGATGATGCCTGAAGCAATAGATACCAGCGCCAAGTTGGTAACCACTCGACCATAGCGCTGGTAGTAATCTAGCGTCATGAACCCAAAGACTCCTGACACGGAGAGAAAGCAAACGGCGAAAGTTCCATAGAACAGCAGCGGATGCCTGATCGATACGAACTTTATCAGACTGAATATAACATCCAACCCATGCATTAGCGGATTATGAGTTGACGTATTTGATCTACTATAATTCATCGTTATCGATACTTCAGTAATTTTCATTCCAGCCTCGTTCGCGTGCATGATTAGTTGCGCGTCAACTCCCATTCCATATTCGGCGGCCGATAAGTTTTCAATCGCCTTGCGCGAGTACGCCCGGAAGCCACTCTGAGAGTCAACAAATCGACCATTAACTTTAACACCTGTCGCCAAATCTAATGCTCGCTCTCCTGTCCATCTGTACCCAGGCATGTCGGATGGGCGCGAGGCTCTACTGCCGATCACAACATCCGTCCGAGTCTTCTGGAGAGTTTCAAGTAACCTAGGAATAAGAGACGGATCATGCTGTCCATCTCCATCAAGCGTGATTAGAACGTCAGCACCACTACGTTTAGCGTATTCGAAGCAATCGTGAATTCCCGCGCCCTTACCCAAGTTCTTGTCGTGCCTTAGAACCTTCGCCCCCAATTTTTCAGCTATGACACCAGTATCATCACTGCTGCCATCGTCAACCACCAAAACTCGACTCGCATGTTCCTTAGAGCGAATAACTACCTTAGCGATCGTCTGTTCCTCATTGTACGCAGGTATGGCCACCAGAACATCTAATGTCTTACGCAATGATGCCACCCCGGAACGACAATCAAGTAATGTCCCTAGAGTCAACGGGTTTATGGTTTGTGGATTATCGAGGAACAGTTCTCGACTCAGTGTCACGCTTAAATCAAATGGTTGAATACTGATTTGGCGAGTTATCCTTGAAGGCTGCAATACTGGCAGGTGGGGCGGGCACTCGGCTACAGCCGATAACAGCGTACATACCGAAAGCATTGCTTCCAATCGGAAGTCGATATGTGATCGAATACATTATCGATTATTTGAAAACTAATGGCATAGTCGAACTTGTAATGCTAGTTTCAAATAATGAAGTCCAGCTGCTTCAAAATCATTTAGGGGATGGACAAAGATTCGGGGTCAAACTCGAGTACTCAGTTGCTGATCGAATCGGTACCGCAGGAGCACTTGGAGTTGCCGGTGAACTTCTAGGGGAAAGATTCGTGGTCTACTACGGCGATGTGCTTACAAACATGAATCTTAGGGAGATGACTACGTTCCATGCGGCGAAGCAAGCTATATGCACAATCGCAATGAGTACTGCAGTACCAATCGAGTACGGCGTAGGCAGAGTGGCTGAAGACGGTAGGGTCACGTATTTCGAAGAGAAACCGGTATTGAAGGAGTATCCCATTAACATGGGGATTAATATTTTCGAAAAAGATGTCCTTGCCTACTGCGCCCCCAAGAAAGATGTTGCGACCGACGTAATCCCTCAACTTCTTCGTGACGGAAAGCGAGTGTTTGCATACCTATCAAGCAAAAGGCACTATGACATTGGCACCTTCAAGAACCTAGAAGAAGTGCGAGCGCGTCTCGACCACGGCAAGGACCTCTACTAGAACCGCTTCCAAACTACGCAGATCTGTTCGCCGCATCGGACGATTTCATGAACCACGAACCAGCAACATCGATCACATAAATCAGCATACAGGCGAAACCTGCTGACGAAATGATCGGAGCCGCGAATACCTGTACGAATTGATTGTTTAGGAGATTCTTGATCGCTATCGAAGAGGCGCTGCCACTCGCAAGGTTGACGAGAAATAAACTGTAGCCACTGGGTGTAGCTAACCCCGCTGAAAGAAAGAACCATTGAACGAACAAGAAAGCGCAGATTGCTGGAAGAAGAATAGCTCGCCGTCTATTACATAAAGCGATATCTAACGCCATAAGAGGCAAAGCCCACGTAAGATATTGAACATAGAAACTCCAATTAGATAACGCATAAAAAACAAGCAAAGTTTGAAGCATAGTCGCAATTGGCGAACTCGTTTTCTTCGCGAACAAGGCAACTATGCAATAGAAAATAATCAATCCAAAGGCCGCACCGTTAACTGAATAGTCTCCTCCAACAAATGGCAGTAACTGCGTTACTGGAGAATAGTAACCCGTAAGATACAATGTCCCGTATGGAAGAGTCCATAACATATACCCAATCAAACCAATAAGTCCAATGACAAGAACGAAAGCCTTCTCTCGCCTAGAGACTCCATGCTGCTGGATGAACATTAGTAACGGAGGAAGCAGAAGGACAGGATACAGTTTTATCCAGATTCCTAGACCGAGGAAAATTCCACAAAATCGAGGTCGATTGTATAGAATCATAAGGATAGCGGCCATAACAAAAAAAGTCGCGAGAATGTCGGGTACGCCCAATAGTTCAATGCTAAGGAACGAATAAGGATTCATGAACCAAAGAAGGGCAGCGATTCGGCCTTCAACCGGAGACTTCAGTCGTTTACCGATATAATACAGAATCACCAATGTCCCCAAATCGAAAATAAAGATAGGGAGTCTCATCAGTAACGATAGGAAACGTAAACCAATGTCCATCCCGGTCGGCGTAGAAACAGTCCAACTCTGCAGAACAGTCGAATTCGATGCGAAATAGAGTGGCGGATAGAGGACAATCCACGGCCCAATAAGCCGATCCAATGTCGCCAGTTCCACTATGCCCTGAAGATCAAAACTCGCTGGAGTGACAACTGAGAATCCTATTTTAAGAGCGGATATTAAGACCAAACTCACAAGAAAGGCATTTTGATTCCTGACAAGAATCGAGATCCTGCCAAACAATGTGGGTTCTCAACCGTCGTCGCTTACAACTGAACATTTAAGATAATTGGTATCAACAGCTTTCATAATCCTAGTCAGAAACTCAGACCCATGCATTGCAAAGTGTGATATGATGACCGAGATCCTGGCCAGATGGCGTGTATTCGCGATACTGCTCATTCCGCTTAAGCTCCTCATCATCCTAATTACTCCGCTAGGATTTTCAAACACGGCAGCTAAGAGCGACTTTTCGAACTGGATCCTTGGTGCGGCAGCAATTTTCAAGACTCTTAGTGCGGGAACAATTCCGTGTTGGTCTCCGTTCGGGGTGTACTTCGGGATAGAGTTGATCCTTACGCCGTTCTTTTGGGGTTGGACCATGTTACCGATACAGCATCCGCCGATGATGAGTTTGGTTAATTTTTCTGGTCCTGCGATGGCTTTAGCACTGCTTATGAAATTACCAATTTTATTCTCGGATATTGTGACTGGAGTTTTGTTATGGCGACTGATCTGGAGGCTTACGCGATCGAAGACAAGTTCTGCTTTGGCAAGTCTGACGTGGTTCGCTAACCCGTTCAACATCTATTGGTTGTATGTTTATGGAGCGATGGATGTAATTCCTACCGCCATAGTTCTATTAGCTTTGAACTTTGGATTCGACGACGAGTGGCTGCGTACTGGGATCTGCACGGTCGTCGCTGGGTTATTACGTGTATTTCCGTTTGTATCATTACCGTTCCTATTGCCTCTTGCGCGTGCCAGGTTAGCTCGCATCTATCTTTTTGTTGGCTGCTTGATTCCTATAATTCTAGTAATCTTTGCATTTTTTATGCGAGAAACCAGTGGCTGCCTGAACTCATCCTCGTTGACCGGTGTATTGAGTATTCCAGGGCGCGAACCATGGTTGTTGAGATTTTTGGGGTTGGATATTCTTGGAGGTAGTTCATGGGCTTTTGTGGTTAAACTTGCACCTGTGGTA
>Ga0209517_10001701_pt1 | contig 32525 bp, 29 predicted proteins | sample PeaSoiMetSII2010_FD_187695 | JGI IMG/M metagenome (GOLD analysis project Ga0209517, IMG submission 187695) | Peat soil microbial communities from Weissenstadt, Germany - SII-2010 (SPAdes) (version 2) | ecosystem: Environmental > Terrestrial > Soil > Wetlands > Peat | place: Germany... | reverse complement strand
ATATATGAATCAAAAATTGGCTGACATGCTTGGCTATCTCCCTGAAGAGATCATTGGCAGGCTGTTGGGCTATTTTATGTTTCCTGAAGACCTGGCCGATGATCAAAAAAGGAGGTCACATCGAAGCCAGGGACTGAATGAGACTTACGAACGTCGTTTTCGCCGCAAGGATGGCGGAGAATGTTGGACGATTATTTCCGCCACAGCGATTAGAACAGAAGATGGCAGCGTTAAGGGTTCTTTTGCGATGTTCACTGACATTACCGTCCGCCGGCAGGCAGAAGAGGCACTTCGAAGATCACATGACGATCTCGAATTAAGAGTTCATGATCGTACTGCTGAAATCAAGACATACATGACAAAGCTGGAAGAGAGTAATAAAACCCTTCAAGAATTTGCAGTCATTGCCTCACATGACCTGCAGGAGCCTTTGCGGAAAGTAAGCACTTTCGGGAAAATGCTTAAACAGAAATGCGATAGCTCACTAGGAACTGAAGGCAACGATTATCTGGATCGGATGCTCAACGCTAACAAGAGGATGCAATCCCTGCTAAAAGGACTTCTTGACTACTCACGAGTCACAATAGCAGATAATGCTTTAGTGGAAGTTGCTCTTTCTGAAATCATTCGTGCTGTTCTTTCCGACCTGGAGGTAAGGATCGAAAAGACCGGAGGAGAAGTGCAGTTTGGAGACCTCCCTATTATTCAAGCTGATCCTACGCAGATGCGGCAGCTTTTTCAAAACCTCATCGGAAATGCCCTCAAGTTTCACAAAGAAGGAGAGAGGCCGGTCATCAAAATATCAGGTATAGCTGCAGTTGGCAATTATCGTCAGATCGTTGTCGAGGACAACGGGATTGGTTTCGAGGAACAGTACTTCAAAAAGATTTTTGCCCCCTTTCAGAGACTCCACGGAAAGAGCAGTCCGTATGAAGGGACCGGCATAGGCCTTGCCATCTGCAAGAGAATAGTCGTGCGGCATGGGGGAAGCATTACAGCAAAGAGTGAACCTGGAGCTGGTTCAAGATTCATTATCACATTGCCTGTAACTCGTCGTGGGGGGGATTTGCCCGATGAGTCACAATAAGTATTCATCTCCGTCTACAGACGACGCCTGTTACGACTCATCCGGCGTCGGGCAAACCAGCACGATCACGACTTTGGGCCGAGATGGCGTTGCTATACAAACAGCGCAATCCCGGTCAGGTCGTCGCACTTCCTACACCCTGCCAAGTTTCTCTTATACTGTGATTCCGAAAAGGCTACTTTATGCTGACCGTAATTACCGGACAATGGGCATTAAGAATCAGGTACTGAGCATCGGACCCGAATACCAACTTTCCAAGTTTGGACTTATTTCTCACACCAACAATAATTTCATCGACATTTTCTCTTGCTGCAATATTGACAAGATCCTCTCCTACCTTAACGCTGAGTGGCCGGATCGAGAGAATCTTTTTGCAGGGTATTTGTGATTCTTCGAGAAAAGCTTGGGCCTCCATCTGCCTCTGTTCGAAAGGTTCCGTATTGAACTTATATTCGTCCAGCACGGAGGTGACCACCAGCACTTCGCCGTTAAAAGCCTTGGCATGCTTTTGAGCTACGTTCAACCCTTCCATTGCCTCATCGGAGCCGTCAAAACACAACATTAATTTCATCTGCCGCCCCTTTCTATAACCGCTTGAGTAAAGATGGAAAGCTTACAATCCCTATAAGCCAATTTTGAGGTCCCTGGTGATTTAGAAGCAAACCGGGTCCTCGCGATAAATATCCCAAGCTATCGGATACCGGATTACGCAATATTTATTCCAGTCTTTGATTATCAGAATTTGCTAAAATATTCAAGTGGTTATCTTACGGAGAATTTGCAAAAAAACAGAATGGCCCTGAACCTGAATCGGATACATGACACCTGTGTAACCGGAGTGTTTCAGGCTATGGCTTTTCAACCCTAATATTGTTGGGCAAAGATCTGGATTGATTTATTTCCCAATGATTCTTATATAATAGTTGTCATGCTTCACTTCGAATTCCTACGCGGTCCTCAAGACTGGGGTTTCCGTTCGTTGGGGCAAGCGCCAAAAGCTGACGGCAGGTTTGGCGAGCATTCGATGGAGCAGGAGTGAGGTTAACAGCAATCGGGGAGGTTGGAAATTGCAATTACCTACCCAGCCCCTCAGATGTGATCGTTAGGTGCATCTGGGGGGCTTCCATTTTGTAACTCTCCCCAAAAAGCTGACAGTCTTGACGAAGTCCATCATGAACAGTCTGGTCCTTCTGTGCAAGGCTTATCCCCAAGTCCAGGTAACTAGGTGAAGAAAGAAAAAGAACCAATGTTTCGGTTTGACAACACTTATGCTCGACTTCCGGAAAAGTTTTATGCCAGGGTGACTCCGGCCAAGGTCCCCAAACCGGAACTCATAAAGTGGAATACCGAATTGGCGGGACAGCTGGGGGCTCAAGCAGAATCACCTCCGGATATGGAATTGGCGGAAGTATTTACAGGCCAAAAACTGCTTCCCGGCTCGGAACCCATTGCCCTCGTCTATGCAGGTCATCAATTCGGTCATTTCGTCCACCAGCTTGGGGATGGCCGTGCGCTGTTGATGGGAGAAGTTGTGGACCCTGCAGGACGGCGTCACGATATACAGCTCAAAGGCTCTGGGAGAACCCCCTTTTCTCGCGGCGGAGATGGAAAGGCGCCACTTGGTCCTGTGTTGCGGGAATACCTTGTGAGCGAGGCCCTGCATCATCTGGGACTGTCCACCACCAGGTCCCTGGCCGCGGCCACGACAGGAGAACTGGTATACAGGGACAGTGTTCTACCTGGAGCGATTTTAACCAGAGTGGCCTCAAGTCATATTCGTGTGGGAACCTTTGAATATTTTGCCGCCCAACAGGACCTGGAAAATCTAAAGCGTTTAACGGAGTACTCGATCAAAAGGCACTACCCCGAAATCAAAAACGATTCCGAGGCACATCTTTCTTTTTTCCGTAAGGTTGGACATGCTCAGGTTGAACTTGTGACAAGTTGGATGGCCCTGGGTTTCATTCACGGCGTGATGAACACGGACAACACGTCCATAGCAGGGGAGACGATCGACTTTGGACCCTGCGCTTTCATGGATCAATTTCATTTTAATCAGGTTTTCAGCTCAATCGACCAATTTGGTCGTTATTCTTATTCCAACCAGGCCCAAATCACCCTTTGGAACTTATCCCGACTCGGCGAGTGTCTGGCTCTCCTGACCGATCATGGCTCCAAGGAGGCAGTGGAGATGCTGAACAAGGAACTGGAGTCCTTGGGTGCACTTTTCGAGCAGAGGCTTGCATCAAAGATGGCAAAGAAACTGGGAATCTTAAAGGATGTACAGCCCCAAGACATGGATCTTGTCAGTCAATGGCTTCGCTACCTGGAAACACAGCAGCTTGATTACACCCTGAGCTTTCGAGACCTTGCCAATTTGGTCGAAAACGACGCCGATTTTAATTTTTTTGATAGGACCAGCACCTTTCAGGACTTTTATCAACTATGGCAAAAGAGGGTTCAAAATCAGGACTTGGAATCCGAGACAATAAAGGAGGAGATGAACAGGGTAAATCCTGTTTTTATCGCCAGGAACCACAAGATAGAACAGGTGATTGAAGCGGGGCTGAAGGGGGACTTCAGTCTTTTTCATGAAATGAGCGAGGTGCTTAAGAAGCCTTATGAAGAGCAGGAAGAGTTCAGCAGCTATAAATTAGCTCCCAGACCGGAGGAAGTTGTCCAGGCCACGTTTTGCGGAACCTAGTGTCAGAGCCTCTTGCAAAACTCCATTTTAAGGGGTTCGCGGGCTGGAAGCCCGCGCCTGGGAGCGCGGGCTTCCAGCCCGCAAAGTAGATCCCGGACATTTTGCAAGAGGCTCACTAGTAAGCGGATTTACTAACAAATTTTGGCGGAGAATTCGATGGAGTTGGGTCTTGAGGGAAAGCTTGCCCTGATTACGGGTGGCACAAAAGGAATCGGGTTAGCTTGCGCCAGAGCTTTAGCGGCCGAGGGGGCAAAGATCGCTATCTGCTCCCGCTCGCAGAAGCATATTGACGAGGCTAAAGCAAGTTTGCCTGATGCTTTTGGCGTTCCTGCCGATTTGACGGATGCTGATGCGGCTGCTCGGATGATCGAAACAGTTGAAAGCAGTCTTGGACATATCGACGTGTTAGTAAACTCGGCCGGAGCGGCTAAACGCACGCCACCCGATGAGCTGACGCCGGAGTTGTGGCGAACGGCGATTGATGCAAAGTTTTTTACTTACATCAACGTCATAGATCCTTTAGTAAAGCGAATGGCTGTACGCGGGAAGGGTGTGATCATCAGCATTGTTGGCATTGGCGGGAAAATCGCCATGCCGACGCATTTGGCGGGCGGTTCGGCAAACGCCGCGCTTATGTTGGCAACTGCCGGACTTGCCGCAGTTTACGCCTCCAAAGGGGTTCGTGTTGTTGGCGTGAGCCCCGGCCTGACGGAAACAGACAGGGTTAAAGAAGCGATGACGGCTGTGGCTCGGCTCTCCGGCATTAGTACCGATGAGGCATATCGGCAGAGTGTTGAGAGCATTCCATTAGGCCGCATGGCCTCTCCTGAGGAAATCGCCGACATGGTGGCCTATCTTGCCTCCGACAAAGCAAGTTATGTCACCGGAACTACGATTTCTATGGATGGAGGGCATTACCCTATCGTGCTTTGAGTTGATGCCGTATTATGATCCGGAGGAGATCTACGGCAGCTGGTGGTGGCCTGATTATCCTCCATTTGTCTGGTATCCCATGGGAACGCCCTACATTACCGTCGGCCTCTTCGGGTTTGGATGGGGTGTCGGTGTAAGTCCGTTCTGGGGTTGGGGTTGGGGGGCCTGGAATTGGGGTAGTGGCAACGTATATATAAACATAAACCGCACGGTCAACATCAATAATCCAAACCTCAATCTTAAGCGTAACAGCCTGCGGACGACTAATCTGACAAGCGTGGCCGCCACGAGAGTAGCGGGCCCGGTAAGAACAGCCGTAGAGAGGGCCGGCGGCAGGGCAGTGACGTCCAGTGGCGCCCGTGCAGCTTCTGGCCATGAAGGTCACTTTTCGCGTCAAAGCACTTCGAACAGGAAGGGCGTTGTTTCACGCCGAGGCTCTGCCTGCAGGATATCAGCAGCCCCGAGTAACACGGCCCACAAGTCATCGGCAGCCTCATTGGGGAAGGAACTTCATGGGGACGGCGGCCGAACGAGCACAGGCAACATGGCTCGAAAGACCGGCGGCCCATCGAAAACGACCGGCAATGTGTCGCATAGAGGCTTATCGAACAGAGACAGAGACATTGTCCCCCGCAGCACGTTCCGAAGCGAAAGCATGTCTCGGGGCGGAGCGACACAAAACGCAACCCAACATATGAACAGCGGTAGCAGTTTATCGTCGGGCGATGGTGGCCGTGGTGTGTCTCCAGGCGAAACTATGCACAACGGCAGCTTCAGTGGAACAGGAACCCGAACTGGCGGTGGGCATGTTGCCGGAGTGCCGGCCGGTGGCGGTGGCCATCCCACACAATCCGGAGAAAGCCCGCACAAGAGATATGCTCAACATGGGCCAGGAGTGCGGAATATGAACAGGGGCACTGCCTAAAAAGGGTGGTTTGCGCCTGTTCCAGACACACATGCTAATTCGCTGTCAAAGGATTAAGGCATATAGAGAGAAGAGGGTAGAGTAGAGGGCAGGCGCAATGCCTGCTCTCTACTCTACCCATTCTTTTTTAGTGCTCTCTCAAGATCAACCGTGGCCCCTCGAATCCGGCGGAGGTCGAGCATGTAAATCAGATATATGATTCGGCAAGGGTGTGTTTTTCGGAGATCTACATTTTTGTTACGTACAGAGGAGAGCTGTTTGAACTCATTATCTGACATTCCACTTGTACATAGTGCCTTGACGAACCAAAGGGGAATGAGATGTCACGAATTGAGTTTTATGGTGTGTGAGGGTCAATTCCGGTTTGCAGTGAACGATTTCAGAAATTTGCCGGTAACACCAGTTGGTTGTGTTGTTTCGTTGGTTGATCGGTTTGTTGACTTCAATTTCAGGCGCGGAGACTCCAGCCAATCATCAAGAGGCCCGTGGCCGCGACCCAGCTTCCCAGCACACGCACGGCGATACGCATCCAAAACGCTTTCAGCGGCACCACCACCCCGGCGATAAGCGTGACAATGACGATCAATGCCACCAGTATCCCCAGCAGTTCGAGGGCCGCGTGCGGGGTTCGGGCCAAAGCCGCCCCGGTCGAAAATCCGTTAAACCCGCCAATGATCGCCGCCAGGGTTGCCACGACCGGCAAAGGAAGATTGAGGTCCGCCGCCACGAGCGCGCCCGCCAGCAGCAACGACAGGCCGGTCGCCCAGTCCAGGCTCGCCGTGATCTGGAACGTCAGTCCCCCCAGTCCGCCCACGATCCACGCCGTCGGCAGCAGCGCGAGCAACCAGCGGCTCTGACGCGGCCCGCGCATCGCGGCCAGCAACACGAGCACCACCACCACCGCCAGGTCAGCTGGCGACAGCGCCAGATGGGCGATGCCGTCGTAGACCGGGCCGAGTCCCGTCGTTACCAGATGCGCTTCGGCGCGAGGGCAGTCGAGGCACAGTAGCACGATCGCAGCGGCAATGCCGCCGCAACGTGCGCGAGTCGGTTGGTATTTCATGTGCGTCATTTGAAAGCCGCGAAGAGGAAAAAGATTCCGGCCACCGCCACCGCCGCACCGGCCACTCGGAGGATGACCCGGCCCGTCGCCCAGCGATGGATCAGGCCGATGGCGATGCCGACGCCGTGCAGGCAGCCCGTGGCCATCACGAAGCCCGCGCTGTAAAGCAGGCCGCTTTGACCGGCGGGCAGCTCCGTGCCGTGCGCGTGCCCATGGAAGATGGCGAAGAATCCGACGACGCCCGCCGCGATCCACAGGGCCGGGCGTTTCTCCGCAAGCACCATTGCCCCGAGCACCATCGCGGACAAAGCAATACCGATCTCGACACCAGGAAGCGGGATGCCCAGCAATCCGAGCATCGCACCCAGCGCCATCACCATCGGGAAGCTGACCGGCAAAAGCCATACTGCCGGAGCGCCGAGCTGCGAGCCCCACAAGCCGACCGAGATCATCGCCAGCACATGATCCCAGCCCGAAATCGGGTGAAGCACGCCGCTGAGAAAGCCTGCGGCCTCCCCGGCCTGAATGTGCGCCCAAGCGCTCGAAGGTGCAGCGAGTGCTGTAAGCAGCAAGAGGCACGCAACTGTGGTTTGCGATTTAGTCTTCATGAAATTTCTCTTCATCGGATGAATCCCAGGAGTATGGCGGTTCTTTCAATCGTCCAATACGCACCCAGCGTACCGACGGTATAGCCCGGCAGCGCCAAAGCCCAGCGCGGCCAGCGGATTTCGAGTGTGCGAAACGACCGCGCTATCGCCAGGATCAGGAAAACGAAGAACAGCTGCCCGATCTCAACCCCGACGTTGAAAAGCAGGAGCGCCCAGGCAATATCCGTCTGCGGCAACCCGGTAGCCTTTAGCCCGCTGGCAAACCCAAAGCCATGCAGCAGACCGAACGCGAACGCCACCAGCCAGGGATATCGGATGGTAAGACTGGTTTCGTCCCGCCGGACTCGGACGATTTCCGGGCCAAGGAACAAAATGCTTAACGCGATGGCGGCATTCAGCGGCGGCAACGGCGCGCTGGCGTAACCGAGCGTGGCGGCAGCCAGCGTGATGCTGTGCGCGGCCGTGAAGGCTGTGATAGTCTTGAACAGCGTCCAGCGGTTGCCAACGATCAACAGCAGCCCGAGCACAAACAGCAGGTGGTCAACGCCCCTAAGAATGTGGTCCGTGCCCAGCCGCAGGTAAGTGGCAGCCATGCGCCACCGGCTGGGCATTGCTTCCACCACGAACGACGGATTGGACGGCGTGAGCCGCGTTACTTGCGTGGCGCCGTCGAGGCGTTCCAAACGCACGAGCACGTCGGTCATCGTCGCGCTGAGCCCGGCGATGTGAATCCTGCCGCCGCCTAGTCCGCCCGCGCACTCCACAGGCCAGCGTTCGGTGAAGGCGTTATTGATCGCCGAAGCCCGTGGTTCGGTGACGTTCGTGCAGCCGACGGGCAGTTCCACGTAGAGTCCGAGGCGCAGGTCTTGGCCAAGACCGGGCACCTTCCATAGCGCGTCGTAAGTTTCAGGCCCGGTCTGGCGCAATTCGAGGTAAGCGGGACGCACCTCGTGCGCGAATGCGCTGGTCGCAAAAGTGGCGAAAAGAACAAAGATGAGAATCGCGAGTTTCATTTTCACTGTATCCCTGCGATCTTTTTCGTCTCTACCGCCGCGGGTTGCTCGATGGTTACGGTGTAACGCTTCAGCAGATTCTGGAAGAATTGTTCGTTCTCCTCCCGACGCCGCGCATCGGCACATTCGCGGACGACCTGCTCGCGAACCTCCGCCAACTCCGGAAGCCTTCCGGTCTTCCGTTCTTCTACAAAGACCAGATGAATGCCGAAGCCCGAAGTTACCGGCCCGTTCCATCGGTCTTTGGGCAGTTGCGCCAATTGCCGCGTGAACTCTTCCCCAAACTGGCGGGACACTTCGCTCATCGGGACATCCGCCAGCTCGGGACTCAGCAACGTGGCGTCGCCCAGTGTCTTGAAATCGGTTTTGGCATCCGGCTGATTCAATACAGTCAGCAGCCGCACCCCGTCATGTTTGAGCGCGTCTCCCCGCCGCTCGGCATTCAGATAGACCTGTCGGAACGTGAAGCGAGGCTCGACGCGGAAGCGATCGGGATGCCTGGCGAGAAACTCCGCCAACTCCGCTTCGCTCGGCTCGGTTTGCGCGGCGAGATCGTTGACGATAAATTCCATTTTCTGCCGCAGCCGGCGGCGGATGACTGCGTCGTCGCGGTCGAGTCCCAGTGCCATGGCCTCACGCGTGAAGACTTCTTCGTGGATGTGGTCCCGGACCAGCCCTTCCAGTTCCTCGGCGGTGGGCGGGCGTTGCCAGACCCCGCTGAACGCAGCCCGCAGGTTTTCGATCTTTCCTTGCGAAATCACGATCCGTCCGGACGCCGGTTGGACGGAGCGATTCAACAGGCCATAGCCGGCGAAGAGCAGCGCGCCGAGCACCAGGAAATGAAACAGTGGTTCTTTGAGCAATCGTTTCATATGATCTGAACCTGTATAAACAGAGGAAGCGGAGAGTAAAACTCGGTCCGTTTCCCGGTGTTGAATCACTTCCCCGGCGTATACCAGACGGGCGAGGTGTAGGCGCGGTCGGTGACCGTCATTGGAACGTAGTCAGCCATCTTGATGCCGTAACGCTTCTGGTCATAGGCGGTCCAGCGCGGCGTAGGGATTTGAATCACACGCACGTAGTAGAACGCGCGTTGCCCGGCATCGAACTCCGGGTCCTTCCAATAGGCCGTCAGGAGCGGAGTGCCGATGGTGTTTTTGTATGTCGCGTTCGGAACGTCCACCGTATTGCCCACCGGTGTTTTGCAGCGGCCGTCGGCGTCGATCTTGCGGCCGCCGGACACGGCGACGTCGTAGATTCGCTCTTGCACTTCGTTTTTCGCATCGAGCCAGCCTTTGATGATCTGGACGCGGTCGAGGTTCCCGCCCTCGGGGTCGCGCATGGCCCGCACCAGGAAGGTCGGAGCCTTGCCGGCGGGCGCGGACTTGAGATCTCCGCCCATCGGTACGCCGCGGGCGTATCCTTGCGCTGCGAAATTCGGGGCCTCGACTTCATCGGCCTGGAAGTCCCAGCCCGCGAAGAGCCGCACGGTGATGCGCGGCCCGGTCGATGCATAGACTTCCTTGCGCTTAATGGCGTCGAAGAGCGACGCACGGGTGTTCTCGCGAGCCCAGACGCCGGCGATGCCTGCGGCCTGGAGCATCCAACCCGATGCCGCCGGCGTCTTGTCGGCCTTCATGAAAAAGGCTTCACTCCATCGCTCGGGACTTGGCTCCGAAGAGGGGACTTTGCCGAAGAAGTTGTCTTCATCGAAGCTGGACATCCCGGTGTGCGTGTCCGTCGAGCCGATCATGCCATACTTGAAGGGATTGACGCCCAGTTTGGCGTCAAGTTGGAGGCCGAGTTTTAGCGCGGAACGGGCATACTCGAATTGAAGCATCTCCTGCTTCTTCGGAACAACCGGGTTGGCGAAGTTGCCGAAGTCCCACCTCTCGAAATTGGCGAACTCATCGTTGGGTGATAGGAAGGGATGCGTCTCGCTGTCGCCCTTGGTCTGGGTGACCTCCATCACCGGTTCCCAGCGGGCGCGCTTCTCGGCGTAAGCCCGGGTGAGCGGGTTTCCCATGAAGTCCGCCAGAGCGAACATTCTTCCGTTGCTCGTGTTGGGGTTGTGCGGGATGGCCAGGATTTGGCCGCCGGTCTTCTCCTCGTAAGTAGCCAGATACTTCCACAGGTCCTCGGGGTTTTCGCTGTCGAAGGCGGAAATGGGCAGCACCTGGTTAACGCGATCGGGGCCGTCCCGGAAAATGACGACGCGGTGCAGGTTGTCCCCACTCGGCGTGGAAGTCCACTCGAAGCCGTTGAAGGCAGTAAATTTCCCCGGCTCGTTGTATTTCGACGCGATGCCCGTCACATATTCCCACACTGAGCGACTGATCCTTTCGCTTTTGTAAAGCTCCTGTCGCTTGCCGATGCTGAGAAAAACTTCCAGCGCCACCTGGGTGCCTTCGGGTCCCCCTTTCTTCATCTTGTCATACCAGCTCTTGCCGACCTCGGTGGACAACAGGTCAGGGTCGGCGTTATTGAGCAAGTCCGCCAAGCCGAGATATTCGGCGTGGTCGGACACGACAAGGAAGTCGAGCGGGCGGCTCAGCCTCGCGCGTTGGCCGGAGTTGGACATCACCTCTTCCCCACGGGCGAAGCGATAAGCCTCCTCCGGCCCCAGGTTGGTGCCCATCAGGCCGTCATCAAACGAGAGACGGGTATGACAATGCGTGTCGCCCCAGAATACGCGATTGGGGAAGTGCTGGTCCGGGTAGGGCGAATAGTCGGGCTTCTTTTGTTCGATTTCCTTTAGCTCAGCCTGGGTCGGAGGGACATCCTGGGCCGCGGCGAAGTGGCTGAAGCCGCCGGTCACCAGCACGAAACCAATGGCTGCGAGGGCTGCGTTCAGCCTTCTTGTATTTCGTTGCATGGCAGTGGCCTTTCCTTGTCTGGTTTGTTGATTGGGTTTGTTTTGTACGGGTATAGCCCCAAAACGGGTGCGAGATGAAGGGATCGCACAGCCCCAACGCCCCAATCAGGAATCGAGCGCCATGCAGGGCGAGGAACGGTCTGTCACCCATCATCTCCTGTTCCATACCTGCCGGTTCTTCATCTAGAACTCAACTCCCACTCCAAAAAATGGTCCGCAATTCCACATATTGTATGCGAACTTGTCATTGCCGCTCCCTGTTGCGTAGTCGGTGTAAAGGGTGTCGAGGCCGAAATTTACGAAGAGGCATTTATTGATATGGTACTTTGCCTCCACGTCGATGTTGAAGATGAATTCCGAACCGACGCCAAAGCCCCCAAATTCGGTTTTGATGGACGTGGTCCACTTTTCTGTGGGTCTATACAAGACGCGCCAACCAACAAAGGGGTCAACCCAGTCTGCGGTCTTGTCTGACTGGAAGGTTCTGGTTAACCCCAGGGGGCCGCTGCCGCTCACCTCAAGGTCCACTACTGTCCGGAAATAGGTGTAGCGCGCGCCGCCAAGTATCCCGACGGTCAGTGCAGGCATGTTAGCAACCAGGCAGGGAGAGGCATAGACGTCATAGGACAGCGCCGATTCGCCCACAGAATACACCCCCGTAACGTCGGCACGGCCCTGGATCGTGAATGGAGGTGGATCAAGAATGGGAATATTTATGCTTTTTTGAGCCATCGCGCTCTGGTTCGCTTTGAAATAGACCCCATCAATGAGAACTCCCCATGGTCCCTTGCTCACCTCGAAGCGCCCATCGATTGCGAACTCGGCAACATAGATCGATTTCAGTAGATCATAGAGTGTAAGATCGACCGGGGAAGTCTGACCTTTGGCAGTGACGCTCCCTTGGAATGGAGGGGCCCATTCACCTAGATTGACGGAGAAATGCCAATCGTCATATCCCTTGAGGTGCTCTCCCGACTTGTCGGGCGCAGGAGCATCCTGGGCGACAACTGGGAACACGGTGGTCGTTAGCAAGCCAATGCAAACCAGTGCAGTGATCGCCGTGACTTTCAGTACCCACATCTTGACCTCCCCTTTCGCAAAATGGTCTGTTATCTGTTCCACTCAGCGGATTGGCGCCCCGCGCCCCACATGGGGCGCCACTAAGGGTTCATGAGCGAAACAATACCTTAGTGGCTCAGTGCAGGCCGCCACCGGCACCCTCGTGAAGTTGATCCAGGTTGAACGACGCCGGCTTCTGCCGGGGTGGAAACTCCTGATGTTCCATGTGCCGATGTCGTCTCCTCAGATGATGAGGATGTTAGGCTTTTTGTCAGCCATGATTGAGCCTCCTTTTTGAGGGTTGTCCAGGGGTTCAAAACTGCGAAAGAGTTCAGTTGCAGTCTCTGTGGCAGCCGGTTCATGGTATAAAATAGAAATGATTTCCCACGAGATTTCGCGACTTAAAGACAGATATGCATTAGGAATTGCCAGTGCAACTGCAGCAGCTTAATTCGCTCTGCTGATCCGGATCAGAGTCGCTCCAGCGAATGAGACCGGAGTCGAAAATTAAGGGAGCTTTTTCATAGTTGCTCCTGTTCGTTTTCCGTGTGTTGTTTTCTAACAGCCTGTTTTAGTTATTGCCCGAAACCGAAGACGCGTTTCCAATCGTTCTTCATATCCACCACGCTCCAGCCGCGCTGAGGTGCTTCCTTCAGCGCCTCAACCAGCTTGCCGCTTATCGGCGCCCTGGCGTCATAGGCATATTCACGTTCGGCATCGGTGTGGCGGACGATCAGGCCGAAACTGGGGTGCGAGTTATTGATGGTGGTGTATTGCAGCATGGCCTGGTCGCCGTCGCTGTTGCCGAAACAGGCGATGGGCCGTCGGCCGATGAACTGCCAGATCCCGACCGGCTTGCCTGTCTTGTCGTTCACGAACGGGTCCTCGACCGTTTTCAGCAGAACCGGGCCATTGTCGCTCAGCTCGAATTTCGTCCGCGCGGTGGAACCGACGACCTGCTCGGGCGGGATGCTGAAAACGCGCTCCGTCCAGACCCTCATGAAATCAGCGCCGCCACCCGATACGATAAAGACCTTGAAGCCGTTCGCCCGCAAATAGCGCAAAACTTCCTGCATGGGCTGATAGGTGAGTTGGTCGTAAGGCTGGCCGAAGCGCTGGTGTTTGGCCGAGGCGAGCCACGCCTCCACTCGGGCTTGAAAGTCTCCGGTCTTCATCCCAGTATGGGTGAGCGCAATGATTCGCAATAGGCCGTCGTGATGTTCACCGGCAAAGAGTTTGGCCATGTCGCCTGCGAGGGCCGCCTTCACCATGGGATCAGCGGCGAGTTTGGGCTCGTTCGGAGTGCGGCGCTTGAGTTCGTCAAAGAGGAACGCAAGCTGAAAGGGCATGGGGAATTCCGGCCAGAGCGTGCCATCGTTGTCAAAGACGGCGATGCGCTCGGCCACCGGCACGAAGTCTGGCGAGCCTTCCTTGGTGACCTTCTCGACGAAGGCGATGATGGCCTGCTTCGGCACGGTGTCGTTCCAAGAGGGTATGGGATCGGTGGCCTGAGCGCTAGGGACCGGAGCGGGTCTTATCTGCTTCATGGTTGAAGTTCCCTTCTGTTCTCTTCACTTTTCAATGCCAGGGAACTGGTGCCCAATGCAGGACGCCCGTCCATGCATCACGCTTGCTGCATGGGGCCAGTCTGAAAAGGCAATGTCTCAGGACGGAATAAAGTAAAATATTTTGTACCTTTAACCAGATATGCATGAGGAACTGTCGGTGCAAGTGCAGCAGCTTGATTAGCTCTGTCAGCCTGGATCAGAATGGGTCTACCAAATAAGATCAATGTGGGAGTCCGCAGACGCTCCCATCACAGGGGGGCTTGGATTTTCACCTAAGCCTTGAATTTTTCTCGCTTGCTGGAGTGGGCCACAGACCTCGGAGTTAAGAGCAGGGGCAGATAGCAAAATATCTTGTCAGAGGTAAAACCTGAAGCCTGCCACGATTTCGTGAATGTATGATCTGAACGTTCCGTGGCCCCCCGAATAAATCGCCCGGCTACTTGCGAGTTGTCGATCGCCTCTCAAGATCGACCTTGCGTCCTCACAAAAGATCGGACGCCGAACTATAAGCGTCTAACATGGGCTCGAACGTTTAACGCGGAACCCGAACAGAGTGAGGGGTCGCCCCTCGAATGAATCGTCGGTTGCGTGCGAGTTGCCGATCGGTGAGATAGCATTTGTCTTTATTATCTTTTATGCCGGACCACGACCCGCCTCGCAGCCTGCCCCGGCAGTGCTTTTGGGCCGGGGGTGAATGGGTACCATGAACACCGGGAATTGCCGCCGGAATTGTTTCTTGCCGCATGAAGGGCATTAACGGTCGCTACGTTCGCTCCAGGCACTGCTGCCATGACACACATAGGAATAGTTCCTGACATTACAATAGGTAGATGATTATATTTCATAAAAGCGGTTAAGGGAACGGGAGAGAGAATTAGAACAGGGACGTTAAGGCGTTGATCGTCATCATTTTGTCAGCCGCAGTTGATCTTTATGCTTTGCGGTGCTTGGCAACCTGTTCGCTGGCAAGAGTAAAATTTTGTTGGTGACCGATGAGAAACCGGATAATTGCCGCGACACACAGTGAGTCAGCCAGGAAGTGTTGTTGCTTGGCGATGCGCGGAGCGAAGACTAATGGAAGAAAAAGGCAAGCAGTGAAATCCGCACTATGGGTCCCGCCTGGAACTGGCGGTGCGGGAATATGATCTGTTTGAGCGGAAAATCCGGCGTGCGAGGAGCACGTTTTGAAGGATGGTTGCCGGAAAGTTCTTTCCACCCAAAATTGTCGTCTGTGTTCTGAAGATGGAGGCTAAACAATGTTTGAAGCTCGTGCACAAATTGGATCGATAAGCAAACGTTTCATTTCCAAAACGCTCATCTTGGTGGTTTTTCTTTGTTTGTGGGGCTCAGGGGCTATCGCGGGCGAAAGTCCGCTGGCAGTGGTCCAAAGCGGTACGGACCAGATTCTCATGATACTCAATCAGTACCCTCAAGATACCCCGGCCCGCAGGGAACAGATCCAACGGGTCATCGATGGATACTTTGATTTTGAGGCGATAGCCAGGCTCGCCATAGGACCACGATGGAAAAGTCTGCCCCCCGAAAAACAGCAGGAATTCACGCTGGAGTTCAAAAAGCTGCTATTTAACACATACATAGGAGACATCCAGACATATTCTAAAGAAGAGATCACTTACAATAAAAGGTCAATATACCCGGGATATGTCGTCGTCGAGGAAGTTATAAGGGACAAAAGAGGCCCGGTCACACTTGGTTATTACCTCCACCTCAAGGACGGGAACTGGAAAGTGTACGATGTCGCAGTCGAGGGAATGAGTCTGGTGTCCAATTATCGCAACCAGTTCGATTCAATATTAGCGCAAGGCTCGTTTGACGACCTGTTTATAACGTTGAGGCAGAAAATTGCTCAGGTGTGTGGAGTAAACCGTTGCTGAGAGCCTTTCGAGAAATGGCATTCATGGCCATCTTCTCATAATAATATGACCGGATTGCATCTGACCCCGAATGCGATTCGGCATCCGTTGGCGACCTTTGAGAAATTATTCAGGTTTAGATTTAAATGACAAGACATTACATTTCTTGCACCTGTGGGGTGCACCAGCAAAAAAGTGTGCTTAGAGTGCGCATATTGGACAGAGGGAATCGAAGTCTTCCCGAAAATCAGTACCCACAAACGCCTAAACGGCAACGGAGAATGGTTCAATTAATTTCTAAATCGCGGCAGTCATTAGATCTATACCATGATCTCTCTGGGTCAAGGATTGAGCTTGGACATAAATTCAAATCAACATTGTTGTGGCAATACAACGACACCTCATGAGAGGCTTTTGGATGCGATCAAATCCATTTGCCGCTTTATCCCTTCAAACGGTTTCTCCTGGGTTAGTCTCGATGAAATGACTCTCCTTAACAAGGCTTATAAACAGACGCGGCTCGAGGACCTTGGTTGTGAGTCGTTTCATGAAGCTCTTGGAGTCCTTCTCAAATCTCTCGAATCTGACGCGCGTCTGAGTTTCATCGGCCGGGTCTGCGCTCACAGCGACATCCTGCGTACACTTTGCAACCGTCTTCGTCTGCAGGAAGATCGCAGACGTCACCCGCAGATCGCTGATCAGATTATCGATCGTCCGCTTTTCATTATGGGACTTCCAAGAACCGGCTCAACCCTGTTGCACGCTTTACTGGCCCAGGATGTTTCATGTCGTGCACCACAAACTTGGGAGGTGATGCATCCATCTCCGCCCCCCGAGAGGTTTTCCTACTATCATGACCAACGCATTCCCATAACTGCAAGAGAACTGAAATGGTCCGGCATTATCATGCCTGGCTTTGCGAGGGTCCATCTGCTCGATGCCCGGCTCCCCCAGGAGTGTATTGCCATTACAGCGCATTCCTTTATCAGTTACCTTTTTGAATCGATGTACTTTGTTCACTCCTACCGGGCTTGGCATGATGGCCAGGATAAGCGCCCCGCTTATGAATGCCACAAACAATTCCTCCAACACTTGCAGTGGCGCGCTCCCGGAACCCACTGGGTGCTCAAAGCTCCAAGCCACTTATTTGCGCTCAAAGAGCTGGTGCAGATCTATCCCGATGCCAGGATTATCATGACCCATCGTGACCCGCTCAAAGTGTTGGCATCATGCGCAAGCTTTACCGAAGTGCTCAGACGGTCTTTTACCGATTGTCTGGACAGAGAAAAACTCGGTATTGAGATATCGCGGCACTGGGAAAGGGGTGCAAGGCTTTCCATTGAGTTTTGCAAAAGTAACGGTAATTCGCAGGGGCGCCTTTTTAACGTGATGTATGCAGACCTTGTTCGAGAGCCAATGGCTTTGGTCCGGCAGATTTACGGGCATTTTGATATGGAACTTACGAGTGAAACAGAGATGGCAATGAAGCGCTTTTTGGCCGAAAATCCACAAAACAAGCACGGAGTGCATCGTTACTCTCTGGAGGAATTTGGATTGGATCGCGATGCTGAAAGGCGCAGATTCGAGTTCTACATGAATTTTTTTGGGATCGAGCTCGAATCGTAATATTGCGACCTCAGAACGGTGCCTTGCTCCGTAATGTATACCCGGAGGAAAGCAGCCGCTGTTTTTTCAGGAGATAAAGTATGATGCTTGAAATCTCAATGACCCGAGCGGCGGCAGGTATTTGAGTGCCTTCCGCATCAGCTCTCGAGTGAGAAAAACGGCCTCGTGGCTGCTCGGCGCCGGACTGCTTGCCTGGCTCGCCGTGTCCAGCGGCATTGGTTCGATTCTTGCCGACCTATCGCGTGTGGGACCGGGCCTGCTTGTAATCCTGGCCCTGGAATTCCTGATCGACGCGTTCGACACGCTTGGGTGGTGGTACACGCTACCGGTCGCTCAACGCAGGGGGGCCTATTGCCGGCTGTTTTGGGTGCGGTCCGCCGGCAACGCGCTCAATGAATCAACTCCGGCGGCCTCGGTCGGAGGAGAACCGGCGAAAGTCGTGCTGCTGAGTGGGCGAATTTCCACTTCAGCCGCAACCGCCAGCCTGCTTGCTACGAAGGTTTGCTTCAGCTTCAGCACGGCGATCTTCATAATAGTCGGGATGTCCGCCGTATGGTGGAGGCTGAGTCTCCCGTGGGACATCTCGTTCCCTCTGCTTTTGGGCTTTACTTTGATGTTAATTGGAATCACGACGTTTGCGGTCTTGCAATTGCGAGGCATTGGCGCCGGTACGTTCAGATTTTTGAAACGCCTGCGAATTCCAGATCGTTGGCTTGGGCTTATCGAGTCTTCGTCGCATGACATTGATGCACACCTGAGTGACTTCTACCGTGCCAGGACCGGCGACCTTATTCGCTCCGTCGGAGCACATTTATGCGCGTTGGGCTGCAGTATTATCGAGACACTGCTGTTGATGAGATTGTTGGCGCTCGGTTTCGATCCGATAGCTGCTATCGGCATTGCTGCGTTCTCCACGCTGATCGCCTTTGTCGCTTTCGCCGTTCCAGCTTCGCTTGGCGTCCAGGAAGGCGGAAAAGTCTTGATTTTCTGGGCGCTCGGTCTCCCGCGTCCAGCCGCGATGGCCGTAGGGATCGCATTCCGCCTCACTTCGTTGGTCAAGATAGCCGTTGGTCTTGCCGCTTTCGTTCTGCTTCAGCATCGGTTACCGGATCTGCCAGATCCGAACAAGGGTTGAGAATTACCTCCGCTGGCGGTACGGGCACTGAGGTGCGGGTCTGCTTTCTTTCAGCTTTAACGTGGGAGTAACTCTGGGCGCGGCTTTCGTCATCAACAGATTATGCCGAATATAAATGAACTACTCTTGTTTCAAATTATCTACAACTTAGCCAAACTCTTCGTTGCCCTTCTATCTGTTCAATATTGATCGAAATTTTCCGAATCGGAACGGAACATTTTTCGTTGCGAAAAGTTGATAATCCAGGAGGCAATATCAGCCTCGCGGATTGGGAATCCCAGTCGGTCAATTATTGACCTGAAGCTGTAGAATTCCCGGTACATTCTCTTGATATTGTTTTCCAGGGTCATAGGCGTATAGTTCGTTGGTTTGAAATAACACAACAAACCGGGCCACCTGCCTATATTATCGTGGTCGATGATTCGGCCTTCCTTTTGCAAACGGTCGTATAGTGGAGTTCCTTTATGTGGAGTCAGAATGTTGAAATAGGCGGCGGGCACTTTGTTCTGTCTCAGGAAGGCAATCGTTTTGTCATAGATACTCTCATCCTCGGTATCGTACCCGAACACAAAATTCACCGAATAGCTGATTCCTCTTTTCCTGAGGTTACTCACTATCTCTTTGTAATAGTTAATCTTGTTTATCTTCTTGTTCATTCCGTCCAGAGTCTGTCGGTTGATGCTCTCTAGACCAATGTTGACGTGCAGAAGTCCACTGCGCTTTGCAAGGTCTAAAAAGTGCTGATCACGGCATAAATTGGACGACCATAGTGCCGACCAGCGAACGTTCAGGGGAATAAGCGCTTCAAGCAGTTCCATCGTGTGGGATCTTTTCCCGGCGAAGGTACTATCGGCAAAAAGGATATTTTTGACTCCGTTGTATTTCAATTCTTCTATTACTTCGGCTACGGGGCGATAGCGGTATTTTTTGCCAAGAAAATAGCGCTCGGAACAGAAGTCACAACGGAAAGGGCAACCGCGCGAACTTTGAATTGCGAAGGTCCTAAAATGACTGTACTTGTTAAAATCCATCAAATCATATCTAGGAAAGGGCAGATTCTTCAGGTCGAGTGATTTTTCTGCATGGTAGAATGTCTGGAGATGACCCCTTGAGGCATCCTCCAGCATTTTCGGCCAGATCTTTTCTCCCTCTCCTATCCCCACGGCATCGCAATGTTTTGCGGCTTCCTCGGCAAAAAAGTAAGTATGCGGTCCGCCCATTATCACCGGTATCCCCCTCGCTTTGAACCGGTCGGCTATTTCATAGGCAGATAGTGAATTGATCGTCCATGTGGTAATGGCGACTAAATCTGGGCGAGACTGAAAGTCGATGTCCTGCAACTGCTGATCGATCAACTCAATATTCCAGCCCTTTGGAGTGAGTGCTGCAAGATAAGGCAACGTTAAGCCTACGACGTTTCTCTTCCTGGTTTTATACGGCTCTAAGTCATGTTTGCTCTGATAACTGGATGGCTGGATTATTAGCAGCTTCATGTAGGTTATTTCCCGAAAGTGTGAACTGCCGGAATTTGGCCATTTACAACCGGGTCCTGGGCCGCAATCAGGGCAGATATGTTAAAATTATATGGACATGTATGTGCTGACCCATTTCTCGTTTCAGTACCTTTATGCAGTTCCTCTGGATGATTTCCGAATTCCATCGGCACGATCACGCGGCACAATATCGTCTGCTCTTCCGAAGGGACAGAGCTGGTGCAGGCGAGCTATAGGGCCGGGCGACCACCAATTCCAGCGGCCAAGCAGCCGCATGGTCGCCGGCACAAGCAGGCAGCGCACTATGGTTGCGTCCATCACAACGGCAATACCCATTCCGATCCCCATTGCCTTGACGGCCGTCAGGTCTGAAAGTCCAAAGGCGAAGAGTACTGAAGCCATGATCGCCGCAGCTCCGGTAATCATCCGGCCGGTGCTTTCCAAACTCCGCGCCACGGCTTGGGTGTTATCGCATATTTGCTCGTACTCCTCGCGTACCCTGTTGAGCAGCAACACCTCGTAGTCCATCGAGAGGCCAAATAGGATGCAAAACATCATTATTGGGGTCATTGGCAAAATGGGACCCGGCGTGAAGCGGAGCCACGAGGCCAGATGACCGTACTGGAAGATCCAAACAAGGGCGCCGAAGGATGCGCTGATGGACAGCAGGTTCATAAGCACGGCCTTAAGGGGGAGCAGAACGGACCCAAGCAGTATGAAAAGCACAAAGTAGGTTACAAGGACGATGAGCCCTACCACAAGTGGCGAATGCTTCTTAATGGCCTCTGTTAAATCTGATTGAAACGCACTTTCCCCCGTAACCATGAGTTCGCCATCTACTGGAGGATGCGACTCGCGGATCGTCCTGACCAGACTACGCGCCTCAGAACCGCCCTCGGGCAGAGATGTTTGAGCAACGAGCATAACGATATCCTCGCCCACCATCTTGTTCAGAGCGAGTTGGACGCCCTTTGGGAGCGGAGGCATTGGAGGCGTGAGGATCTGCACGTATGCATTGCGACTGATAGAAGGATCAAGATCCACGATGCTCTCCACGTGGTTGACGGCGGGGAGCTTTGCCAGCCAGCGGCTCAGATCGTAGATACGGTCAACGTTGTCAGCGGTCAAAGGAGAAGGAGGAAAACTGTTCGGATAGCGGACCACCACAATGATAGGGTTGGAATCCGGGTTATGGAATTCACTGCGTAGTAGTTCCATGCCCCGGCGGGATTCCGCCGTTTTAGGAAGTTCCGTGACGCCTGAACCAAGTCGGATGTGCAGAAACGGTATGCCGAGCAAGACGAGAAAGAGAGCAGCAGGCAGTAGTACCCTCCAGGGATAGGCCATGACCATGTTCGTCAGCGACCGCCAGAATCCGGCGCCTCGTCCAGTGTTTCGGGGATTTATCAATGGCAGTCTCAAGGAATCGACCCTGGGTCCTAAAATGGCGAGCAGCGCCGGAAGAAAGGTCATGGCGTAAAGAACGGAAACCGTCACGACGATGGCGCCCGCAATGCCCATTGAGCTCAGATGGCCGAGCCCCAGGAACAACATACCAAATAAACCGATAGCGACCGTACCTCCCGAAAAAAGAATCGCTCGCCCGGTGGTTGCCATGGTGTGCGCCAGCGCGTCAGGAACGGGGCGTCTGTGAATTTCCTCGCGAAACCGGCTTAGGATGAAAAGCGAGTAGTCGATAGAAACCCCAAGGCCCACCATCACGACGACATTTTTGGCGAAGACCAGAACGGGGGTAATTCGGGCCAGCAGGAGCGTGCCGGCTATTCCGGCAGTCACCGCGAGCAGGCCGACGGCAAGAGGAAGTGCCGCCCCGAGCACAGACCCGAACACGAGAAGGAGAACCAGCCCAACTAGAGGAAGGACCCTCATTTCGGCGCGTTTCGCGTCCTCCTCTGCCAAAATCGTGAGGTCGTGATTTAATGGCAATGAACCGAAAGCTGTCACTTCCAGTGTATCGGAATGCACTTTTGCGAGTAATGTCGGATAAATGTCCATCGCAAGCGTCGTCTGGCTCGCGGTATAATCTTTGATCTCTACTTTGACAATCGTACTCCGCCCATCGCGGGAAATGGATCGGGAATCCACCTCAGCCCCATCGTAGGCGGTAAGAACGGATGCGACGTACGGGTCATCGTGCAGTGGCGCTAATGTCCGCTCGACCTCAGCCTTAAATGTCGGATCAGTGGATCGCAGTGACGCGCTTCGAAAGATCATGCCAAAGGAGGGGAGGCTGGGAGGAAGTTCCCTTTCCATCAGGTTGAGGGCTCGCGCTGATTCGGTGTGGGTCGGGATTATGGCGGATTCCAGGCGCCCCCCCTGGCTCGTCAGCCAGGCAGCAGGCCCGAGTGAAAGAACCGAAATGATTAATACCCACCAGCGAAAGCGGTAAACCCAACGTCCCCAGGTTGCCAACATGAATATTCCTACTCTTTGGAACTAAAGGCCACACCAAAAAACATATTAACGTTGCGTTCTTGTCTTCCAAGAAGGGCTTTCCATTTATCGGACGGCTCTCCACCTCTTACCAAAACCCTAATCGTGACGCTCGACTTTCTGTCGAAGCATGCTGATCAGAGAATCAAAAGATTGATGGGCCAGGATCGAAGTGATCTGACTTCGGTAGTTATCGACGTAGCTGATTCCCTCAACCACTACGTCATATACTTTCCACTGCCCTCGCTCCCTGTGTAACTTATAGTCGATGGAGATATTATCGCTCTGATGTAGAAAGTGAGTCTTTACAGAAGCGAAATCATCGTCAACTCTTTGGGAATCGTAGAAGGTCTTTTCATCGTGGTAATTTTCCATCCGACCGATGTAGGTATTGAAAAGAAGCTTCTTGAACAGTTTTGCGAACTCCTGAATCTTCTCAGGGGGCTGTTGTTTCCATGCATCCCCCAGGGATCTTCTCGACATTTCATCGAAGTTGAAATAATTACTCACGACATCTAGGATCTCGCCTTCTCTTTGCCGTAAAGACTGCGCCTGGCCGCTCTTAGACTGGTGCAAAATTGTAAGCACCTTATCCGTGTTGCTCTGTATGACCTCCATTGGGGCGGAATCAGTGGCCAACGCTAATCGTGGAAAGATGAGCAGCATCCAAATGACCAACAGTCTTAACAAAAAATTTCTTTCTTTCAATTGCAACAGCATTGTTTCTCCTCGTCGAATTTCCCAACAAATCAACGAAGGGCATTTGCCCGCCCTTTTCTTAAACGGATATAATGATCCGGAGAACCACATTAATTTTCTCTTAACTTTGTCTGGCAAATGGGGCCCAGGTTTTCACATACCAGTTTAAACAAAAAGGGGGAGACATAACTAGCGAATCAATGACTCCTTAGTTCTGAACAACCTTTTGACGCACCAGCAGATCGCCAAACGATCGGTTCGATAATATCGAGTCGACCTGGCGCAGTAGCTATCATTCAACCAAACTAACCCCTTCAATCACGATGTCAATACCAACCAGTTCCATCCGTGATATGCAGGCGAAACTCGACCGGTACGGATCAGGTGCTTCGCCACGCTGGCCAACATGTTGGCCGGCTGTGTAACGCAAGTCAACGCGGATGCGTGCAGCAGCGTGTTCGCTGCGGCCAAAGGCCCGACCGGTATCGCACCGGCAGACACGCTCGCGGCGGCCGAGTCCATCGCCCGCTATCCGTGGTATCAGCCTGAAAGGATGTTCGCTCTGCTCGACCAGTTCTATGCGTATCCGAAGAGCAACGAGGTGGTGCGGCGACGAAAAAAGAATAATCGAAGGGAAACCCATACGCAAAGGGTTCTGGCAGTTAACTGCCAAAACCGGCTCCAGGGAGTCGGTGGCGTATTTGCTGGAGACCCACCTTTTTTGCAGCCGCCCTTGCCTGCCTCAATTGCTCTCCCAAATTTCGGTTCGAATATGATTGCAAAACCTCAACTTTTTGAGCGCAAACCTGAGATCAATATTCAGAGGAGAGAAATGTGGAATCCGCTGAGAATAGCTTGCGCAACGGATACAGCAGTCCTCGACCTCGCCCGATTTAAGGCCGAGGATCATCCCCGCCGATGTTGGCGTGTGCAGAGCAGGTCTGATAGCGCGCCCTGTTCATTCAACAGCCTTCTCAGTCCTGGGTTCAGTCCGAATCCGGACCTCGGGTATGGATTTGTGGTGCAAGACCCTCTGCGGATACGGCAGTTCGATGCCTTCTGTCTTGAACCGCCGCCAGATACCCATGAGAAGCTCGTTTCTGACAGCACCAAGGCCATTTTGCGGATCGTTTATCCAGACTCGCAACTCAAGATTAACTGCGTTGTCCCCGAAGCCTGTCAGCAAGCAGGCAGGTTTGGGTTCATGCAGGACTCGCATGGTGTCCCCTGCGGCTTCCAGCACCAACCTGGTGGCCGTCTCTAAATCTGAGTCGTAGGAAATTCCTACGGGGACCTGCAGCCTGACGAGATTGCTGCTGTATGACCAATTGATCACTTCACCTGTGATTAGACTCTCATTGGGTATAAGATGTTCTACGCCACTCCTTGTGACTACGGAGACATAGCGGCTGCCGAGGAAATTGATCCAGCCGTAGGTGTTTCCCAATTGAATCACGTCGCCGGGCTTGATGGATTTATCCGCGAGGATCATGAAACCACTGACCAGATTGGCGAAAATTTTCTGCAGGCCAAAGCCGATTCCCAGCCCTATAGCCCCACCAAACAGGGCAAAGACTGTCAGATCGATCCCCATATAATGCAGGACTACGACCACCGATGCGGAAAACAACAACAACCTGCAGAGTTTATAAAAGAGGGCCTGGGTTGCGGGAGGCAGACCTGATCCGGTCTGCAACCAGAGATGCAAAATGATCAACAGGTTCTTCGAAAGCCAGTAAAGAAACAACAACAGCCAAGAGGCTCTTAAAATAGTCAGCATGGATACATGCACATTGCCGTGTTCGAAGTAGATATCGGTGAAAAAATTTGTCCAGATGCCCTCCGCATGGAAGGCGTAAACAATTGCCCAAAGCCAGATCGCCACGGTAAGGATTGCCGACCAATAACGATTGGTCATCGGGGCGGCGAGAAATCGAACAAAAAACAGGGCGAGCGCCACAAACAACAGGGTTTCGAAGCCTTCAGCGGGCCAATCGAAATGATGCGCCAGGCGAAGTACAATCTCCAGGAATAGGACAGTCAGGATTGGGCGGACGACCTTAAGGAAAGTTTTGGTTTTCCGCCGGTCTGAGGATTCCTCGCTCAATCCCGCTAGGGCCATGTAGCGTTCAAACCAGGAACGGAAGGCTCCGGCAGCCATATGCGCCAGCAGGAAAGCGAAACCACCGGCGGCGAGTTGGGCTGCCATGGCCCAGGTGAGGACATGGTTTGGCAAGTACTGATGGACCTGCGGCCAGATCTTTTTCAAAGATAAAAATGCAGATGAAATTTCCATAGTGCTCCAATGCAACTGGGCCTTCATGCTGACAGGCGGTCAATTGGGATAGGGGACATCATGTTTTCTTTCCGTGAACCAATTGATCCGGCTTATTTATGGTACCGTCTCGGCGACAGAGTGAGCTGGACATTTCAACTGCACAGGGCATAAGAAAACCTGCTGGAGCCGGAAGCCGAAGCATGAGAGCGTTGATTCCCTTTCAGAGAGCTAACCCCACCTTGAACGATACATGGTCGCCTTTAAGAGTCCTGAAGGTATCCATTTGAGGCAACCACTTCAGCTTGGCCACAAGGGTACGGCCGCAGATCAGGGTGGATATGTAGGAAACCACCGGCCCGATGCCGGCCATTTCAGTTTTCAAAGGGGCCAGGCTTCGCCCCGGAGCCGCTGTCGGCGGTAAACTGATCCCAGTAGAACACATTGGCACCGACTCCGATAACAGCACTCGAAAAAAGGCAGATGTTCTGCAATGGTCGTGTCGATGTGGAACACATCACCAGTTTGATAGTCGGTTGCGTCGTTTTCCGTATTCAAATCAAAACCGGTGAAAGTGGTGAATTTGGTCCGATCTTCTTGGTTATCCAGCTGAACGAAGCCTCTGGTTCAAATGCACAGTAACTGAGGCCCACGTTAGCCGGCTGAACGGTATTGTATGCGCCGGTTGGGACATACACATCAAGCTGCACACCCCCTTTGAAATCGCCACAGTTCCAGTGAAGCCAGAAAGGAATAAAGGCAACGTCACCAATAACGGTGGCAAAGTCGGTCGTGGTGATGGTTCTAAGGGATTTCAGCCGTGGTCGGATTCCGCAGCCGATCTCCGCCGGAAAAGCAGTTTGAGTAATTTGCCTTCACCCAGCACACGCCCTAATTCCTCGAAAGCGAAAAAGGGTATGAAAGCGACAAATGTGACCAGGCATCTGGCGAGCAATTCGTCCGTGCCTGCACTCATGAGCTCTTCAAAGCCTCCCGTGATGCCTTTCCCATGCAGCAATCCGCTTATGGTGTGCTCGACAACACCGAACAGCCCCACAAATATGGTGAACACAACGGCTTTGTACAGGGTTGGCAAGATCAAAGGATGGTCTTGGAACCGCCGGCCCAGGTGCAAAGCACGCCCCACGAGAATGACTTTGGCTAAGACCAGCGCTTGGATGAGGCCTACCCCATAATGCAAATAGCCGATTTGATACTCGCCCAGTATCAATCCACGATACCATGTAAATGAACCGAAAAAAAAGGCCAGGTATAAGAAGGTGATGTAATAATCGGTCATTTCGCCGATAGCCTTGGACTTCCAGCCGGCTCTCTTCGTGTTCGTGTCGTTCATTGTCTATCCCAATCCTCTCTGTTTTCAGTCGAGTCCGAATTTGTTCGGCGCTCAAGCATTCCCAGTTCTCGCCGGGCAACACATCAGCGCCACGCCGGCCCCCACCTCAATCACTGCTGGCAGGGTCATAAGAGTTTTTCAGGGTTCTTCCGTTTGTTTGGTTTGCCGGGTCACACCCGATTGGGACAGGTGCGGCCCGGTGGACGGTTATGAACTCAGGAGCTTCGACTACTGCCCGTGATGTGCCTTAATGGCTTCCTCGATCTTCGCTTTCACGGCATCGAGGTTGAAGCTCGCGCCCTTCTGCATCGGCGGGAACTCGAGGGCCGTCATGGCCAGCTTCGCCACCTCCTGTTGGACGAACACGAAGCGCCAGAACTCGTACTGGAACCAATTAAAGTACGTGTATGAGCCGTAATTTCCCGCCGGGTATGCTGTGTGCTCGAAGGGGTCCAGACGCAGATTTGTGAGAACCGGCGCGTCAACTTGGGCCTTGCTGCCGACCCAGCCGCCGGGCTGGTCAATGAACCGATACTTGAAGTCGTCCAACCGCACCGCACCGAGTGTGCTTTCTCCAAAGTAAAAGATCTCATGACGGGCCGATGGACCCTTGCCGGTGATCATGTCCATCTGGTTATAGCCGTCGAGATGGTTTTTGTAGGTCCGGTCGCCGATCTGTTTTCCCTTCAGCAGTTCCTCTTTGAGGTTCGGATTGCCGGCGGCGGCCACAAAGGTCGGCAACCAGTCGAGGCCGGAGATGATCCCGTTTTCGACCGTGTCGGCCGGCACATGGCCGGGCCAGCGAATCATCGCAGGGCAACGGAAACCACCTTCATAGACCGTGCCTTTGGCTCCGAAGAACGGGGTTTGTCCGCCATCGGGCCAGGTAAAGCTCTCGGTGCCGTTGTCGGTGGTGAACATGACGATGGTGCTGTCGTCTACACCCATGTCCTTGAGCTTCTTCATCACGTCGCCCACGATGTCGTCGAGCTGCGCCATGCCAGCTTCCTGAATGGTCCAGCCATTCTTCGAGTTGCGCATTTTCTCATACTTCTCCGAGAGATGGGTGACGATGTGCATACGAGTCGGGTTGAGCCAGACGAAGAAGGGTTTGCCGTCCGCCTTGGCCTTGTCCATGAACTTGAGCGAAAGGTCGAGGATTTCGTCATCCACCGTCTCCATCCGCTTGGGATAGAGCGGGCCGGCATCCTCGATCTTCTGCTTCCCGATCTTGCCCCAACGCGGCTGCTCGGTCGGGTCATCCTTGTCCGCCGCCCAACTGTGGACCATGTTGCGCGGACCTACTTTGTCCAACAACTCCTGCGGGTAGGCGGGGTGCGCGGGGTCCTCCATCGCGTCGAGGTGATAGAGGTAGCCAAAGAACTCGTCGAACCCGTGGACGGTGGGCAGGAACTCATTGAGATCGCCGAGGTGGTTCTTCCCGAACTGGCCCGTCGCATAACCCATGGACTTGAGCGCCGTCGCAATGGTCACGGCCTCTGCGGGAATCCCGATGTCCGCACCGGCCTGGCCGACCGTGGTCATGCCGGTGCGCATCGGAAGCTCGCCGGTGATGAAAGCGGCCCGCCCCGCCGTACAACTCGCCTCGCCGTAGTAGTCGGTGAACATCATCCCTTCTTTGGCCAGCTTGTCGAGGTTTGGTGTGCGGCCGGCCATCATGCCGCGATGGTAGGCGCCGATGTTCCAAATGCCGATGTCATCTCCCATGATGACGACGATATTGGGTTTCTTATCCGCCATTTCCTTCTCCTTTTTCAGGTTGCACACTCCAAAATTCTCCTCACACCATCAACACATATGAGGCCTTATTCCTCTTGCTGTGCCTTTCTCACACCTCCTTTTTTAATGGTGATTCGAGGATAACTTTTTCGCTTTCCAGACTTGCGAGCCAAAATCCAGCGGGCGTTCCCGGCGACGAGCCGCTCCCAGATCTCCATCTCGCTATCTCACTTTGTTCCCGAGGCTATATTGGCAAGCTTCAGTAGGCTGGATGGTGCGTGAGAAACAAATGAGACTCATGGAAAAACCAGTCGATGAAATGGGCAATATCTGCAAGACGGTTTGGGAATAGAATAATTTCCCACTATATTTCGAGACTTAAAAAGAGATATGCATGAGGAACTACCGGCGCAAGTGCACCGCCTTAATCAGCTCTACCGGCCCGGATCAGAGTCGCTCCAGCAAATAAGATCAATGTGGGGTACGCGGAGCCTTCCATCACAAGAGGACTTGGTTTCACCTATGCCCTTAAAGTTTCCTTGGCAGCGCGAGAGAGCTACTGACCTCCGAGTTGTGGGCAGAATCAGAAATTAAAATACCGTGCCAATCCATTGAGTCCACAGAATAGACCGCATAACGCCAAGGAAAGGAGGCCGCCAATTCGTGACGTCCCCGATCTTGAGGGAAGGTTCGGGAAGCATTTGGCTGGCCCCCTGAATCGCTGGGCAACGTCTCTACTGTTAAGGTCCTTTCTCGCGCAAATTCAATAAAGGGGAAAAGTCAGGAGGCATGGACAAATCCGAGAACGGCAATACATTATTTTAGATTAAATTGAACTGAGTTTCAGGAGGTCAAAACATGAAGACTAAATCAACTTTAATTATAACGTGTCTGGCTCTTGCTGTCCTCTTGCTCGTTGCGCCAACAACGAGGGCCGAGGCGCAATGCTGCGGGCTCGACATACTTGCCGCGCCTTTCGTGGCAGCGGGGGCGATAGTTTATGGAGCGGTGGCGGTATCGGCCGCTGTCGTGACGGCCCCTTTCACTGCTCTAAGTTGTGGTACTTGCGGCGTTAGCTTGTGCAATACGTGTGGCTTTAACTTGTGCAATCCGTGCGGCCATCCCACTGTTTCATATGTACCCGGCAATGACGGTCGATCCTGAGTGAGTTCCCGAATAAGGAGAAAATAGTGAAAGAGCAAAAAGTAATGTTCAGATGTTTTTACCTATTTGCAATAGTGTCAATCGTATCGGCGCTGCTTTTGCCGGCTCTTGCCGGAGCTCAAGAATTCCCGATCATGGACCGGGTTGCCGACAAAGTCATCCAGAGGTACCAGAATTCGAGCTGCGAGCAGTTGTGGCAAAAAAAGGGCAAGCCAAAGCCGGCGATGGAGCAGAAAGCCGTCCAATTGCTAAGGAGCGACCCACAGATGCGCTTTGCGTTCATCGACAAAGTTGCGGCTCCCATCGCCAATAAAATGTTCGAATGCGGCATGATTCCATGAATGTCGCGGGGCTACCGCTTCAATTCAATAGCCGGTTGCCGAAGGACTGCATAAACACGAGAAGAGGAGGCTTGTCGCCTCCAGGCTCCTGGCGGGTCGGAGCCTGCCAGGCAGACATCGCAAAGTACTGCCGTGGCGCACAGGGCCCGAAGCAGGAAATGCAGTGCCTGAAAGAAAACAAGGAACGCTCTCGCCAAAATGCAAGATGCACGTACTGCAGGAGCTGAAGGCAGTTAAGGAAGCGCACCAGGATGGCGAGGCGGGTATCTATGTGTTAATGCCAGGGCGTACAACCGAGTGAGGGTCGTGTCATAAGGTGTTTGAAAGCGGACAGGCAGGAACTAGCGCCCGAGTCCAAGGCGGGTATTATGGATTTGCTGATGAGCAGGTAATGCCCGCTCTCTGTCTCAATGGGCTGGACCACGAGAGGGGGCTGGGTTCCGGGGTTTTCCTGACGATTGATGGCAAGCTGCGCTGAGAATTCTTAACGTTTAGTGAGAGGCTTTACTACTTTACATGAGGAGTATCTCAATGCGAGTAAACAGAATCTGGATCCCGGCAATCCTGGCAATCCTGACCCTTTTTCTGACCGCCGGCCCGACTCCGACCGCCGCCGCGCAACAGACGGCCACGACGAAGGAGCCGGACCCTTTGGTGGTTTTGCGGCAAATGTGTGACTACCTCAAATCACTCCAACAGTTTTCTTTTCACAGCGAGGTCGCCGACGACCAGGTCTACCTGGACGGGAAAAAACTCCAGTACGGTATCGATATGGAAACGTACGTGAAGCGGCCCGACACGGTTCGTGTCAACGCCGTTGGAGATCTGGTGAACAAGCAGTTTTTTTTAAACGGCGAGACTCTCACCCTGTATGACAGGGATGAAAATGTCTACGCTACCATGGAAGTTCCTGCGGATATTGAAGGCGCGCTGGACAAAGCCCACAAAGACTTCGGCGTGCGGGTGGCCTTGACCGACCTGGCCAGCCCCGTGCTTTGGGAGCACATCTCCGGCAAAATAGAGCACTCGCTCTACGTAGGCGAAAGTAATGTGCGCGGCGTCCCCTGTCATCATCTGGCTTTCGATGGAAAAGAGGTCCAAATCCAGGTCTGGGTCGACGCCGGGAAAAAGCCATTGCCGCTTAAGGTCGTTTTCAATCATAAGGGACTGGAGGGCTCTCCCCAATGGACCGCGTATCTGAGCGATTGGAAAACAGCACAACATCTGCCGGATACTCTGTTCAAGTTTACTCCGCCCAAGGGGGTCCAGAAGATAAAGTTCGTTCCGGCGAAGCAACCGGCCGCTCCCAGGGAAGAGAAAGGAGACAAGTCATGAAACAGAGCAGTTTCAAGTTCCTTATAACGGCCGTTTTTGCTGCAGCTTTGCTGGGATTCCCGCTGCTCCTCGATCAGGCTGACGCCAGGGGTTTTGGCGGCGGCGGCTTTCATGGAGGCGGTGGCGGCGGCTTCCACGGCGGAGGCGGGTTTAGCGGAGGCAGTTTCCGTGGGGGCGGAGGTGAAAGTTTTCATGGGGGCGGGGGTGAAAGTTACCACGGGGGCGGAGCCAGCAGTGGCAGCTTCGGTCATGGTGGTGGATATGCCACCGGTCCGCACGGAGGGGGAGTCGCAGAAGGCCCGCGTGGAGGGGGAGTCGCAGAAGGCCCGCGTGGAGGCGTTGCTGCTGAAGGTCCGCACGGGTACGGAGCTGCTGAAGGGCCGCACGGCGGCGAAGCTGAGAAGGGACCGGAAGGTTATGCAGCCGCCAAAGGTCCTGAAGGCGGGGTTGCCGAGAAAGGACCCGGGGGCTATGGGGCTGCCGTTACCCCATATGGCTCAGCAGTAAAGGGGCCGGAGGGCAATTACGCGGCGGAAGGCCACTACGGCGGTACCGCTGAAGGCTACCATGGTGGGAGCTATAGTGGTGGAAGCGCCAGCGTAAATGTGAATCAGGGTTGGGGCGCCTATACCGGATCTGGTTGGGGCGCTGCTGCAGCCGGGGCCGCAGCCGGGCTTACAGCAGGTGCGGTGGTGGCCTCCATGCCGGCTGCTGCTCAACCGGTGGTGGTTAACAACCAAAACTATTACTCTGCAGAAGGTACTTACTATCAACCCTGCTACCAGGGGGCTGAAGTTAACTACTGCGTGGTTGACAATCCAAATTATTAGGGCCTGCTCCGAGCGTACTCAAGGTTCTTTTTCCATTGAGGAGGCAAGGATGGCGTGCGTTCCCTCGCCGTGTCGGAACCCGCGGGGACCGCAATTTTGGAGTAGAGCGGTATGATGCCATAGTGAAATGAACAAGCGCGCTGCCAGCGTCAAGGCGGCAACGTTTAGCTACGGAGATCACGTGATGAGCCAGAGCCACTTTACCCTCAGCTTTCCCTTGAGGTCGCCCGCTGATGCAAAGGTGCTGGCGGAGCAGCTTCCACCAATGATGCCGGGGCTGTTCCAGGTGGAGGATACCATCGGCCGAGTTCACTACTCGCGCTTCACGGTTTTGAGCGAAAAGACTCTGCTATTTCTTGCAGATTTCGAC
>Ga0209517_10001700_pt1 | contig 32525 bp, 28 predicted proteins | sample PeaSoiMetSII2010_FD_187695 | JGI IMG/M metagenome (GOLD analysis project Ga0209517, IMG submission 187695) | Peat soil microbial communities from Weissenstadt, Germany - SII-2010 (SPAdes) (version 2) | ecosystem: Environmental > Terrestrial > Soil > Wetlands > Peat | place: Germany... | reverse complement strand
ATAAAGAATCGGCCGAAAATCTGACACAGGACTGCTTCGTGAGGGCGTACAAGGCTCGCGACCGGTTTCGTGGGGATGCGAGCGCCAAAACCTGGCTGATGCAGATCGCGGCCAATCTGGTTCGCAATCACCAGGCCAGCGGACGTTTGAAATTCTGGCGACGCACGCTGGTGGCGGATCTGGACGTTTCCGACGCCGGGGGACTGGATCCCGGACCGGCAGATGTCGCCGGAACAGAGGATGGTGGCAAAGCAGCAGGTGGAGAAGATATGGAAGGTCGCGAATCGATTATCCGGAAAGCAGCGCATGGTCTTTTTGCTTCGCTTCGTGGAAGACATGGAGCTGCTGGAAATCGCGGCGGTGACGGGAATGAAAGAAGGAACCGTGAAGACGCACCTGTTTCGGGCGCTTCAATACGTACGGGCGGTACTGGAGAAGAAATCATGAATTCGCATTTGACTTGGGACCAGATCTCGGAATACTTTGCCGGCGGTGGATCGGCAGAAGAGACTCGGCATGCGCGGGAGTGCGCGAGCTGCCGCGACAAGATCGAGGAACTGGCGCGTCCGCTCACATGGTTTCGAGATTCCGTAAATCAGTGGAGCGAACGGGAGCGCGCGGCCGGGTTTGAAACCGAGCCGGTGCTGCTGCTGACGCCTGAGTCGCTCGACCGGCCGTGGTATCGCGGGATCGTCGAGGCGATGAAGGACGCCGTCGAGCGCCGGAACTTGCCGCCGCTCGAACTGACTTCGAAACCAGTGGGGGTCCCGCGAGTGTGGGGATTCTTCGGCGGACATGAAAAGACGGCGGGAGCATCGTCGGTTCTGATTCACGCGGCAGTCATCGGACTGATTTTCTTTCTGGGATCGCTAAAGCCGGTGCAGAAGATGGTGCAGGAAACGGTGACGTTGTTCGATCCGAATCTGAAGCCGTACATCGCCGAGAAAAAGGACCTGATGCATGGCGGAGGGGGCGGCGGGACGCGATCTCCTCTGGATGCGAGCAAGGGCAAGCTTCCGAAGATTGCGCCGCGGCAGTTTACGCCGCCGCGCGTGGATGCTCAGCCGGATCCAAAGCTGCCCATGGTCCCGACGATTGTTTCCGAGGTGCAACCGCCGGACGTCAACCTTCCCAACTACGGCGATCCGACCAGCCATCTGGGCATCCCGTCGAATGGGACGGGATTGAATGGCGGAATCGGCAGCGGGATTGGCGGCGGTGTCGGAATCGGCCGGGGGCCGGGCGCGGGTCCGGGATCGGGCGGCGGATTTGGCGGGGGCGCGTATCGCCTGGGCGGAGGAGTATCGGCGCCGTCGGTGATCTCCAAAGTCGAACCGGAGTATTCGGAGGAAGCTCGCAAAGCGAAATGGCAGGGTGTGGTGGAGCTGATGATCGTGGTCGACGAGCATGGTCTGCCGCAGCAGATGAAGGTGACGCATGCTTTGGGTTTGGGTCTGGATGAGAAGGCGATGCAGGCGGTGGCGAAGTGGCGCTTCAAGCCGGGGATGAAAGACGGCAAGCCGGTGCCGGTGATCGCGACTATACAAGTAAATTTCCGGCTGCTGTAGGATAAACTCGAAGATCCACCGCGGCCTGTCGAGCTTGTGTAAAACCGACGATTAACCGCTCCCTGTGGTCGCGGCTCAGGGTCGGCACTTTCAGATGTCAGCAACGTATGCGAGCCGTGACCAAAGGGAGCGGCTAATTTAGCGGATTTTCACAGAAACTCGAAATGAAGCGGTCGGCGTTTCGGATGACACGCAGCAACGAGATTAGTGCGCGGCTCCTGGACCGGCGCCTTTCGGAGGCCGTTTCATGAAGAACGCGAGCGGAACCACCGCGAGACATGCCAGCGCATACAGCCAAATAGTGTCGATGTATGCGAGCCATGACGCTTGCGCCTGCATCATCCCATACATCCGCGCGTACGCCATCTGACCTGCCGTCACCGCGTCATATCCTTTTTGAATAAACGTCTGGGTCAATCCGGCCAAACTCGATGCAAATCCTGGATCGCCCATGCTCGTGTGGGACGCGAGCATGGTCTGATGGAACTGCTGCCGCCGCGCCAGCATGGTTTCGAGACCCGCGATGCCGATGCTGCCGCCCATATTGCGCGCCAGATTGATCATCCCGGAAATATTGTTGTTCTTTTCCATGGGAATGCCTACGTAGCACAGCGTCTGGATCGGCACGAACAGAAACGCGACGCCCGCCATCTGGTACACGCGCAGCATCACGATGGTGTTGAAATCCATGTCCTGGTTGACCACCGTCATATGAATCAGCGCGATTCCCGCGGCGGCGAATCCGAACGCAATCATGTATCGCGGGTCCACGCGATTGATCATTTTTCCCACCATGGGCAGCATCAGGATGATCACGATCGCACCCGGCGACAGCACCATGCCCGCCTGTTCCGCCGTATAGCCCATCAGCGTTTGGACCATCTGCGGCAGCAGCACGGTCGCGCCGAACATCGCGGCGCCCAGCATGAACATCATGATGCAGCTCACCGCGAAATTCTTGTTTTTGAACAGCCGCACGTCGATCACGGGATTGGGATGGTAGAACTCCCAGATCACGGCGGTGACGATGCAGATGGTCGACATGATCTGAAACGTCAGAATGAAGTTCGACGAAAACCAGTCTTCGCGTTGGCCCTTATCGAGGACGACTTGCCCCGCGCCCACGCCGATCGCGATAAGACCGAGACCGACGAAGTCCACTTTACCGGCCTTTTCTCGCATGACCGCTAAGTGCGGCGGATCCTCCACCAGCCTCGATGTTAAGAATAAGGAAACGATCGCGACTGGAACATTGATAAAGAAAATCCAGCGCCAGTCGTAGTTGTCGGTGATGTATCCACCCAGGGTCGGACCGATGGCGGGCGCGAGCACGACGGCCATTCCGTAAATCGCGAATGCCATGCCGCGTTTCTGTGCGGGAAATGTGTCCGCAAGAATCGCCTGTTCGCTGGGAGCCAGACCGCCTCCGCCCAATCCTTGAATGACGCGAAAAAATACCAGCGCGGACAGGCTATGCGCCATGCCGCATAGAAGTGAGCTGAGGCCGAACAGGACCACGCACGTCATGTAAAACCGCTTGCGACCGTAGCGGGTCGCGAGCCACGCGCTGATCGGCAGAACGACGGCGTTCGCCACCAGATACGAGCTCAACACCCAGGCGCTTTCGTCCGTGCCCGCGGAAAGATTCCCTGCGATGTGAGGCAGCGCGACGTTGGCGATGCTGGTGTCCAGCACTTCCATGAACGTCGCCATGGTCACCACCATCGCAATCACCCAGGGATTATGTTTCGGCTTCCACGCCTCTATGGGCGGAGCCGGTAATACTTCGGTTGTACTCATTTATTGAACCAGAACTGATGGCACTACCGACATTCCCGGTCGCAGACGATGATCCTCATTCTGACCGGGGTCGAAAGCGATGCGAACCGGCACCCTCTGGACCACTTTCACGAAATTGCCAGTCGCGTTTTCCGGCGGGAGAATACTGAATTTCGCTCCACTCGCGCCCGCGAACCGCAGAACTTTGCCGGTGTACTCGCGATCGAAAGCGTCCACCTTGATGGTCACCGGCTGGCCGATTTTCATGCGCCGTAACTGCGTCTCTTTGAAATTCGCGGTCACCCACACGCCTTCCACCGGCACCACCACCACTAATTGCTGCCCCGCCGAAATATTGTTCCCGGCTTCGACGTTCTTCTTGCCGATCACGCCGCTGACCGGCGCGACGATGGTGGTGTATTGAAGATTCAGCTCCGCTTGCTCGACCAGGGCTTCTTCCTCCGCAACTTTGGCCTCCGCCGACCTCGCGCGCGATTCCGTCACCTTCACCTGCGCCGGCCCCGTCAGGGCGGATTGAATCACCGCATCGGCCTGCTCCACTCTCGCTTTCGCTTGTTCGATCGCCTTTGCCGCGGCCGCAACGTTCTGCTCCGCCTCCACCACCTGGGCCCGGTTCGCTTCCAGCGTGGCTTTTCCAGCATTCAGCGAGGTCACCGCCTGATCGTAGGTTTGCTTGGAAACCTCATCTTTGTCGACCAGCATTTTGTAACGCGCGACGTCCTGCGCGGCCCTTTCGTGATTCGCCTCTCCGACTCTCACGTTTGCCTCCGCGGTCAACAGCCGCGCGCGTGCCGCGCCCAGTTGCTGCTCCGCCCCGCTTACCGCCGCCAGCGCGTCCAGCTTCGACGACCGCGCACTGAGTAAAGTGCTGGCCGTATTGGTGGTCGTGATCGGAACATCGGTACGCGAGGTTTGCAGCACCGCGAGCGCATCGGCCAGATCGGCCTTCGCTTTCGTGAGCGCGACTTCGAAATCTTTCCCGTCCAGCCGCACCAGCACGTCGCCGGCTTTGACGATCTGCTCATCTTCGAACAGGACCTCGCTTACATGACCGGTGACGCGCGAGCTGACGGCATAGATCTGCCCGTCCACTTCGGCGTCGTCGGTGGTTTCGAACCGCTGCATGTCCTTCCAAACCGCGTAACCCGCGCCCGCTGCGCCCAGCACTACCAGCGCAATCACGATTCGAATGACGATCGTTTTCGCGCTAGTCCGCGTCCGCACCACTGCATGAACTTCTTTATCGACTGCATCCACCGCCATATGATTACTTGCCTCCCATGAACTGCTTCAAACTCACCTCGGTCGCGCCCACCGCCCGCGCGAGCGACACCTTCGCCAGGTTGTGCATATAAATCGCGGAGATCAGCGACTGGTTCGCGTTCGCCACCGAATCCTGCGCCTGCACCACTTCGATGTTGTCGGTGACGCCCGCCGCGAAACGGTCGCGAGCCTGCGTCAACGTTTGCGTGGCGAGATTCAGATTGTCCTGCGCCACGGCGACCTGATCCGCGGCGGTCTTCAAGTCAAGCAGCGCGGTCCGCACCTGAAAATCGATCTGGCCTTTCAGATCGGCCAACTCATCCTTGCGCTGCTTGATCGCCGCATCCACTTGTTCCACGTCCGCCCGGATGCGGCCCCCGTCATAAATGTTGAAGCGCAGCGATCCGGTTACCGTGTAGGTGCCATGCGAGTCGGCGATGGTCTTCCCGAGATCGCCGTAGTTTCCATCCACTTGAAGCGTCGGATACCGTTCGGCGAGCGACGCCAGCCGCGCGGTTTCCGCCGCACGTAGCTGCATCTCCGCACTCTGATAATCCGCACGAGCCTGGTACGCCCGCTGCGTAGCCGCTTCCGGCGTCATGCCTTCCATGGCTACGTATGGAGCCGTATCCGACAACTCGAATTCCTGCCCGGGCGCGAGTCCGATCACGCGTGCCAGCGACAGCTTGTCTTTGGCGCGCTGATTCTCCTGCGCGATCAAGACCTGCTGTTGCGTCTTCAACTCCACTTGCGCGCGCAATTCGTCGATGGCCGGCGAGGTTCCTGCCGCATGCTGATCCCGCGCTCGCTCGTATAAGGCCTGCGCTGTGGTCACCTGAGCTTTGGTCGCTTCGATTCGCGCTGCATCCGAAATGATCTGTAAATACGCCGAGGCGACCGCTTCGACTACCAGATCGCGCCCGTCCTGAACCGACAGCGCGACGGCTTTTTCGCGCTGCAGGGCAGATTGGCGGTTCTTCAGCGCGGTCCAGTCGAAAACTCTTTGCGACGCGGATGCACGCAGATCGGTGTATCCGAACGGCCCAATCACTTTGGGAATGCCCGGAAAATTAAATCCGAATGAGGCGATATCGATCTGCTGGGATGTACTCGCAATCGACCCGGTTAGGGTCGGCAACAGCGCGCTTAACGCGCGGATCCGGTCGACGCGAGCCTGTTCGGTCGCCGTGCCGCGCACCAGCAGGCCCAGATTATTCTTCAATCCGCGGTCAATCGCATCTTGGAGCGAAAGCGCGATCGGCGGACCCGCTTGCGCTTCCGGAACACTTCCTTGAAACTGTCCCTGCCCGGCAAATGTAATCCCGCCCTGCGGCAGATTCGCGGGAACCGTGGCCGGCTGAGCAGGCGCCGCGGGGCCCTGGGCTTTTATGGGTGAGAGTATTGGCAATGTCACCGCTATAAACGCGAGAAGCCTCATTGTGGAGATCCGCCTGTAATTTGATTGACCACTTCCTGGTTACGCAGTCCGACCGCCAGCAGGCTCGCGCCGTCACGATGCATGGACCGGAGCAGACTTTCGCCCGCGTGATCGATGAACGTCACGTCGCGCAAATCAACGGACAGGTGGCGGCCGGGACATTTCTTTTTCGCCGCGCTCCAACACTTCTCGAGCTCGTCGACCCAGGCGTCCGCGAGCCTGCCGCAGACCTGTAACGTGATTTCATCAGCGGATTCGATAAAATGGACCTTCATCATGCCTTGTAGCTAAAGGCAGTTCTCGGTCCGTGGGTTTGCTGCTTATTTTCAGCAGTTTGTAGCGCTAGCGCCGAGGGATCGGCGCCGACATTCCGGCGCGTGCCGACATATCGGCGCGAGTGATTCCGAGCTTCTGCATGCGCGATTGCAGCGTGCTTCGCTTCAACCCGAGCAGCGCCGCCGCGCCTTCCGGTCCACCGATTACGCCGCGCGTGGCCTCCAACGCGTCTAAGATGTGGCGACGCTCTGCGTCCGCGAGAGATACGACCGGTCCTGCGTGTTCCGGGGTTTCGCCGAACGCATCTTTGGGAACATGCAACCGCTTCCCCGATGTGAGGATCACGCTACGTTCCAGCACGTTGCGCAGCTCGCGAAGATTTCCGGGCCACGCGTAGTTCACCAGCGCTTCCATCGACTCGGAAGCAATCGACTCGATTTCTTTCCGCATGCGCGTCGCGAACTCTTGCACGAAATAGCGGACCAGCGTGGGAATATCTTCGCGCCGCTCGCGCAGAGGCGGAACCGTGATGGGAAACACGTTGAGCCGGTAGTAGAGATCAGCCCGGAAACGCTGCTCATTGACCATGGCGCGCAAGTCCCGGTTGGTGGCGACCAGCAGCCTGAAATCGGATTGCATGGTCCGCGATCCTCCCAGCCGCTCGAATTGTCCGTCTTGTAAAATGCGCAGCAATTTCGGCTGTAATTCGAGCGGCAATTCGCCGATTTCATCCAGGAACAAAGTTCCTTGATTGGCCAGCTCAAAGCGGCCGATGCGCAGGCCGATGGCCCCGGTGAACGCGCCCTTTTCGTGCCCCAGCAGCTCGCTTTCGAGCAAACCCGCCGGAATCGCCGAACAGTTCAGCTTCACGAAGGTCCCCTGCTTCCGGCCGCTCAGTTGATGGATTGCGCGCGCCACCAGCTCCTTGCCGGTTCCAGTCTCGCCCTGGATTAAAACGGTCGAGTCGGTGGGCGCGGCGGTTTCGATCTGCTTCAGGACACTGCGAATGGCGGGGCCGTTCCCCACGATCTCATCGAATCGATATTCGGCGCGAATCTCTTCTTCGAGATAGATCTTTTCGTCTTCCATGCGCCGTTTCAGCTCGTGAATCTTTTCAAAAGCCAGCGCATTTTCGACGGCGATGGTCACATGACGCCCGATGTGCTCCATCAGCTCCCGATCCTCCGGACCATATGCATCCACCGATTGCGAGGCGAACGACAGCGATCCAAACCTGCGGCCAGCTCGGGACAACGGGAACCAAAAACCGCTCCGAATCCCGAAGCGTTCATAGGTTTGCATCAGGTCCGGGCGAAAGCGCGTTTCGAGACTCAAATCCGGCACGTACAGAGGAGCTTGTGTCTCATTCAGCACTTCCATCGGGCTGCCATCGACGCGAAGGTCGGTGCGCAAAGGAACGTCGGGTTCGATATCGCCGGCGATCGCCTCCACGCGCGCGACGTTTCTCTTTTCGTCGTAGCGGACCAGCGCCAGATAATCGAAGCGAATCAATTGGTGGAGAGAGTCCCACAGCGTTTCGAGCAGAGCGCCATATTCGCGGCACGCCACGAACGCCTCAGAGATTTCGAGCAGCGCACGGTACTTGAGGGCGTTGGAGTCGGAGGGCACGATCTCTTCCTATCTTAAGCGCCTGAATTGGCCCAACGGGAGCCAACCCTGCTAATCTTTAACTTCGCCCCTTAACTTAATGTCCGACAAAAAACTGCAGATCATCCCGCTGGGAGGGCTGGGCGAGTTCGGCATGAACTCGATGGCCATCCGCTACGGCGATGACATCATTGTGCTCGACGCAGGGATGATGTTCCCCGACGCCGAGCTGCTAGGCGTGGATATCGTCACGCCCGATTTCACCTATCTGGAACAGAACGCCCAGCACGTCCGCGCGCTGATTCTGACGCATGGCCATGAGGATCACATCGGGGCGGTCGCGTTCCTGCTGGCGCAGCTCAACGTGCCGGTTTATGGGACCGCGTTTACGCTCGCGCTGGTGGAGCGAAGGCTTGAAGAGCACGAGATGCTCGACGAAGCGCGCATGAATCGGGTGAAGCCGGGGGAAATCTTGACGCTGGGGCCGTTCTCCATCGAGTTCGTGCACGTGACGCATTCCATCGTCCAGTGCGTTCTTCTCGCGATCACTACGCCGCTGGGCGTCATCATCCACACGGGCGATTTCAAAGTGGATCCCACGCCCACCGACAACGAGTTGTTCGACCTGCACACGCTCGCGTCTTATGGAAAGCGCGGCGTGCTGCTGCTGATGTCGGATTCAACCAACGTCGACCGGCCGGGCTATACCGAAAGCGAGCGCGCGGTTGCGCCGCGGCTGGAAGATCTGTTCGTGCGTGCGCCGCGCCGTCTGGTGATCACCTGCTTCAGCTCCTCGATTCATCGCTTGCAGCAGATTCTCGATCTGGCCGACGAGTATGGCCGCAAAGTCGCATTTCTCGGCCGCAGCATGATGACCACCACGGAGATCGCGCACGACCTGGGTTTGCTTACCATTCCCAACGGCATTCTGCTGCGTCCACAAGACTTGATGCAGACTGCACCCAGCAAGAGCGTCGCGATCGTGTCGGGAACGCAAGGCGAACCGATGTCGGCCATGTCGCGCGTTGCCGTGGATAATCATAAATCGCTGTCAATCGAGCCCGGCGATACGGTCGCGTTGAGCGCCCGCATTATTCCGGGGAATGAAAAAGCGATTTACCGCATGATGAATCACCTGGCGCGGCGTGGCGCGGACGTGATTTACGGGAGCATGAATCCCCCCATCCACGTTTCGGGGCATGGAAGCTCCGAAGAGCTGCGGCTGGTGTTGAACCTGGTGCGTCCGAAATATTTTATCCCCATCCATGGCGAGTATCGGCAGTTGGCGAAGCACGCTCAGCTCGCGCAGCACCTGAGCCATTATGGATTGGAAGGAACCTTCGTTCTCGAATCGGGCGAGACGCTGGAGATCGACGAGCGCGGTGCGCGCAAAGGCGAGCCGGTCACGGTCGGGCGCGTGTGCATCGATTCGGGAACACTCGACGAAGTCGTGGAAGACATGGTGATCCGCGACCGGCGCCATCTTTCCGAAGATGGCTTCGTGCTGCCGATCATCGCGATCAACAAGCACACCGGGCGCTGCGAAGGCCTGCCTGAAATCGTCAGCCGCGGATTTATGTCGATGGAAGACAGCACCGAAGTGTTGAAAGAAGCTCAGCAGGCGGTGCTGAGGACGCTTGAATCGTCCACGGCCGAAGAGCGCGGCGACTGGGGCGTGATGCAGGAAAAAATTCGCGCCGACTTAAAGCGCTTTTTGACCAAACAGACCTCGCGCAGGCCGCTGATCATGCCGGTAATTCTCGAAGTGTAATTCGCCGTGCCCGAGATCACCGACGCTTCTCTGTATCCTGGCCGCGCGGATCGGATTCTCGCCCCGCGTGACGAAGCCGAGTTGCTCGATAATTTGCATCGCGCCTCAAGCCAAGGCGTTCCCGTTACGCTGATGGGCGCGCTGACCGGCGTCACCGGAGGAGCCGTCCCGCAATCCGGGTGGGCGATTTCGATGGCGCGGATCAACCATATCAAAATCGAGCCGGGCCGCGCCGTGGTGGGACCCGGCGCTCTCCTTCGAGATGTGCAAGCTGCGGCGGCTGCATCGGGCCAGTTTTACGCGCCGGATCCGACCGAAAATACGTCGTCTCTTGGCGGCAATATTGCGGCGAACGCCAGCGGCTCGCGGAGTTTCAAATTCGGAGCGACGCGGGAGCATGTGCTCGGGTTGCGAGTCGTGCTCATGGATGGACGGATTCTTGATCTACGACGCGCCCAGCCCATAGATTTCGAGGTTCCCGCGATTCGCCTTCCCTATACCACTAAGCATTCCGCCGGATATCGGCTGGCTCCTCAAATGGATTTCGTCGACCTCTTCATCGGCAGCGAAGGCACTCTCGGCGTGGTCACCCAGGCTGAACTTCGTCTGTTCCCCGCCCCTGGGGAATTGATCGGCGGGGTGGTGTTTTTCAAGTCCGAAGGCGACGCGCTCGATGCCGTGGATCGATGGAAAAAGTCGGGCTTGCGCATGCTCGAATACCTGGATGCGGCGTCGCTAAAGATGATGGACGTCCCCCAGGCCGCGGCGTTGATGATCGAGATGGAAGAGGACTGCGACCTGGATCTGACCGGCGCGCTCGAGAATGATTCCTGGTTCGCGACCTCCGCTTCCGACCGAGAGCGCTTCCGCCAGTTCCGCCACTCGCTTCCGGAGCGCGTCAACGACCGGATTCGCCGCAGCGGATTCATGAAACTCAGTACGGATTACGCCGTACCGTTCGATAAACAGCGGGAAATGCTGTCGATTTATCGTAAAACACTGACGGGCGAACATGTCATTTTCGGCCATGTGGGCGACGCTCATCTGCACATCAACACCTTCTCGGCGAGCGATGCCGAATTCGAGCGAGCCAAAGCATTGATGACCGAACTGGCGCAAGCCGCGGTCAGCCTTGGCGGGACGGTCGGCGCCGAACACGGCTTGGGGAAACGCAAGGCGCACTTGTTGGCGATTCAATTCTCCGAATCTGAGATCGCGGCCATGCGAGCCGTGAAACGGCGCTTCGATCCGCAATGGCTGCTGGGCCAGGGAACCATGCTAAAATGCGAGTGATGACGCGTTTTCTGCTCGCGTTCCTGTTGGCTTTCAGCAGCGTCGAATGCGTCGCGTCCTGCGCGTCAGACGATTGCGGATCGCCCAAAGCGCCGCCTTGCCACCACAGCGCTCCGAGTGTGAAAGCCTGTCCGCATGAGCTGGTGATCGAACGCGCTCACGCCATCGTCACCGTAGTGGAAACCCCGCCTCTCGTCGCAACGATAACGTTAAGTCCCGCGCCCGTCAAAACCGAATTCGTTCCTGAACAATCCGCAGCCGGCCCTGCCCCGCCCTTGTCGCTCAGAATCTGATTTTTCTTCCATCTGCGTTTATCCGCGTTTATCCGCGGCTATGACTTTTGGAGGATTTTCAGATGAAATATGCGATCAGTGTAATATTCGCAGCGTTCATGTCCGGCCAGGGGATGAGTTCCGCCGGCATGTCCCTGATGAATATGGCCTCCGGCACCGCAGTGAATCCCGACGCTGCGCCCATGGACATGATCATGTCGAACCTGGGGTCATGGAACACCATGTTCATGGGAAACGGATTCATCAGCGACATACAGCAATCCGGCCCCCGTGGAGGAGACAAACTTTACTCGACCAACATGTTCATGGTGTCGGCTCAGCATGACATGGGTGAATCCGACTCATTTCGCATGGAACTGATGCTGAGTCTGGAGCCCGCGACCATCACCGACCGCAGCTATCCGCTGCTGTTTCAAACCGGCGAGACCGCTTTTGGCAATCCGATCATCGACGGCCAGCATCCTCACAATTTCATCACGGCTTTAGGATTCCACTACGCCCATGCAGTGTCCGAAAACACAACCATCGATTTTTACTTCGCGCCAGTGGGCGATCCTGCCTTGGGGCCGATCGCGTATCCGCATCGCGCTTCGGCGGCAGAGCTGCCGGAAGCTCCCATCTCGCATCACTGGCAGGATTCGACGCATATCGCCGATGAAGTGGTCACCGCGGGAATCTCGCATAAACAATTTCGCCTGGAAGCCAGCGGATTCTACGGATCGGAACCGGGCGAGAATCGCTGGACCATCGAGGGTGGCCCGATTAATTCATGGTCGGCGCGAGTCTGGTATTTTCCGTCGCCGCATTGGGCCGCGCAGGTTTCCGTGGGCCGGATTACCAAACCGGAAGCCCTCGATCCCGGCGACCAAATCCGCTCGACCGCATCGGTTGAATACTCAAAAGACGGATGGTCGTCGAGCGTGATCTGGGGGCGGAATCACGATACTGCGACCCAACATGATCTGAATTCTTATCTGGTCGAGTCGGTTCTGCCGATCCGGCAAAAAAATTTCCTTACCGGTCGCATCGAGTTGGTCGACAAAGACGAGCTGATTGTCCCCGGCATTTACCGCATCGGCGAATACACCATCGGATACACGCGCGACGTGCCTTTGATTCCTCGCATCGAGACTGGACTGGGATTCAACTTCTCCAGCTACTCCCTTCCCGGTTCGATCAAGAGCGCGTATGGCGACCGCCCGGTCGGCGGAAACATGTTTATCCGGTTCCGTGTCCGCGGCCGCGTATAGAGCGTTCGGGCAATGGACAAAACGAGCCTTTCGAAAAACCCTCCGCCTCGATTCCGAACGCGTGATTGAACCGAGCCCGATAATTCTCCCACGCAATCGCCGAGGTCAATTCCACCAACTGCGCCGGATTGAACTGACGCTCTAAAGCTTGAAATAATTCGTCGGGAATTTCCGCGGGCGTCACGGTCATGGCCACGGCGTACTGAATTGCCAGTTTCTCGACGGCCGTGAACTCGCTCGAAGCCTCAAAATCCGCCAGCGCCCGCAGCTTCGTCTCGGTCAGACCGGCTTTTCTGCCCACGGCAGATCCGATGTCGATTCAAAACGGACACCCGATCAGCATCGCGGTCTTGATGCCGGCCAACTCTTTCAACGTCATGTCGACGGTGCGCGCGGCTGCCTGCGCCGTTTCCATGTCGACCATGCCGCGCATCAATCGGGAATGATGCGCCGTAATTTTCAGGGGCACAACGACGCGACCAATCTTGCGCTTGGTCATCCAATACACAAAGCGAGTGAAAAGATTCGCTTGCGCGGGTTCGATTCCGGAAATCCTGGCCATCACCAATCATGATGAAACTTTCTTCATATCGGATGCAACGCGTTTCAGGGAAATGACACGAACTGATATAATGAGTGATCCCTATGCCCAACACAGCGGCTCCTAGTTCAGTGGATACAGAACCGGTTGTGACGGCAGGCAAGAAGATTATCCTGTTGACGCCGCGAGGTTTTTGCGCCGGGGTGGTCCGTGCCATCGACGTGGTGAAGATTGCTCTGGATCTGTATGGCGCTCCCATCTATGTGCGCAAGGAAATCGTCCATAACCGCCACGTAGTAGAGGAGTTGCGCGGCGCGGGGGCGATTTTCGTGGAGGAACTCGAGGAGGTTCCCGAGGGCGCGCGGGTGATTTTCAGTGCCCATGGCGTTTCCCCGGCCGTTCGGACCCAGGCGAAGGAACGCGGATTGCAGGTCATCGACGCAACGTGTCCTCTTGTAACGAAAGTACACCTGGAAGCCGTCAAATTTGCCAGGAAGGGTTTTACGATCGTTCTGATCGGCCATAAGGATCACGACGAAGTCATCGGGACGCTGGGCGAGGCTCCGGAATCGACCGTCCTAGTCTCGACCGAAGCCGACGTCGATCGCCTCAACGTCAAGGACCCGGAGCGCGTTTCGTTCATCACACAAACCACGCTGAGCCTGGACGAGACCAAGGACATCGTCGAACGTTTGCGTCAGCGATTCCCGAAAATCCAGGGACCGGCGGCGCAGGATATCTGCTACGCGACTGAAAATCGTCAGCTCGCGGTGAAAGCGGTGGTGCCGTTGTGCCAGGTTTTGCTGGTGGTGGGATCGCAAAACAGCTCGAATTCCCGCCGGCTGGTGGAAGTTTGTGAAAAAATGGGAGTGCCCGCCTACCTGATCGACGACCTGCGGGAAGTTCAGCCGGACTGGCTGGACGACGTGGAAACCGTAGCCGTCACGGCCGGTGCCTCGGCCCCCGAAAATCTGGTCGAGGAGTTGATCGGGTCGCTGAGAGACCGCGGATTCGATCGACTGGAAGAGATGGAGATCAAGGAAGAGGATGTCCGTTTCAATCTTCCTGCTGAACTGAAGCTCGTTACTCGCGTATGAGTCCCAGCCTACAAGTGGCTGACGCCCTGGTGAGCGCTTGCGCGCAAGCCCAGCGCCGCGCTGTCAACTACATGCTCGGGTTGCAGCATCGCGAGGGATATTGGTGGGCCGATCTTACCGCGGATACCACCCTCGAATCGGATTTTATCCTGCTCGAATTGTGGCGCCATCCTCCGCAGAACGGCGTGTGGAATCCGCCGACGCGGCCGCTGATCGACAAAGCCGCTCGATCGATTCTCGCGCGGCAGTTGCCCGACGGTGGATTCAATATTTACGCCAACGGACCCTCCGAAATCAGCGCGACCATCAAGGCGTATACCGCGTTGAAGCTCGCGGGGCTCACTTACGACGATCCAAATCTGGCGCGGGCGCGCGAAAGAATACTCGCGCTGGGCGGATTGCAGCGGGCGAACAGCTACGTCAAAGTCAACCTGAGTCTGTTCGGGCTGTATCCGCGCAAGCATACGCCATCGATTCCACCCGAGTTCATGCTGCTGGGGAATTTCATCTACCAGATGTCTTCCTGGACGCGTGCGATCGTGATTCCGCTTTCGATTGTGCATGCGCTGAATCCGCAGCGCCCTGTGCCGGCGGGTTTCACACTTGAAGAGCTGATCCTGGACGGCGCACCGTTCGAATTTCCGAATAACGAAGGCTTCTTTAGCTGGCGGAATTTCTTCCTGAAGGCCGACCGATTCCTCAAATTCTTCGAGCGCAATATGTGGCGCGGCCTTCGCACGCGCGCGATCCAGCGAGCCGAACAGTGGATGCTGGAGCGCACCCGTTATTCCGACGGCGTTGCTGCGATTTATCCGCCCATGATGTACGTGATCATGGCGCTGGATCTGCTCGGGTATCCCAAGGATCATCCGGACGTGAAAGAAGCCGAGCGGCAATTTTTCAATCTGCTAGTCGACGATGAACGCGGCTTCTTCTTCCAGCCGTGCTTCTCGGTGGTCTGGGATACGGCGATCGCCGCCTACGCGGTCGGCGAATCCGGGCTGGCTCCGGATCATGCTTTAACGCGCTGCGCGGACTGGCTGCTGACCAAGGAAGTCCGCCGCAAGGGCGACTGGGCGGTCAAGCGTCCGAATGTTGAGCCATCCGGCTGGTATTTCGAATTCGCCAACGAATATTATCCCGATATTGACGATACCGCTCAGGTCTTGCTCGCGCTTCGGCATGCGCGCGCTGGAAAGGGTCACGATGCGTGCGTGCGCCGCGCGGTGAACTGGCTGCTCGCGATGCAATCCAAAGACGGAGGGTGGGCTGCCTTCGACGTCGATAATACCTGGCACTCGCTGAGCGCGGTTCCGTTTGCCGACCACAATGCGATGCTCGATCCGACGTGTCCCGACATCACAGGACGCGTTCTGGAAGGGCTGATTGCTTCGGGAGTCAAGCGCGACGATCCGGCGATCCGCCGGGGAGTTGAGTATCTCAAACGGACGCAGGAAGCGGATGGAATCTGGTACGGACGCTGGGGCGTCGACTATATTTACGGGACATTTCTCGCGTTGCGTGGATTGCAAGCTGCGGGCGAAAGCGACCGTGAAGCCTATATTCTGCGCGCAGGCGAGTGGCTTCGCTCGATTCAGAACGCCGACGGAGGCTGGGGCGAAAGTTGCGCATCGTACGACCATCACACCTACGTCGGCGCGCCCAGCTCGCCTTCGCAAACCGCGTGGGCGATCCTGGGCTTGCTCGCGGGCGGCGATACCACTAGCGGCAGCCTGCACAAAGGCATCGAGTATCTGACCGAAACCCAGCGCGCCGACGGCGGATGGGATGAAGAATTATCCACCGGCACCGGATTTCCGGGCGTGTTTTATTTGAAATATCACCTGTACCGCAATTCATTCCCGGTACTCGCGTTGTCGAATTACCTGCACACCAGACCAGATCAGGGGGCACAGCGGCCATGAGAGTTTGTGAGGCATGAGAGTTCCACTAGGGCAAGTCGCCGACATGGCGGCTTATATCGCGAAGAATAAAGTCCGGCCGAAGCCGGAGTGGCAGAAGAACCGCGCGCCGGTCGACGATTCTTCGAACCCGTTTAAGATCATCCACGCGCAGATTCCGGCCATTGGGACGGAACGCAAGCCGCATCCCATGATCAATAAGCGTTTCCCGCTGGTCATGATGCTGGAGCCTTTGCACGCCTGCAATCTCACCTGCACCGGCTGCGGCCGGATCCGCGAATACGAATCGAGCATTCGCGAGCGGCTTTCGCTGGAACAATGCCTGAAAGCCGTCGACGAATGCGGCGCGCCCATGGTTTCCATCTGTGGCGGGGAGCCGCTGCTGTATCCCGAGATCGGCGCGCTGGTAAAAGCCATTCTCGACCGGGGGAAGTTCATCCAGCTTTGCACCAACGGCATGTTCCTGGCCAAGAAGCTGAAGGAATTTACACCGCATCCCGGGCTGGTGTTCAACGTTCACCTGGATGGTCTCGAAGCCAATCACGACATGGCGGTAGAGAGGCCTGGAGTTTTCAAAGAAGCGATCGAAGGAATCAAGGCAGCCAAAGCGGGCGGATTCAAAGTATTCTCGAACACCACCGTTTACAAAGAAACCGACATGAACGAAATCTGGCAGCTTTTCGAGCTGCTCGAAACGCTTCATGTCGACGGCCACTCGATTTCCCCGGCGTATGGTTATTCCGCGGTCAACGATCGCGAAATTTTCATGACCCGCGAAGACGTCCACGAGAAATTCAAGGACATCGACAAATTCTCCAAACGTTTTCCGCTGGCATCGAGCCCGGTCTACATGGGATTCCTGAAGGGCGACCGCGACCTTCCCTGCACGGCGTGGGGCATGCCCACCTACAACGTCAAAGGCTGGAAGGGCCCGTGCTACCTGATCACCGACGGGCACTATAACACCTTCGAGGATCTGATGACCCAGACGCCGTGGGAAAACTACGGCACCGGCAACGATCCCCGTTGCAGCGAGTGCATGGTCCACTGCGGTTATGAGCCGTCGGCGGCCTACGGAATCAATTCTAAGTTCAGCGACGCATTCAAGTCGCTGGCGTGGCTATTAAGCTAGTCGCAGGTGGCTCAGTCAGGAGGCGGTTCAGAAGAGCCACAGCAAGCCGCAGGCTCCGAGGCGCCGAAACGGAAGCCGGCGGCAGCTATCCATGTCGCGAACCGGGCTCTGGTGACGGGAGCCACCGGGTTCGTAGGCTGGCACGTTGCGCGGAAGCTGCTCGATCGCGGATATGGCGTGCGGGTTTTGGCGCGCGATCCTGGGCGCGTCCGGGAGTTGGACGGCGTCGAAACGGTAAAAGGCGATTTGCGCGATCCGGATTCGCTCGATCGCGCTGCGGCGGGATGCGGCGTGGTTTTTCACGTCGCCGCGGATTACAGATTGTGGACCCGCGAGCCGGAGGAGATGTTCCGGTCGAACGTCGACGGGACGCGCAATCTGCTGGCGGCGGCTAAACGGGCTGGAGCCGAAAAGGTGGTCTATACCAGCACCGTCGGCTGTATCGGGATACCGAAGGACGGTGTGGGCGATGAGACGACACCGGTCGGTATTGAAGAGATGGCCGGGCCGTATAAGCGGTCGAAGTTTCTGGCCGAACAAGTCGCGTTGGAGTTTTCGAAAGACTTTCCGGTGGTGATCGTCAACCCGACGGCGCCCATCGGCGATCACGATTTTAAGCCGACGCCGACCGGAAAGATCGTGGTGGATTTTGTGCGCGGTGCGATGCCTGGTTTCATCGACACCGGATTGAATGTCGTGGATGTGCGGGATGTAGCCGAGGGGCATTTGCAGGCTCTGGACCGCGGCCGCTCCGGGGAGCGCTACATTTTGGGGTCTGAAAACTTGACGCTGGAGCAGATCGTCGGCGAGCTGGCGAAGATCGTAAATCGGCCGGCTCCGAAGCTTCGGGTGCCGTACGCGCTGGCCTATGCTTTCGGCGCGGCGTCGACGGCTTGGGCGGGAATTACAGGAAAGGAGCCGCGCGCGCCACTGGACGCGGTTCGCATGGCTCGCAAGAAGATGTGGGTCCGGCACGATAAGGCGGCGCGCGAGCTGGGGTATGCGCCTGGTCCCGCAAGCGTCGGGTTAACGAGAGCCGTCGAGTGGTTTCGTGCGAATGGGTACTGCTAGACGAACGTGGCTGGTGATCGCCTCGGAGCGGCGTGAACTGGAGGGAATCATCAGGCGTTTCGGAAAGTCGAATGCATTGAGCTGGCCGGCCGAATTCGCCCGCGAATCCGAATGGAACGGCGACCGCTGGCTGCTGATCGCCAACGGCCCGGGACCGCGGCTGGCCGGGCAGGCGCTGGAGAAGAAGATCGAAGTGAATGGAATCGTCAGCACCGGATTCTGCGGCGCCCTCGACCCTGCGCTGCGGGTCGGCGATGTGGTGTCGGAACCGCCTTTGTCGCTAGACCACGTCGTGTCCACGGCCGAAGAGAAACGCGCCCTTCGCGAAGAGACCGGCGCATCGATTGTCGAGATGGAATCGGCCGCCGTGAAGAGAAAGGCCGAAGAATGGTCGGTGCCGTTTTATAGTATTCGCGCCGTTTCCGATACGGCCTTTGAGGATATGCCTCTCGATTTCAACCTGTATCGCGACGCGGACGGACGTTTCTCCAGAACCCGCATCGCCTGGGCCGCCATCGGCCGCCCTTTCACGGCCATTCCCGCTCTGCTACGCTTGGAGCGCAACTGTAAGATTGCCGCCCGCAATCTAGGGGACTATTTTGCTCACTGCCGATTGTAGCCGCATAGGCGTCACCACTATGAATGCCGCCGTGTACAAGGGCGGCAGCGTCGTCGAAGTGGAAACCATCCCGGTGCCGGAGATCGGCGTGGGCGAGATCCTGATCCAGGTGGAAGCCTGCGGTGTCTGCCACACGGATCTCAAGAAAATCGAATACAACCTGCTGGCCCCGCCGCGCATCTATGGACATGAGACCGCCGGGGTGGTCGCTGCCGTCGGCGACAGCGTGACGCGCTACCGCCCGGGCGATCGGGTAGTTGTGTTTCACCACATTCCATGTGCAAAATGTTTTTATTGCCTGCGCAAACTGTACGCGCAATGCCCGGTGTATAAGAAGGTGGGAGTGACCGCCGGATACGAGCCGGCGGGTGGTGGATTTTCGCAGTACGTCCGCGCGATGGACTGGATTGTGGATCAGGGAGTCGAAATCATTCCGGATGGCGTTTCGTTCGACCAGGCATGTTTCGTCGAGCCGGTGAACACGTGTCTGAAGGGCGTGAAGCAGATCGACCCGCAGCCCGGCGATGTCGTCGTCATTCTGGGGCAGGGGCCCATCGGTCTGATTTTCACCATGATGGTGGCGCGATCCGGCGCTCGCGTGGTGACCACCGATACCATGGCCAGCCGCCGCGCCCTGGCTCTGAAGTTCGGCGCTGAAGCGGCGTTCGATCCCCGCGATGCCCAGTTGGACCAGACCGTTCGTTCCATGACTCAAGGGCGTGGAGCGGACCTGGCGATTATCGCCGCCTCGGCCCGAGGGATCGTAGAACAGGCGGTCGCCAGTTCGCGCCCCGGCGCGCGAATTCTCCTGTTCGCGCAGACCTCCCATCAGGAGCGCATCGAAGTTTCGGGCGCCGACGTATGCATGGGAGAACGAGTTTTGTGCGGCTCCTATAGCGCTTCGGTGGACTTACAAAGGGAATCCGCCGACCTGGTTTTCAGCCGGGCTCTGCCGGTGAAAGAGCTGATTTCTCACCACTTCCCGCTCAGCCAGATCCATGCGGGCATCGAACGCGCGTTGCATCCGGATGAACAATCGTTGAAGATAGTAATTGAGCCTCAGAGGACACAGGAAGCGTGAGGACTGATTTGAGTCGCCACATGACCGCTGCGGTGCTGTACGGCAAGGAGCACTTGCAGATCGAAAGCGTCGACGTGCCGGAGATCGGCAAGGGCGACGTACTGGTACGGGTTCGCGCGGCCCTGACGTGCGGAACCGACGTCAAAGTTTTTCGGCGCGGGTACCATGCCCGCATGATCGTACCTCCGGCATTATTCGGACATGAGCTGGCGGGCGACATCGTCAAGATGGGCAGTGAGGTGCGCGGCTTCAAGGTCGGCCAGCGCGTGGTGGCAGCCAATTCCGCTCCGTGCGGAAAATGCTATTTCTGCGATCGCGGCCAGGATAACCTGTGCGGCGATCTTTTGTTCAATAATGGCGCCTACGCCGAATATATCCGCATCCCCCAGCGCATCGTCGAAAAGAACATGCTGGAAGTTCCGGAGCATGTCAGCTATCAGGACGCCGCCCTGGTGGAGCCTCTCGCCTGCGTGCTGCGCGGCCTGGAAGAAAGCGGCCTCAAAGCCGGCGACACCATTGCCGTGATCGGCTTGGGTCCCATCGGCATGATGTTCGTGCGCATCGCCAAGGTGGTCTACGGAGCCCGCGTGATCGCGATCGGCCGCCGCCAGCCGCAGCTCGACCGCGCCCGCAAAATGGGCGCCGATGAAATGATCGTCAACCGCGATGGCGCGGATATCGTGGGTCCAGTCCGGGAAATGACCGGAGGACGCGGAGCCGACGTCGTGATCGAAGCGGTCGGTGTTCCCGAAGTATGGCAGCTCGCCATCAAGCTGCTGCGCCGCGGCGGCGTGGTGAATTTCTTCGGCGGATGTCCCAGCGGAACCGAACTTCGTCTCGACACGAATCTGCTGCACTATTCCGAACTCACCTTGAAAGCCAGTTTCCATCACACTCCCGCGCTGATCCGCAAGGCTCTCGAAATGGTCAGCCGCGGTTACGTCACGGCCAAGGACCTGGTGAATCGGGTTGAGCCGCTCGCGAATCTCCTCGAAGTGATGCAGCACCTGATGAGCCACAACGGACACTTGAAGACCGCCATTATTCCCTAATCCGTGTTTCTTGCGCCCACTTCCTTCCTGGCCTCGCCGGACCTGCAACGCCAGTGGGCTCTTGACGAATCTCTGGCTTATACGCGCTGGCTGGCGACACATCATTACGAAAATTTCCACGTCGTCAGTTTTTTGCTGCCCAAGCGCCTGCATCAAGATTTCTACAACGTCTACGCATTTTGCCGATGGGCTGACGATTTAGGCGATGAAATCGGCGATACGCAGGAAAGCCTGCGTCTGCTCGCCTGGTGGCGCGAGGAATTGCATCGGATGTATGCTGGCGAGGCCTCGCATCCCGTATTCGTTGCGCTGAAACCAACGGTGGCCTCTCACTGTCTTCCCATCGACCCCTTCGACGATCTCATCACCGCCTTCGAACGCGACCAGACGGTCACGCGCTACCGGAATTTCGCGGAAGTGTTCGAGTATTGCCGATATTCCGCGAATCCCGTGGGACGTCTGGTCCTTGGCCTGTGCGGTTATCGCGATACGCCGCGTTACGAGCTTTCTGACGCCACCTGCACCGCTCTTCAGCTCGCGAATTTCTGGCAGGATGTCACCGTCGACTGGAAAAAAGATCGCGTGTACCTGCCGCTGGATGTTCTCGCCAAACATGGCTACCCGGTGGAGGGCATCGGCGAGCGCCGCTTCGACGATCGATTTCGCCTAGTCATGAAAGACGCCGTCGACGTCGCCCGGCGACTCTTTCTGAAGGGCCTTCCGCTGGCCGGGATGGTCGACCGGCGTCTTTCGATCGACCTGGAGCTGTTTAGCCGCGGCGGCTTGAAAGTCCTCGAAAAGATCGAGCGCCAGGATCACAACGTGCTTGCGGCGCGCCCCGCGATTTCGAAGATGGAGCGCGTCGCTCTGCTGCTGTCCGCGCTGCGGCGGCGCGCATTTTCGCGGGCCGCATGACTGTCGAGGATTCCTACCAGTGGTGCACTCGCGTCGCGCGAGCGCAGGCGAAGAATTTCTATTACTCCTTCCTGCTGCTCTCGCGGCCGCGCCGCCGCGCCATGTGCGCGATCTACGCCTTCATGCGCTACTGCGACGATCTGAGCGACGATGAAGGCATCGCGGACCGTCCCGCCGCCATCGCGCGTTGGCGAGACGATCTCGAATCAGCCCTCGCCGGCCGCTCTCCCAATCACCCGCTTTGGCCCGCCTTCGTCGACGCCGTCACCGGCTTTGAAATTCCGCACCAGTATTTCTTCGACATGATCGACGGCGTACGCTCCGATCTCGAGCCGCGACGCATCCGGACGTTCGAAGAACTCTACGATTACTGCTATCACGTCGCCAGTGTCGTGGGCCTGACCATCATTCACATTTTTGGTTTCGATTCGCCCGACGCCTTGCTCCTGGCCGAAAGATGCGGCATCGCGTTTCAGCTCACCAACATTCTGCGCGACGTTCGCGAGGATTCTTTAAAAAATCGCGTGTATCTTCCGGCCGAAGATCTGGCGCGCTTCGGCGTTTCGCCGGAGACCTTCCAGCCGCACGAAAATTTCATCGCGCTCATGTCCTTCGAAGCCGAACGCGCTCGCGATTACTACCGCCAGTCGGCTCCGCTGGTCGAGATGATTCATCGCGAAAGCCGGGCCTCTCTGCGCGCGCTGATCGGGATCTATTCGCGCCTGCTGGACCGAATCGTGGCGTCCAACTACGACGTGCTGGATCGGCGCATCCGCGTCCCCACCTGGGAAAAACTCTGGACGCTGGTTAGCGCTGGAGTGGCAAATTGGGGTCAGAGACCTCATTTCCCGATTTAACATTCAATCGAATCGGAATCCAGCCCTACTTGAACATGTAGCGCAAGCCCACGTAGGGGCCGTACTCCGTGTGGCTGTAATACTCGTCCTGCTGCGGAGATGTCTTGTCATGGTAAGCCCGGCCGCCCAGCAACGCTTCCACTCTTCCCATCCGCAGCACGATCGATGCCTCCGCGTTCCACAGGTCCGCATGATGCGGAATTGCAAATCCCGACGCCTTCGCTTCCAGGCGCACATGTCTTACCGGGTGATACTCGATGCCCAGCCCTAACGTCGGCAGAATCACCTGCTTGGTTCCGCTGGTCGCGATGGCGTTCGGGTCCGCCGGAGCGTCGAAGCTGCCTTCCGTCTGCGAGAACTGCATTTCGAACAGAGCTTTCACGCGGAATTTCGCACCATTGGATGGATACGGCCACGTCAGGTAGTTCCAGGAAAGCTTGAATTCGCGCTGTACCCAGTTGCTAGCGAGCGTGTCGCCGGTCGCAAAGTCGTTTCCAAAGAAATTCTCGGTCAACGGAACCGGCGAGTTTCCCTGGGCCTTTACCGTAAAGTAGGTAAACTCAAGGCTATTCTCCTTGGTGGTGGGAAAGGTTGCGACAATTCCTTCGGCGTATTTCGGATTGCCAGGAAGACGCAGGATGGCGGCGTCCGCCACCGTCACTCCCGCGCCGCCCCGGATCGTAATCTTGGACTGCACCAGCCAGACAAATGGCTCCACTGAAATCGCGTCGCCGCCGGTGTCGCGCTCCTTGGTTTTCGGTTCCGGCGGCAGCTGCGCGCGAGGATCGGAAGGCGGCATCTGGATGGTCGGCTTCGGGACCGGCGGCGTCCCGGGGACCGCGGGTGGAGGCGTTTGCGCCGGAGGCGGTGTCTGCTGGACCGGCGGCGGCTCCTGCGCAGTGGCGTAAGTCAGAAAGAGCAAACAGGAGCAGAGTATGCCCTGAAATCTTAACTTCACGAGTTCCTCATGTAAAGATGAATTGGCCGGGCGACTCAAGTCCCGCCCCAAGATCCTTGGGTCATTCTAAGGTAACACGCTCAAAAGGCACGAAGCTGTTAGGCGTATCGCAGGCCCAATGCGTTTGTAACGTTTTGTAAAGTGCTACTTCCTGAGAAACTTCGAGACGGTCGACCATAGTTCCGAGGTCTCGACCGGTTTCGACAGGAACGCCTGCATCCCTGCCTGACGGCAGCGCTCGCGAACTTCGTCGGCCGCATTGGCGGTCAGCGCGACGATCGGGACCGATTCGTACCCCGGCAGCAGGCGCAGCAGCGCGGTTGCCTCCAGGCCGTCCATCTCGGGCATTTGAAGATCCATCAAAACCAGGTCGTAGCGGCGCTTCGCGGCTGCGTGCAGCGCTTCCGGACCGGATGCCGCACATTCAACCTGCACGTGCCTCCGCTCCAGCGAGTGCCGCAGAACCGTCATATTGATGGGATTATCTTCCACCGCCAGAATCGCCGGAGAAGATTCGCCCCAATCCGGCAGCGCGACGGTTTCCGATGCCGTCTCGGACGGCTGTCGAACGGGAATGCGAACCGTGAAGGTGGATCCTACTCCGACGGTGCTGTGCACTTCAAGCCGGCCGTTCATGAGCGTGGCAAGCTTTCGCGCGACGGCCAACCCGAGGCCCAACCCGGGGTAACTCCGCGATAATCCGCTTTCCACCTGGCGGAACGATTCGAAAATCATTTCCAACCGGTCCGCCGGGATGCCGATTCCCGTGTCCCGCACTTCGGCCACCAGCCAGTTTCCATGATCCATCGTCCGGTCGATGAAAGCCCGCAGTTCGACCGACCCTGCGTGCGTAAACTTGATCGCATTCGCAACCAGGTGCCCCAGCAGCTCCCGCAATCGTGGAGCATCCCCCGTCATGGTCTCCGGCAGTCCAGCCTCCAGAGTTGAAAACAGCCGCACGCCTTTCGCCTGCGCCTTCAGCAGATGCTGATCGAGCGCCGCATCCAGCGTCTCTTTCAGGCTGAATTCGCTTTCGTCGAGCGAAAACTGCCCGGCTTCGAGCGACGAGTATTCGAGCGCCGCGTTCAGAATTTCAAACAGGCTTTCCGCGCACAGCCGCGCGGCATTGACGTATTCGCGCTGCTCTTCGTCCAGAGGGGTTTCCAGCAGGAGGTCCGCCATCCCCATGATTCCGCTCAGCGGAGTCCGAATCTCATGATTCAGACTGGCGAGAAACAAGCCCTTGACCTGGTCGATTTCCTGCTTCGCTCCATCGTCCGCGGTAACCATCGAATTCCATTAGTCCATCGGCCGGTGGGGGAATGGAGTTTAGGGGATTTTCCTTAGGCGGTTGGAGATACAGCCTACGGGAAGATCACTGCTGCTTTTTCTTCTCGTCCTTCTTTTCGTCCTTCTTATCGTCGACCGCATCTCCGAACGTAATCTTCACGTCGGATTTGAACTGCTTGTAATCCTCGTACTTGATGGTTTGCTTGATACGCACGTCCTGGTCTTTGAAGTGCAGCGTGTCGTTAGCCACGGTGTAGGTCGGGAACCAGTATTTCCCGTCGATCTGCTCGCGGTAGGTTTCAAATTTGGGGAACTGCTGATCTTCATTCCTCTTGAGCTGTCCTTTGGCGCGGCCGTACGACTTCACGATCTGCAAATCGCGGTCGTCCACCCAAACTTCGCCTGAAAAGTAGCGTTTTCCCGCTTCGAGCTTCTTGGGTTTCACCGCGAACACATAGCAGCCGATCTCATCCACCTGCTGGTGCCCCAGATAACGGATGAAATAATTCGGAACCTCGGCCGTGGTTAACACGAACGGCTGCACGTCGCGCATATCTTTCAAATCCTCGGGAGTCATGACGATCAGGTGCAGCGTCTGCACCGGCGCCCGCACCACGTGCTCGGCGCGCTTCCCGTCCGAAGAGAAAATAATATCCGCGACCTCTTCCCAACGTCCGCCGGGCGTTCCCGAATCGTCCGCCTCCTGGATACGCGCAGTCTGCCGGTAGGTGTAATTATCCCGAGCCTGGGCGAACGCGGCTTCCTTGGCCGCGAACTTCTGGATAATGTCGTCCACCTGCGCCTGTGTGAGCTGCGCGTTCACATCCGTCCCGAACGCGACGCCCGCCATCAACACCAATCCGATCCACTTCATAAATGAAACTCCCTTACTACAGCGCGCGACCGAGCATCTGTTTGGCGATCGTCACCCGCTGCATGTTGCTGGTGCCTTCGTAAATCCGGCCGATCTTCGCATCGCGATACAGCTTTTCAACCGGATAATCCTTGGTGAATCCAACTCCGCCCAGAACTTCGACCGCCCGCGACGCGACCCGCTCAGCGACTTGTGACGCGAAGAATTTGCACATCGCGGCTTCGGTGACGAACGGAGCGCCGGCATCGCGCAGCCGCGCGGCGTTATAAACCATCAGCCGCGCCGCTTCCACGTCGACCGCCATTTCGGCCAGATCGAACTGGACTCCCTGGAACTCGGCGATCAATTTGCCGAACTGCTTGCGCTGCTGCGCGTAAGACAGCGCGTGATCGAGCGCGCCCTGCGCCAGGCCCGCCATCTGCGCCCCGATTCCGATGCGTCCTTCATTCAACGTTTCAATGGCGATCTTATATCCCTTGCCGACTTCGCCGACCACGTTCGCCTTCGGCACGCGGCAGTCGTCGAGAATCAGCTCGCAGGTCGAGGATGCGCGAATCCCCAGCTTGTCTTCTTTCTTCCCGACCTTGAACCCGGGAAAGTCGCGCTCGACCAGGAACGCCGTGATCCCTTTGTATCCCGCTTCCGGATTCACATTGGCGAACAGGAGGAACAATCCCGCTTCGCCGGCATTCGTAATCCACAGCTTGCGCCCGTTGAGCTTGTAGTGATCGCCAGCATCCACCGCGCGGGTCGCCATCGCAAACGCATCCGAACCCGATCCTGCTTCGGACAGCGCATAGCTCGCTACTGTGTCCGACGCGAGCCGGGGCAGGTACTTCCGCTTCTGTTCCTCGCTCGCCCAACGGAGAATGGCATTGTTGAACAGCGTATTTTGCACATCGACGATCACGGCCGCCGACGGGTCCACTTTGGCCAGCTCCTCGATCGCCAGGATCGATTGGAAAAAATATCCGCCCTGCCCGCCATACGTTTCGGGAACATCGATGGCCATCAAACCGAGCTCGAAAAACTCTTTGATCAGTTCTTTCTTGAACGCCCCGGCCTCGTCCATGGCGCGCACATGCGGAGCGAGCCTCTCGCGCGAAAATTTCCGCACGGTAGCCTGAAACATCTTTTCTTCTTCAGTCAGAAGCGTGAGCGGAGCCGGAGTCGCGCGTTTTTCAGTGGCAAGCATTAATTCAATTGTAGAATGCCTAAATGACTGATTGGAAGCAAGCCGCAGCCGCGCAATCGATTCCCGCCGCCGACGCGGAAAAAATCATTCCCGTTCTGGAAGCGTTGGAATCTTCCCTAAGGCCACTGGTCGAAAAGATCCCTCCCGGCGCCGATCTGTGGACGGGTCCGGAGAATTTTTCATGACCATCCAGGAATCCGCCGCCGCGCTACGCGCAAAAAAGATCTCTTCCGTCGAGTTGGTTAGCGAATCGCTGACTAACGTCGCGCGAGCCAATCCCAAGCTGAACGTTTTCATCACCGTCCTCGATTCTGAAGCCCGCTCGCGCGCCGCTGCCATGGACGCTGAACTTGCGCGCGGGCAGGATCGCGGACCTCTGCACGGCATTCCCATCGCGCACAAGGATCTGGTAAAGACGCGTGGCATCCGAACGACGGCGGGCTCTAAGTTGTTTTCGAATTTCATCCCGGATGAAGATGCCGAAGTTGCTGCCAAACTTAACGACGCCGGCGCGGTCCTGGTCGGCAAGACGGGACTTCACGAACTCGCCTACGGCATCACTTCCACCAATCCTCATTTTGGAGCTGTCCACAATCCCTGGGATCTGAACCGCATCCCGGGCGGGTCGAGCGGAGGCTCCGGTGCGGCCGTCGCTGCCGGACTGGTTCCTTTCGCTACCGGAACCGACACTGGCGGGTCTATCCGTATTCCTTCCTCTTTCTGCGGAACCGTCGGACTCAAGCCGACTTATGAACGCGTGAGCCGCCGCGGGGTCTTTCCGCTTGGATTGACGCTTGACCACATCGGTCCCATGACCCGAACCGTGCGCGACGCTGCCATCGCATTCAACGCGATGGCCGTTCATCCCGGATTCTATGTTCCGCCCGCACATGTCGACATCCGCGGCCTCCGCATCGGTCTGCCGCAGAATTATTATCTGGACCGCCTCGATGCGGAAGTCGCCGCAGCCATCCGCACTTCAGTCCAGACCGCGGCGGCTTTGGGCGCCCGCATTGTCGACATTCGCGTCCCCGATATCGATGCGATCAACGTCGTCGGGCGCGTGCTGCTGTTAGTCGAAGCCGTTTCGAATCTCCGGCCTTATCTGGATCGCCGAGCGGATTTCGGACCCGACGTCCTCGCTCTGATGGACCAAGGCCGATTGATCTCTGCCATCGACTACGCCGATGCGCAGCGCCTGCGCCGCATCCAGCTTCGGGAATTTTCAAAACTGTGGACCGAAGTCGATTGCATCTTCACTCCGTCGACTCCAACTCCCGCGCCGCTGATCGGGCAGACGACGTTACAGATCGGCGCAACGACCGAGGACGTCCGCCTCGCTACCACGCGCTTTATGCGAGCCATCAACGTACTGGGCATCCCGTCTCTGGCGATGCCTTGCGGTTTCACGACGAACGGGCTGCCAGTCGGGCTACAAATCCTAGCGGCCCCGCGCCAGGAAGACACTGTGCTGAAGATCGGAGCTGCCCTGGAAGACGCGCTCGCCTCCGTGACCCGGCGATCGCCACGCTTTGAATAATGCTCGCTTGCTCTCGATCCTGATCCACGTTAGAGTAACCGGAGATTCGGAGGATCATGGGCTATTCGTTGCGGCATGCGCTCGCGTTGAGCCTTCTCATTCTGGCCGTCGCGTGCGCTCAAACCACGCCCCGACGGCCGCGCGGCGTTTATGCGGTGGTCAACGTCGAGGATCAAATCAATCAGCAGGAAAAGGCGAATCCTTCAATTTCGCCTGCTCAGTTGGACGCTTTCTTCAACACTTTCTATCAGGACCTGCTGAGCAACCCCGCCATATCGGGACTTACGTTGCAGGTCCACTGGGATACGCTCAACCCGAATCCGCCGTCCGCGGCGAACGCCTACAACTGGAATTCCGTCGACGACGCCTTCGCTCAGGCCGCGGCCTGGAATACCGCAAATCCGACTGGGGCTCCGAAAACGGTCCAGCTTATCGTCACTCCGGGATTTCAATCGCCGCAGTGGGTGCTGAATCAACTCACGCTGTGCGACGGAATCTTTCAGTTCCCGGCTCAGCCGACCTCAAGCGCATGCGGCAAGGTGACCTTCCAGGGTTACACCGAAGGCGGCGACAGTACCGAACTTCCGCTACCGTGGAACTCGACCTATAAAAGCGCCTGGCAAACATTTCTGACCGCCCTTGCCGCTCGCTACAATTCGAATCCGGCTTTCGTCTCGATCGCGGTCGCGGGACCTACGGGATCGTCGGCGGAGATGATCCTGCCGAATGACGGCAACAGTGACAACCCCCAGACTCAATTCGGAATCCCCATCGCGCCCGCCGCCATGTGGCGGCAGCTTCTGGTGCTTGAATATCCCTCGATGGCGGCGTATCAGAACACCGATCAGGCGTTCATCGATGCCTGGGACGCGGCCATCGATATGTACGGACAGGTTTTCAGCGGAATTACATTGGTCGCGACTACCGGCAACGGCCTTCCCAATCTCAGCCAAAACTTCACGATTCCTGCCGCATTCACCGCCGACTGCGGCACTTCGAACATGGACTGCGCCGCCGAAACGACGATTCTGTCTCACTTCGTGGAGCCGACCGTGGGCGGATCGAACGCAAAGGCGACCCAGACCAGCGGGATGGAGGCCTCCCGCGTGAATGGCGCGAACCTCGGCGTCGCCAGCGTGAAGCGCCTGGCGCAGACGACCGCAGCCATGACGACGCCTTCGACTCAGATACTTGGCGGAGCACAATTCAACGAGAGCTTCGTCACGGGGACCCTGGCGGAGGGTTGCACCAGCACGTTTCCTCCGAATGCGAGCGACACCCCGGCCGGCTGCGCCATTCCTCCCAATTGCAACGCCAACGGATGCATTCCGGTTGCGTGCATTCCGCAGGCTTGCCTGGCCCCGGGAGTCACGCCGTCGCAGATCGCCGGGTTCAACACCTACAACAAGGTCCCGCCAAGCGATCTGATCCCTCCCGAGCAGGCTGAATACAATGTCCTGCAAGTTTATTTCAGCGGAACCGCGGTCGGGCCAGTTTTCGGGGGGACGGCTGGATCCGCGCCGCTCAATTACCTGCAAATTTACTCGGCCGACATCCAATACGCGACGATGAATGTCGACGCGCCCGCTCAGGTAGTGGAAACCGGCGGAGCGACCGTTTCGCTGGCGGCGCAGGATCTGCTTAACATGGCGAGCGAGAAACTGGCCGCGATCGAGGAGCCAGCGCTGCTTCCATCCATCACCCCTGGCGGAATCATGCCCGCGTTTGGCGCCTCCGGCACGATTCAGCCCGGCGAGTGGGTGTCGATTTACGGGACCAATCTGGCCAGCGGCACGGCGAACTGGACCGGCAACTATCCCACATCCCTCGGCGGCACAAACGTGAGCATCGATGGCAAGGCCGCGTATCTTTCGTACGTAAGCCCCGGCCTGATTAACGTCCAGGCGCCTATCGACGCCGCGACGGGTAGCGTGCCCGTTGCGGTCACCACCCCCACGGGAACGGCAACCGCCACGGTGCTGCTGGCGCAATTCGCGCCGTCGTTTTTCTTGCTCGACGCGAAACATGTGGCCGGTATCATTCTCAGGCCCGATGGGACGGGCGCGTTCGGCGGAGGCAGCTACGACATCATCGGCCCCGCCGGGACTTCCCTCGGCTACCCCACCGTTCCTGCGAAAGCCGGTGACACTATCGCGCTTTTTGGCACCGGATTCGGGCCTACAAATCCCAGCGAACCGGCTGGAGTGGTGTTTTCGGGCGCGGCTGCCACTACGAATCCGGTCACGCTTCGCATCAATAGCATGACCCTGACGCCGGCTTTCGCGGGGCTGTCGGGATCGGGCGTCTACCAGCTTAATCTGACGGTCCCATCCGGGCTTGGAACCGGCGATGTGCCGCTTCAGGCCGCGGTAGGGGGCGTCCAGACTCCGGCCGGCGTCGTAATCTCGCTCCAGTAGGTCCAATCCGCGCCAGTCCGAACCCATAAAGCTTCCCCGCACCTCCGCCGATTACCACTTGGGACTATATGTCGCGTAGTCCTATGCCGCATGTCAGGAAGGATGGATTAGGGGCCGATGAAACGCATTAACTTACTGATTTTATTAGCATTGTTGATTTCAGGCGCGGCCGAGGCGCAATCGATCAGCACGGTCACCATCGGCACCAATCCGCAGGGGGCGCAATTCATAGTCGACGGGCAAGCGTACACGTCGAATCAGGTCTTCGCCTGGCCCACCGGCAGCAAGCACATTGTCGATTTTCCGTTTTCGACGGACGCAGTCGGCAACTCGCTGAATTACCAGAATGGGCAAAACGGAAACATCCGCTATAGCTTCGGAGGCTGGGTCGACAATACCGGCCTGCTGAGTTCCAACAGTGCCAACGTTGTTACGGTCACCGCCAGTCCCAACATCACGTCGGTCATCGCCACCATAACCCTGGAGTTTCAGGTCAATATCATCTTTCCCGACGAGACGCCCAATACCGTAAGCAACACCCCCTGCCAGGGCGCGCCCGAGAGTTCCGCTACGGCTCGTCAGGGCATCATGTACCTGGATAACGTCTGCTACGGCGATTCTGCCAACGTCTTCGTCTCGGCCGGTGTCCACACTTTAAGCGCCTTTCCCTACCCGGGCTGGGTTTTTTACGGATTCCTGATCAATACCTCGACACCGTCCCCGGTGACCACTTACGATATCGAAAGCCCGGCGACCATCGAGCCGCTGTATTCGATCGCCAAACGGGTCAACTTCCTCACGAATCCCTTAGGATTGCAAGTCCTGGTGGACGGCTCGCCGGTGCCGACGCCGCCGATCACGTCGGCCGCGAGCGATGGAGTCTCCTGCGCGCCCGATTTTACCCGCCTGCCCCCCAATGCGCCGCCCGGATTCACGCCGCTGTGCTACGGCCAGTTCGATTTTCTTCCCGGCTCCGTGCATCACATCGGAGCACCGCCCTCCCAGATCGATGCTCTAGGCAACTATTGGAATTTCAGCGGATTCAATAACGGCCTGGGTCAAAATTCACAATACGTGGTAGGGACGGACACCAGTTACCCCGATACCGTCACCGCGAATTTCGTGCCTGGAGTGCATGTCGCCATTGCGACGGCGCCGCAGGGACTGAAAGTGCAGATCGACGGCCGCGACAACTGGCCCGGGTACACTTTCGTTTGGGGCGCAGGCGAAACCCATACCATCAACGCCGAATCTCCTCAGACCGACGCCCATGGGAGGGTATGGACCTTCCAGAACTGGTCCGATTCCGGGGCTCAGTCGCATACCATTACCGTTCCAGCGGGCGTTACCGGATACACCGTGACCGCAAATTACGGCGGGCTCGCGCAGATCACCATCAATAGC